>JAEEGL014308359.1_pt1 | contig 25194 bp, 30 predicted proteins | sample 9134231 | NCBI WGS metagenome assembly JAEEGL01 (sample SAMN16246548, study PRJNA631951) | gut metagenome | biome: gut microbiome; feature: rumen; material: fiber-attached | host: Bos | place: Iran: Karaj | collected 2018-10 | reverse complement strand
AGCTTGTCGCGACCAATAATATCGCAGTCGCATTGATAAAACTCACGGAAGCGGCCACGCTGGGCGCGTTCACCGCGGAAGTTGCGTCCAATTTGAGTGACCTGGAAAGGAAAAGCTAGATCATTGTTGTGTTCGACGACGTAGCGTGCGAGTGGGACAGTATGATCAAAACGGAGGGCTTGGTCGGCGCTGTCGCTAGATTCGGCGGTTTTTGAAACCATGTAGATTTGCTTCTCGGTGTCGCCGCCGGCTTTAGCGAGCAAAATGTCTTTGCGTTCAATAATAGGTGTTTCGATGTTTAGAAAGCCATAATGATGGTATACGTCGCTGATGTTAGATTTGAGTCGGTCAAAAATTGCCTGACCGTCGGGCAGTAATTCTTGCATGCCAGATAGTGGCGACGTATTTATAGTTTTCATAATAATTATATTTTATCATAAGACAAGAAAAAGCCCCTCTATTATAAGAGGGGCAGGAGGATTATTTAGCCTTAGCCTTTTCAGGCTTCGGCGCTTTGCCGAGGACATCTTCGATGGCTTTGCGAATTGTCTTCGGCTTGTAGCCTTTGAGTTTTAACTCGTCGTCAGTTTTTTCCTGAAGGTTCCTGAGCTCTGCTTTTGTCAGTACGTTATTATCAATGGTCTTAATAATAATGCCGTGACCGCTGAAGTTTTTCTCGTCATCGAAGATAGCTTTCTGTGAAATGGCGGTAATATGCCACAATCCTGCTTCTCTGCTATCGATGATAAATAACTGCAGTAACTTTCCCGCATATTTTTTGCGGTACTTTTTCTTCAACTTTTTACTAAAACGATTGTTGTCGGTATAGATGTAGATTTTTTTACCAACAGCAAGATCGGCTGCTACTTTTCCCATGGTCTTTTTCACCTCCTTCGTGCACTCCGTGAGAAACAGTATTATTATAATATATCTTCTATGCTATGTCAATAAAATCGACTCTTATATTTTACAGCCAGGCGAAACTATGGTAATATGTTCGTGTGTGGCTCTGTAGCTCAGTTGGTAGAGCAGAGGCCTGAAGAGCCTTGTGTCGACGGTTCAAGTCCGCCCGGAGCCACCAAATTTGACGCATTCGATAGAATACCCGAAAGGGTGTTCTTTTTTAATCTGTAAATGAGTGGCATTTGGGCGGTTCGATGGTGTTTTCGAAGATTCCGTTTTTGCGTAGAGTTGTTTAGCTTTTTATTGCTTTATAATAGATTTATGGATGCTAAAACTATACTAGCTAAGCTGATTAGTTTTGACGCTATCGAGGATAGAGATAATTCTGCAATAATGGATTATCTTGAATCTTTTTTGACTAAGATTGGCTTTCGAACCGAGTATCGAAGCAAGTGCTTAGTAATGAGCATCGGTGACGAGCAGCCGATAGGGTTTCTCGGACATACGGATACAGTCTCATGCTCGGATAATTGGAAAACGAATCCGTTTGAACTTGTAGAAAACGGTGGAAAGCTTTATGGTCTTGGTGTTTGCGATATGAAAGGTGGACTTGCGGCGATGCTCGCGGCGGTTGCGAAAGTTGATTGGAAGAACCGTTCTGGCATTAAGCTATTCTTTACTTTTGATGAAGAAATTGGTTTTGGCGGAATTAAAGAATTGCTAGACAAAAAGATAGATTTTCCAGATTTTATGATTATCGGTGAGCCGACGGATAATATCGAAATAAATTCTAGTCGTGGCGAAATTTCAGTAAAATTGCGATTCCGCGGCAAAGCGGCACATTCGAGTGTTCCAGAGGAAGGCGAGAATGCGATATGTAAGGCTATGGATTTTGCTAGTGAGCTCAAAAAAGACGTGAATGGTCATACAGCTACGATGAATATTGGTTTAATAAACGGCGGTCGTTTGGTGAACATTGTTCCGGATAGTTGTGAGATGTCGATTGATTTTCGTACTGAAAAGCCAGAACAAAACGCATATATTAAGAATCTACTCGATGATCTTTCGGTAAAATATGATGCAAAATATGAGGTTATAGACAATATACTTCCCTTCGTTGCGGAGCGCGACGTGCGGATGTGTAACTATATTACCGAAGCGAGCTTTCTTGACGGTAAAAAGCGGATCATTCTCGGCGCTGGGCCAATAAATGCTCACGTTGATAATGAATATATTACGGTAGCTAGTCTAGAGAAACTAGAACAGCAGTATCTAAATATCATACATACGTGCTAGAATAGAACAAAGGGAGTATTTGGAGGTAACATGGACGAAAAGATTTTTGAGATTATTTCCGATGAAGAAAAACGTCAGAGCGAAGGACTTGAGCTGATTCCGAGCGAAAACTATGTTTCGCCTCAAGTACTCAAGGCGATGGGGTCGATTTTGACGAATAAATATTCGGAGGGTTATCCGAATTTCGAGGGCCTTGATGGAACAGACGAAAAAGCCCTGCGCGAGACGACATCGGATGACTATCGTTACTATGGCGGTCAGGAAAATATCGATAAGATTGAGCGTCTTGCGATTTCGCGTGCACGACGATTATTTCACGCAGATCATGCTAATGTGCAGCCGCATTCGGGCGCACAGGCGAATAATGCCGTCTATAATGCATGGCTAAAACCTGGCGATACGGTGCTTGGCATGGATCTTGGCCATGGTGGTCATTTGACGCACGGTGCGCCAGTGACGCAGAGCGCGAAAATCTATAATTTCGTCGGTTATGGCACTAATCCTGAAACGGGTGATTTGGATTATGAAGGTATTGAGCGTTTAGCGCTTGAACATAAGCCGAAGATTATCCTAGTAGGCTATTCTGCGTTCATGAAAGTACCAGATTTTGATCGTATCGCAGCAATTGGCGCGAAGATTCCGGGCTGTCTTTTGATGGCGGATATGGCGCATGTAGCTGGTTTGATTGCGGGTGGAGTACATCCAAATCCGCTCGACCATGGGTTCCATGTGATGACGACTACGACGCATAAGACTTTGCGTGGTCCACGTGGTGGCTTGATTCTATCCAAGGGCGTTGTTAGTAATCCGCTCAAGAAACCTGGTCATTCGATTGAAAATATTCCAACTTTGATTGATCGCTCGGTTTTCCCTGGCACGCAGGGCGGTCCGCTCATGCATGTGATTGCGGCGAAGGCAGTCTGTTTCCATGAAGCTTTGCAGTCATCATTCAAACGCTATGCGAAGCAAGTTGTAAAAAATGCGCGTACGCTCGCTGATGAGTTGAAGGATTGCGGCTTCGTGCTCGTAGGAGATGGTACAGATAATCACCTGATTCTGATCGATACGATTAAGACCTGCGGCGTTGATGGCAAGACGTTTGAGAAGCTTTGCGATCGATGCGGCCTTACGCTAAATGCAAATGCGATTCCGAATGACGCGCGTAAGCGCTTTTCGCCGTCTGGCGTGCGTCTTGGTACCCCTGCGATTACGACGCGCGGCATGGGTGAAAATGAGATGAAGATGATTGCGACTTGCCTTAATGCGATTGCCGACTTTTGCCCTGCGCGCAACAATGGCGAATGGCAGAAGATGGATATTATGGGTAAGGTGATTGTCGAACTGCGCGAGGCGGTTCGATATCTCGGTAAGAAGTTCCCGACGCCGACAAACTAGGCTGACGCCATCAACGAGGGGACACATTCCCCTCGTTGGGACTCCTCTTGAGTATGAAAAATGAATCAGGCACATGTCCTGATTCATTTTTGGTTTATAGTTTAGTGCGGTTATTGAGCGCGGATGTAAGTGTGATTTGATCCGCGTATTCAAGTGAAACGCCGAGTGGGAGGCCGCGGGCGAGGCGGGTGATTTGAAGTTCTGGATATTTGTCGTGGAGAAGTTTTTCGAGTAATACGGCGGTCGATTCGCCTTCGACGGAAGGGTTTGTAGCGATAATTATCTCGGTGACCTTGTCTTTTTCGACGCGATCGATGAGTTCTTTGATATGCAATTGCTCGGCCGTGATGCCATCCATTGGCGAAATTGCGCCGCCTAGTACATGATAAGTGCCGTGATAGGCTTTAGTATGCTCAATGGCGTATATATCGAGTGGTTCTTCAACGACGAGAATTTCGCTTTTGTCACGGGCGGGATCGTCATAGAGCGGTGATATTTCTTCGGATGCGTCCATGAGCGCAAAAGTAACCGGACAGCTTTTTACGCCACTATGAAGAGCCGATAATGACGATGCGATATTCTCGGCAATCGTCGAATCGCTTTTCAGCAAAAAGTAGGCGTAGCGCTCAGCAGTACGTGAGCCTACGCCTGGTAAGCGCCCTAGCGCGTCGATAACGTCGTTTAGTGCGCTTGGAAGCATATTACATACCAAGGCTGCCGAGATTGCCCATGAGCGGCTTCATCTTTTCGGTTGCGATTTCTTGTGCTTTTGCCATGCCGTCGCGCATGCAGTTTTCAATCCAGCGCTCGAGCTCGTGGATGTCGTCGAGGTCGACCTTCTCTGGGTCGATGGTGACTTTTTTGACTTTGAGTTCGCCAGTAATCTGGACGATTACAGCTTCGTCGCCGGCTTCAACTTCGACAATTTCATTTTTGAGCTCTTTTTGAGCTTTGCGAAGTTCATTGATCATCTTCATTTGGTCCAATGTGGCACCCATATTCTATTCTCCCTTATTATCTGTAACTTTTGAGTATATATATAGTCTATCAGAATTTCGACTCTTTGGCGAAGTTATTATGCGTTTGAGAGTGAATTTGTCATCAATAATCTTGTTAAAAGTCGCAAAATCGCCTTCAGCTTCATCGATGCTGCTAATAAGTGCACGATTATTGTGGGTTTTTGTGAGCTTATAAAAGTCTTTGTTCACTGTTTCGTCATCTACAAGAAGCGGCATGCCTTTGACGTTTTCTTCAATAATTTTGAGATCGGTATTAAAGTTATTGGCGACGCGTGGGGCATAGTGATAGCCGAAGACGTAGTGAGATAGGCCGGTACCAATTATCATGACGATGATAGTGACCATCGGAATAATACCAATAAGGTGCGCGTAAGGGTTTTCTGGAAAAAGCGAATACCACTTGCTAATAATCGATTCGAGGCCGGCAGCGCTAAGAATTGCGATTGGGATAACGATTGAGATTGCAACGTTGCTATTTAGCCCCGCGATGACGATGGAGTAGATAATTAGAAGACTAACGATAGTGTTTCGCGACGTGAAGAGCTTACCGATAGATGCGAGAACGCCGATAACGACGAGCGCGACAGTTGCGAGACCGAAGAGTGGTGACAAATAAATCGAATCATTGACGAGGCTAAAGCTAAAGAATGGAACAAATGCTTTGGATATGTTACTGATAAAGCCGCCGGTTGAGGTGCTTGACATGCCGAGAAGGTTTTGGATATTTTCGGAATGCGTAAAGCAGCTAATGACAAGTGGTGCAATAGTAAGGATGAAGATGCTAAAACAAAGGATTAATTGCCAGAAATTTAGCTGCTTTAATGCGAAACGGAGATGTGGATGCATGATGCCGGCGATAGCAATAGCAAATGAGACATAAAGCAGGTGTGGCGTATAGGAAGATAAGGCGATACAGAGGAAGAATGAGATTGTGAGCAGCGGATTGACGTTGTCGTTCCCGACGATTTTCGAGCCGAGCCATAGAATGAGCGCGAGCCAAAATACATACATAATGAGCGGCGTGCCGTTCCCTGCCAGGAATAGGAAGGCGGTCGAGAGTGTAGTTAGGATAGAAGTAATGATTGCGACGTCGTTTTTAAACCAACGGTTAAGAAGGAGAATAATGAAGAACCCGGCTGCGACGGCAATAATAATCGACGGGAGGCGAATTGAGAAATAATTAAGGCCAAAGAAATGTAGGCTGGCTTTCTGAAGTATACGGTATGGGAGATTAATCGTGTCACCAGTCTCAAGAATATTGCCCTCAAGCGTGCTCGAAGCGACAACAGAGTCCATCTCGGTTTGACTAAGGCCGTTTGGCGCGAGATTTGGTAAGAAACATAATAGCACAACAAAGACGATAGCAAGTAACGCGTAGCCCACCTGCAGACGATGTTTATACAAAAAGAATTGTTTTGTGTGTTTTTTCACTAATAGTAGTATATCATATACTACTCATGTTTGGTATCAAGTGACATGAAGCGGACACGCTCCTTATCGAAGAAGAGCTCAACGCGGCCCGTAGCACCGCGGCGATGCTTGGCTAGAATAAGGTCGGTAATATTTTGACGATCGGTTTCGGGATTGTAGTAGTCTTCGCGGTAGATGAACATGACAATATCGGCATCCTGCTCAATAGAGCCGGATTCGCGGAGATCTGAGAGCATCGGGATGTTGCTGCCTTGGCGCTGTTCGACGGAGCGGCTAAGCTGTGATAGAGCAATTACTGGTACGTCAAGTTCGCGCGCAATCATTTTGAGGCCACGTGAAATCTCGGAGACTTCGTTGACGCGGCTGTCATTCGAGCGCTTGTTGCTACCAGACATAAGCTGGAGGTAGTCGACGATAATCATGCCGAGTTCATTGTCGTGCGCGACGCGACGCGCTTTGGTGCGCATCTCCATAATGGATAGGCCTGGCTTATCGTCGATGAAGATTTGCTCTTCGGCGAGTTCGGACATGGCTTCGGAGATTTTGGCGAAATCTTCAGAGTCGAAACCGCCAGTTTCGAGCTTGAATGAGTTGACGCCGGATGCGTCGGAAAGCATACGGTTGACCAACTGTTCTTTACCCATCTCGAGAGAGAATATTAGTACGGCTTTTTTATTAATAGCAGCGACGTTGCGGGCGAAATTTAATGCGAGAGCGGTTTTACCCATGGCTGGACGGGCGGCGAGAATGATAAGGTCTGATCGATGAAAGCCGGCAGTGAGTTTATCGAGGTCCGGAAAGCCGGTTTTGTAGCCTGCGATTGAGCCTTTTTGCTCGTAAAGCTGTTCAAGGCGATCGAATGTATTAGACAGAAGGTCGCCGAGAAATTCGGCATCAGTACGTGTATTGCGGTCGGAAACGTCGAAGAGGTATTTTTCGGCTTCGCCGAGGATTTCGTTGGTTTCATTATCTTCGTTGTAGGCGATTTCGTTGATTTTCGCAGCGGTGCTAATAAGATGGCGCCTAATCGATGCGTCTTTGACAAGTTCGGCGTAGCCAGTGGCATGTGCGGCGGTCGGTACGTAGCTTGAGAGCTCAGATAGATAGGCGGCTCCGCCGGCTTCTTTGGTGAGTTTTTTGGCTTTGAGCTCGGATTTGACGGTGAGGAGATCGACTGGGCGGTGATGCTCATAGAGGTTCCACATAGCGTCATAGATATGGCGATTGCGCTCATCGTAGAAATCGACTGGCTTGACGATTTCGGTAACGTCTGGAAGTGATTCTTCGGAGATGAGAATTGCGCCGAGGAGAGATTTTTCGGCATCGAGGTTTTGTGGCGTGATGCGTTCGGTTGGTTTTTCGTTAGGCATCAATTTGGATCTCCTCTCCGCCACCCATGAGGGCGGCAATGTTAGCGACTTCAGGGTCGTCAGTTAATGTTTCTTTAGTAATTTCAATAGTGATGTTTTCTGGTATGACTTCGGCGATAAGATTGCGGCGTTTATCGAGATTTTTAGCTTTGAGATAGTTGCCGGTATAGATAGTTAGGATGTTATCTTTGAAGGTATATTTTGACGCAACGACGTCTCCGGACAGCATAGGTGATTTGGTTGCGATATTTGCGATGATAGCTTGCCACATTTCGTTTGCACTGGCGTCAGGTGCGACAGCGGCGACTTTTGGTTTGACGGGTTCTGGCTCAGGTTCAGGCGTTGGCGCTGATGGCACTTCAGTCTTAGCCGTAGGCGCAGTGGCTTTTTGTGCGATTGGTTTGGGGGTTGGAGCGAAGCGCGGTGGCGCGGCGATTGGTTGGCTACTCGCGCAGAGCGCTACGAGTAATTTGGCGGGCGGATTTGCACTACGATTAACCTCGATAAGTTTATCTAGGAGCGAAATTAGCGGCGGCTCTGGTTTACTAACAATTGCGTCGATGAGTTCGCCGGCAATAAGTTTAGCGTCGATGCCGGTGTCATTGAGAGTTGTCAGAGTTTGGCGAATCGAATCGAGGTCACCGGATATGTAACTATCTACGAGTGTTTTGATGGCGGTTTCCTGAGGAAGACCAAGGGCGTTTGTGATGATTTTGGCGGTTATCGTGTCGTCACTAAGGGTTGAGACCTGGTCGAGCAGCGATAACGAATCGCGGAATGAACCACCGCCGCGCTGAACGACAATTTTGAGTGCGTCGTCGTCGATTTTGATCTTTTCTTCTTTGCAGATAGATTTGAGGTGCTCGAACATCGTGCCGGGGTCGGCAAGTTTGAAAGTGAAGACTTGGCTACGCGAGGTGATTGTGACTGGTACTTTGTAGGCATCGGTTGTCGCCATGATAAAAATAACGTGTTTTGGCGGTTCCTCGAGAGTCTTAAGGAGTGCGTTAAATGCAGACTTACTGAGCATATGAACTTCGTCGATGATATAGACTTTGTATTTGCCTTTGGTTGGCGCAATCATAGCGCGTTCGCGTAGGTCGCGGATATTATCTACGCCGGTGTTACTGGCGGCATCGATTTCGATAATGTCGATATACTCATCTTCGAGTTCATATTTGAAGCCATTGACTTCATGAGCGAGAATGCGTGCGACGGATGTTTTGCCGGTACCGCGTGGGCCGATAAAAAGATAGGCATGCGAAATTTTGTCGTTCTTGATAGATTTTTCGAGAACAGTAGTGATTTGCTCCTGTCCGACAACTTCGGCGAGCGTCTTTGGGCGATACCTCCGGTACAACGCTTTCATATCTTTAATTATATCAAAAAGCCACGCTGGTGGCGCGGCTCTTTGTGCGAAAGTCTATTTCTTGGACTTTTTCTTTGGTGCTGGTGCGGGATTTAGTAAACGGAATGCGCAAGCAGCAGCGGCGGCGCCGGCAAATGGCGCAACAATGAAGACCCAGCATTGGTTGAGAGCTTCGCCGCCAAGAAGAACAGCTGGAGCAAGTGAACGAGCTGGATTAACCGATGTACCAGTAAGACTGATGCCAATGATGTGAACAAATACTAATGCTAAGGCGATAATGATGCCGGCAATGCGAGCATTTTCGACCTTAGCGGTGACGCCGAGAATTGTATAGACGAATACGAAGGTCAAGATAATCTCGACGAGGATTGCACCGACGAGCGTAATGCCGGTTGCGCTAAGCGATTCGTAACCATTGGCGCCTAGATTATTGGTGCCAAGATTGGTACAGCTTAGGATTGCATATAGTAAGCCTGAGCCTGCGAATGCGCCAGCGACCTGGGCCACGACGTAGCCGCAGAATTCCTTGAAGCTGAGCTTACCATTGATGAGCATGGCGAGTGATACGGCCGGATTGACGTGACAGCCCGAGATACTGCTAATTGCGTATGCGCCAACGACAATCGAGAGGCCAAACGCAAGCGATGTAAATAGTATATTGCCGGTTGTAACCGCGACGCCGCAGCCAAAGAGGACTAAGACGGCTGTGCCCATAAACTCAGCGATATATTTCTTGTATTTATTCATTGAGTTGTTCCCTTTCGGTTAATATTAATTTCATTTTATCATAAGCGGCTTGGCTTTTGATAGACGATATGCTAAGATTGGAATAGCCTATGGCAAACACAAAAAAGAAAAAAACTATCCGTGAGAAACGTCAGCTACTATGTGGTATTAGTTTGACGTTGTCGTTTTTGGCATTTTTGTTTTTGCTGTTTGAATTCTCGCTGACGACACATGGCGGCTGGGATGATATGAACTATGGTCTAGTCTCTTGTATTCCGCTAATTGCGGCAGCCTCAATGTTTGTGGCGATTGTAAATATCGTGAAGTATCGGACACAGACTAAGGAGATTGCTCCGGCTATAATGATGGTGACTTTGTCGTCGTTTTTCTATTGCTATGTGATGATTTATACGACGACGGTTGTTCTCGCAAATTCTTGAGCCAGAATAATTTTTATGCTATAATTACCCCTGTTACTGCAGGACTAATTAGCGAGGGGGTGTGTTATGGATTCTTGCAAGCTCTTTGAGAAATTGGAAAGTTACATTGATTGGGGCAAATATTTGCTTACGCGTAGACAAATGAAGAAGCTCCGCGAAGATTTGGAGGCTTATAGTCTTGATGATGGGACGGTATCTGATGAGTTGCTGGACTTTTTCTTGTGGTGCGAGGGGCGGCCGTCGCGTACGAAGCGGTTTGCGGACTATCTGGATTTTCATCTGCTGGATTATTGCGACGGCACGATTCTGGATGTCGGTTGTGGACCAAAGGCTTTACTCGCGCGCGAACTATCGGATCGAGGCTATAATGTTGAGGCGATTGACCCGCTGCTTGAGACGCCAGGTAAGCTGTATCGACGTGAGTCTTTTACGATTGACTATCCGAAGTTGAAGTCTTATAACGCCGTCGTGGCACTTGAACCGTGCGAGGCGGCCGAGGTTATCGTAAGGGCTTGTACGGAATACGATAAGCCATTCTTCTTAGTTCCCTGCGGCGTGCCGCATGATCGGTTAGGGGGCAAGTGCGATAATTCGGCCGAAGAATGGTGGAAATATCTTCAGTCAATCAATCCTTCAATTCGGTTTTCGACGATAGCACTCGATCGTGTATTCCGTTTACCGGTACTTTCCAATGGTTAACAAAAATCCCCAGCCGTTTGAGACTGGGGCATTTTTAAATTCTATTTTAGAGGCTAGCCTCGACGGCTGCCCAGGTTGCATCGGCGTTGTCGGCTGGGATAACAACCGTAACTTGGTCGCCGACCTTGATGCGGAAATAGGTGACGGATGCGTAAAGAATCTTGTACTCTTTGCCATTTACCTCGACAAAGTATTGATCATCATGACTCGTGAGCGTACCGATCACGGTTTTGCGCTCGACTGGCCCGATTTGCTTATAGAGGAACTTGCCATTGTCGCCAATAGTAAGTTTCAGGATATCACCCTCAACGAGCTTGGACTTCGAAGCGTAGTTGGCTGGAACTGGATAGTTCTTGCCGTCTGGGCCAATCATGATCTGGCCATCGAAGACGCCTTCGATGACTTTGCCCTCTGGGCTTTCGTTAACAGTGCTTGATGGTGCGGTAATAATATCGCCATCGCCTAACATTGAAGTTAATAGTTCTTTAGCAGCAGAAAGATTAGTCTCTGCCTCGGTCAAAAGGCTACGTAGTCTTTTTATTTGTTTTTCTGGTAATTCAGACATACCTCGCATCCCTGTCTGTTAATTTTATTAATTCTATAATATATTCCTGCGCTCGATATGTCAACTTTTTATCTTTGGCTTTTTCCACAGAATTAACAGCGGTAGGTCGATAATCGTTGTATTTTTTACCATTGACTTTTTGATGGGGTCTATTTTTGAATGCGTCGCCAACAAAGAGCGACGATTTTTGCAGCGACGGAGTCGATAATGAGGAAGATGATGCCAAAAATGACGAATTCGAGATGGAGGCGGCTGCTTTTGAGGATTTCGATAATGCCGGCAGACGACATAATGCAGATGATGAATAGCGATGAAGTAATTGCGTTAATGAGGAAGATTTTGAAGCCAAATAGAACCTTGCGACGTGCAAGGTAGATGTAATATACCAGCGAACCGAATATCGGCATAAAAATAAAGTTATAGCCGGAATAGTGCGGATTGAGGACAAATAGAATTAGCATAGAACCGATTCGCAGTATTATGCCAGGTATAGCAGTTGCGATAACGAATGGCGTAATATATTTGTCGGGAATGATGTGTTTTTTGAACTGTCTAGTCCATAGCGTAAGGAATAGGAATGACAGGATAACGGACAGAATGAGAATTGCGCCCATGACAATAACGTGGACTTTCGGTGTAGCGCTTGTGGAGTGGCCAAATAATACAAATTCGGTTAAGGCGATGGCCTGAAAAATAGCCGATATATATAATTGCCAAAAATGCGTTCTCTTGTCGCTCATGGCTATATTTTAACATGAGAAAGCCCCGCATGTTTGCGGGGCTTTAGGCTAGCAGGTTGCTTCAATGGGCATTTCTACGCCTGCGATTGAGCAAAGCGCTGCTCGCGTTCCGATTGACGGATAATCACAGTTGCAGTCATCGGTTACGAATATTGTTCCTCGATGAGATGTGATTACCGGTTCTCCGGCGAATTCGCCAAACTTTTCAAGTGCTCCTTCGGCTAATAAGTAGCCAGTGTCTAAGCTGTTGCTGTCGAATTCGATCAGCCAGCCGATGAGACCGTACTTTTTATCTTTGCGAACAATCAGTACGAATTTGTTATTGGCGCACTTGTAGATGTGATTTTTTTCCGGCTTGAAATAGCTGCCGGGTTCAATCACGTCAATGGGTAACTGCAACGCAACGAGCGCTGCTTTTTCTGCGAGTTCCTGATTATTGGTACACATAATTCCGCCCCTCCCGCGGGCTACATCACCAACAGTCCAGTTGCACCGTTGCTTCTGGAGGTGAATAGTTATGATTATAGCACAGAACTCCTAAAAAGTCAATAGACGCTTATGGTTATGGCGTGTTTCTATAACAAAAAGCGACCCCTGTTCGGGATCGCAATTTGTAACATTTCTGACTTGATTTGATTGAACTTAAGCGAGTTCGACAGTTGCGCCGGCTTCTTCGAGGGTCTTCTTGAGAGCCTCAGCTTCGTCCTTAGCAACTTTCTCTTTGACAACACCACCAGCGTCGACGATAGCTTTAGCTTCGCCAAGACCAAGACCGGTAGCTTCCTTAACTGCCTTGATGACAGCAATTTTCTGTGCGCCTGCATCCTTAAGAACGACGTTGTATTCGCTCTTCTCGTCTGCAGCAGCGGCACCACCATCAGCTGGAGCAGCTGCAACAGCAGCGACAGCAGCAGCTGGCTCGATACCATACTCGTCCTTGAGGACGTTCTTTAGCTCGTTAACTTCGAGGACGGTGAGCTTGACCAATTCCTCTGCGATTTTCTTAACATCAGCAGCCATGATAGACTCCTTTATACATTATTGGTTGATAATTCCCCACTTCAAATAGATTGCAAACTTAGGCGTTGGCTTTTTCGGCAACACCATCGAGCAAAGCGTGCAAATTGCCAGAGAGGCCATTTGTAACGTCGTTGACTGGGCTGAGAAGCATGTCCACAACCTGGCCAATGAGTTGCTCTTTGCTTGGAAGCTTGGAAAGATCCTGAACTTCCTGTTCGCTGAGGGTCTTGCCGTCACCGGCAAAGGCGCCCTTGAGCTCGAGTGCGTCGTGGTCCTTGGCGAATTTCGCGAGAACCTGAGCTGGAGCAACTTCGTCTTCGCTAGAGATAGCGTAGAGAAGCTGACCTTCGAGCGCAGATGTATCGGTGTCTTTGTAGACAGCGATTTCACCCATAGCGACACGAACAAGGCGGTTTTTGACGACCTTGATTTGTACGCCGCTTTCGCGTGCCAAGGCGCGAAGTTCTTGCATTTCAGCAACCGTGAGGCCCTGATACTTTGCAAAAACGGTCATCTTAGCATCGGAAAGAATCTCGTTTAAGTCGGCAACCAATTGTTGTTTCTTATCTTTGCTAATTGCCATAGATAGAAATCTCCTTTTGGTTATTATTTGGTAGCCAGAAATGTTAATATCTACCCGTTTGGGTAGAAAACGTCACCAATATACAAGAAATATTTCCTCGGTGGCATAATTAAGCCGGTTGGCCGCCACTGTCTTTGGTAACTTTCGATATTATATCAAAAATGTTAAAATAATGCAATGATTAAGATAATAGCAGGCGGTAAAAAGTCGAATGGTTGGCTAGTTGAAGCCTGTGTGGAATATGAGAAGCGCCTTCGTAAGCCCTATGTTGCGACTTGGGATTTTGTTGACGAGGAGCGGCTGGCGGAACGAGTATTGAGACTCGATAGGTCCGATTTTGTGATTTTGCTTGATGAGCATGGTAAGATGCTCGATTCGCCGAAGTTGTCACAAACGATTAAGGAGCCACTAGAGAGCGGACGTGATGTTGTATTTGTGCTTGGCGGTGCGTTTGGTCATTTCCCTACGGAGCTCATTGAGCGCGCGAATCTGGTTTGGAGCCTGTCGGAACTAGTATTCCCGCATCAGATTTGTCGTCTGATTCTCGCGGAGCAAATCTACCGAGCGCAAGAAATAGCGCTCGGCCATCCTTACCACCACGCTTAGGCGGACTTTTGGTCAGGATTGTTGTGCTCGAGCTCGCGTTTTTGGCGAAGCAATGAGTCGATTTGGCGGATATCTTCGTCTTCTTGGAATGAGCGCTCGGTAGTGCGGGCATGGGCGTCGATAGCGTTTAGTCGGGCGCGGTTAGCTTTGATGAATTTCTTGTTTTTCGCGATCTCTTGGCGAGTCTTGTGCTTTTCTTTGCCAGTTTCCGACCACGGTGCAGTTATCAATGGCATTTTGCTGAGTTTTGCCTTGTCGCGGAGGAGCTGTGATTTGGCGTCAGAGGACTGCTCGCGGAGGTCGCGGGCCTCGAAGACTTCGCGGACATTTTCGGTAGAACTGGCCTTTTTGGCGGCGATTTGCTTAGTAATATCCTCGACAGTTTTGATTTTGACGGCGGCTTTTCCGAGATCTTGTTGCTCGGCTTCGCTTGGGGCGCTTTCGTGAGACGATAATTGTTCGAATGATTTCATACTAATAAAATCATAACATAGACTTGCATTATTATGTATTTTGTTGTATAATTAACTAGTTACATGTTGTTGTAAAGCATTTCTGGGCAAAGGAGGGATCGCCTATGAAGATTTACGAAGAGTATATTTATGTTTCACTGCCGGGTAGAGGCCTCGCTGTTGAGTTCTCGGATGGGCGTAAGTTTACGCTTAAAAGCGAGATGCCTGAGGCGGCTGCCGAGCTTGAGAGCTATCGTCTCGAGATGAACATGACGGCCAATCAGGAGAATGAGCATAAGACGAAGGTTCTTGAGCTTTTTCCTTACGAGCCGGGACGTCATTATGTGATGTCCCCTACTCCCGCGATGGCGCTTGCTACGACTGGTCGCGATATGGGCGACGTGCTTGTTTATCGTAGCGGCGATGATGGCTTCGCGCATCTGGTCGACTACGAGGCCTATAGCCGTCCGTTTAGAGACATCGAGTGGAAGTAAATATGCTTTTGTCGACTGAGCCTGACCGTATGGTCGGGCTCTTTTAATGCTTGAAAAAGCGCCGCTAACTAGCGGCGCGAATAAATTATGCTGCGATTAGGGCTAGGTTGAGATTATCGACGTAGGATGCAATATGGTGTGGCATGTCATCGGTATTCTCATCTATGCTCTCGACGAGCCGCTTCGCTCGGTCGGCGACGGTAATGTTATACGTAAGTGCCTTTCGAAGTGCATACATAGCCTCGCATACAGCTGTTGGTAAATACAGATATGGTACGTTGCTAAGCACGCTTAGAAGCTGCTCTGATGAGCTTTTGATTTGTTCCATAAGCAGTAACCCCCTGTAAAAAATACTATAGCCAATCTGGCTATCTGACGTTTTGCAACTCTGTAATATTATCACTTATGACAAAAAATGTCAATCGATGTGGCGGCAGGTTTTGAATTGGAATAGGATGCCGACGCCTGCGCAGACAGCAAGGATAATAAGAAAGTATGGTTCGTGTGGGATAGAGGTTGTGGCGATGAGGTATTTTGTGATAAATTTCGCACCCGAGATAGAGGTCGAGATGATACCGGCGGGCTTTATGATGGCGACGGCAATACAGCCGCAGACGATGCCGACGGCGATAGCGGCAGCAATATGTAGTGGCTCAGAGAGACGGAGTGCATCGATAATAGTAGTTGAAATACTAAAGGCGGTGACGGCGAAGATACAGAGTTTCTCGATGCTAAAGCCAAGAATGCCTAGAACAAGGCCGGAGGCGATTGGTAGGATTTGTTGCCAAGTTGGATCGCTCGTGATTTGTGATGCAAACTGTGAAACGAGGTAATAGCCAATAGCGAACCAGATGAGGACGAAGGCAATTTTCTTAATTCGATAACCAAAAAGGCATAGAAAAACGCCAGCGATAATCGCGATGGCGGCTTCGTACTGGGCGAGGTTCTCCATATGCTTATTTTATGATAATTATTCCGATTACGCAAAGAATGATGGCGATGGCATGCCCGAGCACGATGCGTTTTTGGAGCTTTTCGCGGCCGAATTTTGGCCAAATAATTGAGAAGACGAGGCCAAAGAGGAAGGTTATGATAAGTTCTGAGGCGTTAGTGATGGCAGCGGATAGTGCGGCGACGCCGATGATGAGCGAATAACGATAGCAGAAGTCGGCAATCGAGCATAGTGTCATATTGACGGCGGCGCTACCAATATATTTAAAACCGTATCGTTTGACCGCATATTTATGTCGGCGGCGGAATTTTGGTATTAAGATAGTGGCAAAATCGGCGAAACCGCGACCAAATAGGTAGATTGGGATGATGTTTACAAAGTTGAGCCCCTCGCCGGTACGGATGAAGATTTCGGCGGAGACGGTTGCGATGGCAACGTAGAGAGTTAGGAGAAGCGCCGCTGATATCTCCATGCGACGAGCGCGGGAGCGTTTGTTGGCCATAATAATGACAATTGGTGCGGCGAGGAGGACGAGGAAGCCGATGATTTGTCTCGTATTAATTTGCTCGCCGAAGAGTAGAAAATCGATGGCGAATATCATAATTGGCTGAAGCTGATAGAAGATAGTAGCGCCAGTGGCTTCCTCGTTTTTGAGGGCCTGGAAATAGGCGAAAGTGCCGATAGAACTAATGATGCCAGAGAGTAAGATTAGGCCAGTTTGCCAGAGTTCTGGAAATTCGATATGGAAAATTATTGCCATAATAATGGCGATAATCATATAGAGCGGACCGTTGGTTAGTTTTGTGGCTTGTGGGGTTTTGCCTTTAAAAACAACGTCAGTATGATAGTTGTCGATGAAGGCGCCGAGACTCCAACAAGTTGCCGCCAAAATGCCTAATATAATCCAGAGCATTAGCATTATTATACACGATTCATGATATAATATGCTTATGTCAAACAGGATAGCTAGGTGAATTTTTTCCAGAAGTTATTCCGGAAGCCGAAAACCGATGCAATCTATGAAGTAAAATCTCCGAACGAAAGGGTGGTTGCTACTTTCATGGTGGATCATGGGCATATTTCTTATTTTGTAAAAAAAGATGACAAGACTGTGCTCCGCCGTTCTAAGCTTGGTCTCGAGATAAAAGATTTGCCGCCACTTGCCGACAATCTCGCAGTTGTGCGCGCATATTCGCGCTCGATTAATGATAGGTGGCAGGCCTATTGGGGTGAACAGCGTGAAATTCAGAATCGTTATAACGAGACGGCTATCTATTTGTCGGAGACGGCGGAGCCGCATCGGCTACTTACGATTCGTTTTCGCGTATTTGATGACGGCGTAGCATTTCGCTATGAGATTCCGGCACAGCCAGAGATGGAAAACATGATTGTTTCAGATGAGTTGACGGAGTTCTCGGTAGACACAAACTCGCGCGCATGGTGTATTCCGGCCTATCAGCCAGATCGTTATGAATATAATTACGAGGAAAAATCGGTCTTTACCCTGTCCGATTCGGTACATACCCCACTAACGATTCAGACTCCGGTTGGGCATTATATTTCGATTCACGAAGCTGCGCTTTATAACTACGGTTCGATGACGATAAAGATGAATAATTCGTCGCTCAAAGCGGATATTACGCCACTTTCGGATGGCATGAGGGCTTACGTGGAGTTGCCTTTTTCGACGCCATGGCGGACGATTACGATTGGCCAGACGGCGCTTGATTTGACGGTCTCTAGGATGATTTTGAATCTGAATGACCCGCCAGCTGGCGATTTCTCATGGGTAGAACCGACGAAGTTCCTTGGTATTTGGTGGGCGATGTTTGTGGGTGAATGGACTTGGGCGCCAGGCGAGCGTCATGGCGCGACTACTGAACATGCGAAGCAATATATCGATTCGTGCAAGAATCTCGGCATTAGAGGGCTTCTCGTAGAAGGCTGGAATGAGGGCTGGGAGGGAGATTGGCTCGAGAATGGTGTCAACAATAAGTTTATGGTCTCGACGCCCGATTTTGACATGAAGGCGGTAACAGATTATGCGCGCGAGCGTGGTGTTGAAATTGTTGGACATCATGAGACGGTTGGTTTTGTTGATAACTATGAGAATCAGCTCGAAGACGCATATCAGTTTATGGTAGATAATGGTATTCGATATATTAAATCCGGTTATGCGGGATCGAAGATGATGATAAACGGCAGGCGTGAATTCCATCATTCGCAGCTTGGAGTTTTGCATTATCAGAGGGCTTTGGAACTTGCGGCGAGATATAAGATAATGCTCGATGTGCATGAGCCGATTAAAGGTACGGGTATTGAGCGTACTTGGCCGAATTTAATGACACGCGAAGGTGCGCGTGGTCAGGAATACGAAGGCGGGGCTTTGTCGCCGTCGCACGCCTGCTATTTGCCGTATACGCGACTATTGTCTGGCGGTATGGATTATACGCCAGGTATCTTTGATGTGACGAACTTCACGAAGCGCGTTGCTACTACGATTACGCGTCAGCTAGCGTATTATGTAACGATCTATTCGTCAATGCAGATGGTATCGGACCGACCACATCTATACGAGGTGAATTTTCCGGATTTGTACCAGTTTATCCGTGATGTGCCGTCGCGTTTTGAAAAGACGGTGCCTCTACTCGGTGAGATTGGTAAGAGTTATGTAGTAGCACGTCAGGAATGGGAAGGTTCAAGCTGGTTTATTGGCGGCGTGACGAATGAAGAGGGGCGTCGTGTTGAGCTATATCTAGATTTTCTCGAGCCGGGCTATAATTATACGGCAAGGATTTATAAAGATTCTGACGATGCGCATTATCGCGATCATCAGTTAGGTTATGTGATTGAAGAAAAAGTCCTACGTCGTGGCGATAGGCTAGAAATATATATGGCGCCGGGCGGTGGTTTTGCGATAAGTATTCGCAAACAGTAATTATAATTTCATCGTGACAATAGTATCGAAACCAAAGCGGGCGCGAACTTCGTAGCCTTGATTGCGGAGTTGTTCAACAGTATCTTTATCGAGAGTTGTTTTGCTAGAGTTTTTGACGCTGATGCGGTCGGCGGTTTCGGTGATAGTAATTTTGTCGCCTGGCTCGCAGAGTTTGAGTGCACGTTTAAGCTCTTTTTTGTAGAATTGTGTAACTTTTTCGTCGTCGGTGATTTTGAGGGTTGGAGCCTGAATATCGAGGTTAATGCCGATTTTGCGGCGGGCGCAGGTAGCTAGAAGTTCTTGATAAATAGGTGAAATAATGTCGATGAATTTACTCATGCTTATATTATATTACAAGCCAGGACTGAATTGTTTAAGCTGAGAGCGATGGCGGCGATAATTTGGGTCGTGTTGACCGACTTCAGCCCAGAAGGCATCAGAGTGGTCCATGTGGTTAATATGAGCTAGTTCATGGATAATAACGTAGTCGCGAAGGGGCTCAGGAACCTTCATGAGGCCGATGTTTAGTGAGATGGTGCCACTGGATGAACGGCTTCCCCAACGGGTGTTGGCATGGCTTAAACGGATGCCGGAATAGCTATAGCCGTACTTGGTTGCCCAGAATTCGAGGCGATATGGCAGATATTCGCGAGCTTTTTTCATGAGAATCTTCTTCTGTGCGTCGCGGGCGCGCTGGGTTGATGGGTCTTTGATTGGCAGTTTAGCCTTGATTTCTTCGCGCATACTGTTTAGGAAGCGTTTAGCAAGAAAATCTGAAGTGCCGGATGGAACTGTGACAGTTAGTTTGCCGGAGGTGGCAACAGAAAACTTGGCCCGGTTGGACCAAGCGCTGCGGCGAATTATGACTTCGCCAAAATCTTTGTCATTAAAGCTCGACATCTTTGAGGCCGAGGCGGCTTACGACGTTCTGACTCTGTGTGCGATAGGTATGCTTGCCGGAAATAACAATAGGTTTCTCGGCTGGGCTTGGCGCCTCGATATGTTTGTATGATTCGGCGAGAACACCTTTGGCTTCGTTAAGATCTTTGTGGACGTGGCGGATGCGCTGTTTGATGGTATTTAGATCGGTCTGGACCCAGACAAGGACAGGCTTGTAGCCGAGATCTTCGAGCATTTTGCGCATTTCGTTACGCTGCTCTTCAGTATCAAGATAACCTTCAATAATCATATCGACTTTGCTCGAAGCGACTTGCTTGATGAGTTCGTCGGCGAGTTGGCGGTCGCTATGGAATTTCTTCTCAAGGCGAGAGATATTTAGGAATGGAGCGCAGATGGTTTTGCTGAATTGCTCAGCGAAGAAAGTTTTGCCACTCATGGGTGCGCCAAAAACAAGAATAGCGTATGGTTTTTTCTTCCAAACAGTCATAATTAAATTTTATCGGATAGTTCTGATTTTTGCAAATTTTCGGCATGAATGTTGCCAGAATTTGCAATTAGGATTTGACTTGGGAAATAGAATACCCAGACGAGGAACGATACGAGCGGGATAAAGTTGTCTGGAAACTGCGTATCGATAGCTATGAAGCGAATTGCGACACAGACGTCGCAGCAGATGAAGAGGATGAAGCCATAAAATGCGCAGCGTGCGTTGAATGATTGTTTATGGCGAAGATGGTCTTTGGTGGCCATGACGAGGTTTGAAATTAATTCGACGCCATAGACGATGCCGATAGCGTAGATAGGTTGAAGACCGAGGACGACAGCAATAGCGAGAATAAGGCTGAGGACGCCGCAGTAAATGCCAAGCGTGAAATATGAGAGTTTTGTGAGCCTAGTAAAATGCATGAACTGGGCGAAGCAAAAGACGAAAACGCCGGCAACGGCAAATGGGGTCCAGACTAGGATGGTGTCGGCGAGGAGCGTAAATGCAAGCGCAAGTTGGAGATTGTAGTCTTTGCGGTATTTGGCATGAGCGTAGACGACGCATAGGAAAATGCCGGCATATTTGAGAACGGCCGTTCCGATAAAATTTGGGAAGACTATATCGAGGCATAGGAAACAGACGTAGATGGTCAGCCAGACAAGTGACCAGGTCATATCGGCGTAGGAGAGACGTTTGATATCTTTGAGCCAAGGGGCTTTACGCATAAGCTTATTTTACTATTTTTTGAGGATTTTCGACAAGGAGAGCGTTTAGTTCGGATTTATTGTAGTATTTAGCGAGCTTCTTTTGGGCTGCCGCAATTTCACTATAGTCGCGGTGATGATGGATATCGGTACCAAAGCAGAAAATCAAGTGGTCTTTGGCAAGTTTTTTAATGGTTTTTTGGGCGTGTTTGCCATATTGACCGATAAGGCTGCCGAGGTTGCACTGGAAGAGGATTTTTTGTCGGCGAAGGTTAATGATAATGCGATAATCTTTCTGGATTGTGTGATAGCGTTCAGGATGAGCTAGAATAATGGTCCAGCCGGCATCTTGGAGAGATTTAAAGATGTCTTCGTATTGGGCAAATTCGCCAGACATTGGAAGTTCAATAAGTAAATATTTACTATCGGCAAGTGGTGAAATGCGGCGATTCTTTAGGTATTTTGAGATCTCGCGGTCGATATAAATTTCGTTGCCGAGATATAGATTGATATTGATGTCCTTGGCGCGATTTGCGAGTTCTAGGAGTAGGCGTTGATTGCGGCTGCGAGAGCTAGTTTGATTGGTTTCGGCGATAAAATGTGGGGTGGCAATTACGTCGGTAATGCCCTGCTCGGCAAGGCCCTGCAAGATATCTAGGCTCTCGTCGAAACTTTTGGAGCCGTCATCGATTCCCGGTAAGATGTGGGAATGGATATCAATCACGGCTATTTTTCTCCGTAGTAGCTATAGTATTTTGCAACTTTGCGATTGACGCCATTTAGGACGATGCCAGTAATGTGGGCATTGACCTTTTGGAGTGAATCGCGAGTAGTGTCGAGCGTAGACTTGGTAGTCTTGCCGTCCTTTACGACGACGATCGTTTCGTCAACGAGGGTCGACATAATGACTGGGTCGGTTACGCCGTTACATGGAGCACCATCGAAGATGATGATATCGAATTTCTCTTTGAGAGATTTGATGAGCTCTTTATTCTTGTTGCTCGAGAGAAGCTCGCTAGGGTTCGGTGGATAGACGCCGCGTGGAATAACGCTCAGGTTCTTTACGCGAGTTCTGCGGATATACTTCTTGGCGTTTTCGATATCGTCAGTTAGGAGATTTGAAAGGCCGTTGAGGTTTGCGATATTAAAAATTTTGTGGAGGCGGCCCTTGCGGAGATCGCAGTCGATGAGGAGAACTTTCTTGTTAGCTTGTGCGAAGGATACGGCAAGGTTTGCAGCAATGAAGCTCTTGCCTTCTGATGCGTTTGCGCTAGTAATAAGAATAGTTTTGAAGCCGTCGTCGATGTTGGAGAATTGAAGGTTGGTACGAAGAGCTTTGATGCTTTCGGAGACGATAGATTTTGGATAGAGATCGACAATAAGCTCGTCGTCGCCCTTGCGCTCAGACTCGCCGTTGATGATTTTGCCGGCGATTGGGAGACCAATTTTGTTCTCGAGTTCGTCATTGTACTTAACAGTGTCGTCAAAGTAGAATACGATGAAGGCGATGGCAGTTACGCCGAAGACAGCGATAAGTAGAGCGATGAGTGCGTCGCGCACGGTTGTATTATTGCTTGGGGAGCTTGGCTCTTGAGCCTTATCAAGGGAGCTGACGTTATTGAGCTGGTAAATGTTTTTGATTTCTTTGGTGAAGACCTCGGCGATTTTGTTTGCGACTTCGGGAGCGAGCTCCTTATTGCCGTCTTCGACGGTGATTCTGAGGATTTCGGTATCTTCTACGGCGGTTACTGTGACGTGCTTGCTGAGCTGATCGACAGAGGTATTCTCGAGACCGAGTTCGTCAATTACCTGCTCGAGAACAAGCTTACTCTTCACGATTTCTGAGTAGGTCGTGACGAGTTTTTGGTTAACGTTGATGTCATTAAGTGTGGTAGATTTGCTGCTCTCTTCTTTTTGAGCGAGGACAACGGTCGTACTGGTCTTGTACATCGGCTTTTTAATTACGACGTTATAGAACGTTGTCGCACCGACGGCGAGTAGCGCAATAACGGCCATTGGGATTAAAAACTTCTTGAGGTAACTCAAAAAATCTTTTATATCAATTTCTTCCATTTATATACTTCTGCTCCCTATTTTAGTAATATTTGTGGAATTATTGCTAGTATTGTAGCATATTTTGGCCTGTTTGGCAATGGGTCTTTTGGGGTAGTTTTTGTGTTTTTGTGGAACGCTGTTCTAGTTATTGGTAAGGTATTCGCGGATCTTGTTTTGGGCGTTCGTGATAGTGTTTTGATCTGGAAGCATTACATAGAGCCTACGTGAGCCCATTGAATAAGTCGGAAGCATGGCGCCGGTACCGTCGAGCGAGATAGATTCGACTTGCCATGACTTAAGTTCGGCGAGCTGGTAGCGGGCGAAGCTCGTGATTTCGTCATAGGTAAGGTTAGTCTCAAAGCTACCTTCGGCGGCTGATAGGATGTCGGAATAACGAGTAAGGTAATGAGGATTTGATAACTTCTCGATAAGCTTCGTGATAACTTGTTGCTGATTTTCGCCACGGTGGCGGTCGCCAGTAGCATATGCGTAGCGTTCGCGAGCGAAGGCGAGCGCGCAGGCACTATCGACGTGCTGATGTCCGACGGTAAAGTGGCAGGATTTATTTGTATGTGCGGTGAGCTCTTGATCGGAGTCGATATCGATACCGCCGACTTTGTCGACGACGCGGATGACGGTGCTGAAGCCGACTTTGATAGTGTAGTTAATATCGATACCGAGTAGGTCGGCAATAGTATCGCGGCTCATTGAAGTACCATAGATGCCGGCATGTGTTAGTTTGTCTTTGGTGCCGGTCGTACCGTGAAGTTGGACATAATAGTCGCGCGGAATGGAGACGAGGAGGATTTTGGCCTGTTTTGGGTTGACGACGGCAAGAATATTGACGTCGCTACGTGCGGTATCATTGAGGCCGATGCGACTATCACTACCGGAGATATACATAATAAATGGATCGGTGGCAACGTTGACGCGTTTGACGTCCTTGTCGTTGTCGATACGAACTTCGAACTGATAGATAATTTTGCTCTTCTCAATGAAGTCGTTATCATTTTCTTCGAGGAATTCGATGTAGCTGTCTGGCAGTACGATGCCTGAGACTTTGAAATCTTGGATGCCAGCAAGAAGATTGCCAAGTTCGTCGTAATCCTCGGCGCCGTAGTTAATGACGTTTTTGAGAGTTTCTTTGGTGTTAGCGAGGTTCGGATTAGTGCTAAGGAAGCCGATATGTTGAGTGTTAAGCTGTCCGATATTATTATATTGGCTCGATTTTAAGACGAGGACTTTGTAGGTCTGGGTTTCATAATGAGTGCCAGTGATTGATTCGATAAAGCTGACAGTCTGGCGGACATACTTATAACCCGTGGTTGCTAAGACGGTAAGAATAATACTAAGGATAGCGATGACAATTTTTGATGTGCGTTTGGCTTTCTGGCTGAAGATAAGTTTGTAGACGGTAAGAGATTCGAGCGCTAGAAGGGCTATTGCGGTGATGAACAGTTGCCAAGTCTGAAGCAAATTGAGGCGTTTGAGCGCAAAAATGAGAGCCGCGCTAGCTATCAGCTGAATGCTAGCGAGAATGATTGGAACAATCTTGCGTTTGATGAACGGCGTCTTTGGGGTTTCGGCTTTAGGCTGCTTTTTGGTGGTTTTGGGGATAGAATTCTTGGCAGTCGAAGTTGTCTCCTTTTTAGGACTCGATTGCGTTTTTGCGGTAGTAGATTTCTTGACCGATTCCCTTTTTGCAACAATTTTTGACATATTGCAATTATTGTAGCATAATCTGTTGCTCTTGGCAAATGAGGCTAGTTGGGGGATGTGGTCTAGTGTTGCAAATTTTTGCCTATGCTAGTCTCTAGTTTTTGCTAGTTCCCGCAAGCTGACTCGCCATCTCGCATCCATTGGAGAATAGTGTATTGGGTATTCGGGGAGGTGGCAGTGTCGGTATAAGTACATGAGCGATACATGTATTCGGTGACAGTTGGCTCTTCCGGGAAGGAATTAGTGGTACCGGTTACTTTGCCGTCATAGTAGTAGACTTTACCCGTATTGTTCTTTACGCCGATACCAGTAGTTGTACCAATAGCTTTAATGT
>JAEEGL015465472.1_pt1 | contig 25195 bp, 16 predicted proteins | sample 9134231 | NCBI WGS metagenome assembly JAEEGL01 (sample SAMN16246548, study PRJNA631951) | gut metagenome | biome: gut microbiome; feature: rumen; material: fiber-attached | host: Bos | place: Iran: Karaj | collected 2018-10 | reverse complement strand
GTCATCAGAAGCGCGGCAGGAAGGCCGAACAGCAGGCTTCGGGCTCCGTAGATCAAGCATTCGTAGTTCATCATCTTTCCGAAGCCTTTCTCCGAAAGTCCTATGGACTTGAGCATGGCGAATTCCCTGCGTCTGAGCAGTATGCTTGTGGAGATCGTGTTGAACACGTTGGCAAGAGCTATCAGCGAGATCAGTATTATGAAACCGTACGAGAAAACGTTGACTATCGTTACGACCATCCTCTCCGAATTGCGGTTCTCCGCAACGTTGTTAAGCCTTGCCGCGTCGCTTCCGGAAGAAGACAGAACGTTCTTCAGTTCCTCGTAAGCTTTATTGTAGTCTCTGGCCATGATGGCTGCCTGTATGCCGTTGGTACCGATGCGGTCCGGATCGAACCCGGCCGTGACGGCCTGCATCATGCTGTACGGATATATGATCGACGCGTTCTGAGACGAAAGAAGCAGCGGCGCGGTCCGGGTAACTGCTCCTATGTTCAGCTTTGTCTTTATGGTAGCGTCCTCCTCGTCCTTAATAATCTTTGCCTTGGACAGATCCGGTTCCGCACCCGTTTTGTAGCACTCCTCCAGATATAGTTCCGGATAGTACGCGACCTTGGGTGAGCCGCCCTCGGACCCGATATAATACATCTCGCAGCCTTCCACGGTCTCGTAATTGCACCAACTTACGGTTCCGGGCAGCCCGGACTCATTTATCAGGTCGAACAGTATTATCTTGCGGCCGGAACCATTTTCGGTGTAGGCCTTTTCCTTATTGAACAGAAGAGCTTTCGGAGACTCTGCGTCGAACCAGCCCTTCTCGTCCAGGCCGTTCTCGGAAAGAAGCGCCCTGAAGTCCTCGTCGTTTAAGAATGCCAGCCCGGTATACGTTTCCACGTAGTCCGCTTCCTGTGTGGAGACGCTGCCTACCGTGTTCTGCAGCTTCCAGTAGCGGTCGCTCATAAGTTCGTTTGGTATGCGCAGGCGTATCTGGCTGCTTATTCCCCAGCAGACCTTATCTACTCCGGCGACACCGGAAATAAGAGCTGCAGTTTCTTCGGGCGTGCGGTCTTTTCTGCCGTATTCGGAATAGTAAAGATCCATCTGGGTGCCGTCGGACACAACACTGTCCACGGAGCTGGTAAGGTAGGAACAGAAGCTGGACGCGGATATGAAGAGTACAACGCTCATGAACAGCGACACTATCGTGGCGCGGTAGCGTTTCTTGTTGCGCTTGAAGCTCTTTGCGGCCATCATGCCCTCGAATCCGAAGAGCTTTTGTGTAAGCTTTCCTGTCTTTACCTCGCCGGCCTTTATCTTTGTATCTTCGTTCTGTCTTATTGCTGTTATCGGAGATATCCTTACAGCCCTGCCGGCCGGTACCCACGCGGATATGAGTATTACGATAAGGCATATAAGCGCGGCCAAAATAAGGGCAACGGGATTTATGACTATCTGCATCTGAACGCCGTGGACTCCCAAGAACGCCGCAAACGCGTCGCGAAGGCAGTAGAGCGTTATACCTATTCCGAGGCATCCTACTACAAGACCGATCGGTATGCCTATCCCGCCGAGTATCAGCGCCTCGTACATTACCGCGGAGCGCAGCTGCTTCTTTGTAGCTCCTATGGATTTAAGCAGTCCGAACTGCTTGGTGCGCTCGGACAGCGATATCGAGAAGGAGTTGTATATCAGCGATATCGATCCGAAGGCTATCATTACTACAAGTATGGCAGCAAAACCATATATCACGTTCTGGATGCCGCGGTCCCATACCGATCCGTTGTAGTTGATCAGATCGTTATGGTAATAGATGTTGTCGAACGGTTCGTCTGTGTGCTCGCTTATGTGCTTGTCCATAAGCGTTTCGTAGATCCTGGAGATCTTATTGACTGTTATGAAGCTGCCGTAGGAACCGGTCCCGCCGCCCTTTGTTATGGCTGTAAATCCCGGGCAAGCGTACGGCTCTATTTCCCTGCTTAAACGGTCATAGAATCCTACGACGGTATATGTCTTTTCAACTGCATTCTCTATGGACTCGCCCTCGGGAACATACTCTTTAGACAGTATCAGCTCCCTGCCGCCGGACATACGCTCTCCGACAGAAAGTTTTATTATGTCACCAAGCTTATATTGTACGCCTCCGTTGTAAAGCAGATGATTCGGAATAAGTATTTCACTGCTGTTTTCCGGCATGCGCCCGGAAGTAATGTTAAGCGTTACGAAGTCCGTAAGGTCGTCCGGAGCGGACTGGATAAGCAGGTACGGCTTATACTCGTTCTGAGTGTCCGCGTCGGCCCAGCCGACCATCTGCCAGGAAGTTCCGTCTTTAATGTCCGGATCCGAAAGAAGCTTGTTCTTTTCCTCTTCGCGAAGGTCGTAAAAATAAGCCTCCCACTTTCCGTACTGTTTTATCTCGCGGCGGACAAGAAACTGTATGCCGCTGTAAGCGCCTTCGATGACCGCGGTCAGAAGCGCCATGGACAATACTATGCCTACTATCGTTACAAAAGTCCTGGAGTGGTTAGACTTCAGCGATCTTTTGGTGTAATTCTTAAAAACATTCATTTGCCGATCGTCCCCTTTTAAGTACAGGCTTACTGCGCCAAAGCGCCGTTTTGCCTATCTCTTTATCCTCTCGTCCCTTACGATGTGTCCGTCTTCTATGGCGATTATGCGGTCCGCCTGAAGCGCTATGTTTTCGTCGTGAGTTATTATGATAAGCGTCTGGCCGTACTTTTTATTGGAAAGTTTAAGCAGCTCCACTATCTCCTGGCTGTTTTTGGAGTCCAGGTTGCCGGTAGGCTCGTCCGCAAGCACCACAGCCGGTGCGTTCATCAGCGCGCGCCCTATGGATACCCTCTGCTGCTGTCCGCCGGACAGCTGGTTGGGAAGATTGTTCCTGCGTTCGGAAAGACCCAGTATCTCCAGCAGTTCCTCCAGTCTGTCGTTATCCACCTCGCGGCTGTCCATAAGCACCGGAAGGCTCATGTTCTCCACCACATTCAGCACCGGTATAAGGTTGTAGAACTGGTAGATAAGACCCACCTGCCTGCGGCGGAATACCGCAAGAGCTTCCTCGTCCTGCGCGTAGACATCCTGTCCGTCCATGAACACCTTGCCGCTGCTGGGTCTGTCTACGCCGCCGATTATGTGAAGAAGCGTGGACTTTCCGGAACCGGACGGTCCTATGATCGCCAGGAACTCGCCCTTCTCCACAGAGAACGACACGTTGTCCAGCGCCTTTACCTGAGTGCTTCCTTCGCCGTAGACCTTTGAAAGTCCCTCTATCCTGAGTATCTCCATTTCTGCTTTATCTTCCTTTCCTTGGGCAGCTGCGCCGCCGAACAAATATCATGAAATCCCTTTTGCGATTCCAGTCTACAGGGCCGTAGTGACAGCAAAGTGACAGAGGAACGACATTCTGAAAAAAAATCCGGGACGATATTCAGACAAATGATCCGGAACGGTCTTCGGTAAAAAAAGATCCGGAACAGTCTTCCGGAAACAAATAACACACAAAACCGATAAACGTAAATGCAAAAAATGCGGGCCGGGACCAGCCGGGGCATGCTAAACAACGCTCTTGTAGAACTTAATGATGAATCTTGCGCCGCCCGAAGGAGCGTTTTCCGCTGTTATGGTGCCGTTCTGGCGGACGATTATGGCGCGGCACAGAGCAAGCCCTATGCCTATGCTTTCGGAAGAGGCATTGCTGCCCCTGTAGAAACGTTCAAACAGATGCGGAATGTCCGAAGGATCGAAGCCCTTGCCGCTGTCTTCTACGGTAATTCGTGTATAAATGGCAGTTTCCTCCGCGTCTATCGTTACGGTCCCGCCCTCCGGTGTGTGTTCCATGCAGTTCTTTATAAGGTTTCCGAGGGCCTCGGTGCTCCAGGAAAGATCCCCTGTAAACTGCTCGTCCTTAACGTTTACGATCAGCTGCATCCCCTTAAGCTCCATAGGAATAAGGAAGGGACCGGCCGCCTTGTTTACAAGCGTCCTTACCTTTACCGGAACCGACTGGAACTCCACCGTGCCGGCGTCCAGCTTGGACATCTTAAGAAGAGTCTCCGTAAGCCACTGGAGCCTGTCGATCTGCTTTTTGAGCGCTCTGGTAAGCTCCACCCTCTTTTCGTATTCCAGGTCCTCCGCCTCCAGCAGTGACAGCTGGATGTTCATGGAAGTAAGAGGCGTGCGCATCTGGTGGAACATGTCCGCTATGGCATCCGTAAGGCGCACTTTTTCCGAAAGAAGCATGTCCGACTGCTCGCGGAGCTTTACTGTCATCTTCTGTATCTCGCTCTGGAGGATGGCCAGCTCGCCTTCGTCGCCGGAGCCCTCGAAAATGCTCTCTTTGCCATGCAGAACACGGTCTATGCTGCGCGACATCTCCGTAAGCCTTGCATACCTTTTCCGCAGAAACGCCAGGTCCGCACCGGTAAGGACAGCTCCGAGCACCAGCACTAAAACGACCGCAGCCCATCCCGCGGCAAAGAACGCCGCGATCGCAAATACTGCGGTCAGAACGATGCATAATGTAAGCTGGACGCGTACTTCGCGGTTCCTGAGCAAATGCATGCTAGTCCATCCTGTAACCTATGCCTCGCACGGTCTTTATTATCTTCGGGTCCTGAGGATCCTCCTCTATCTTTTCGCGGAGCCGCTTTATGTATACGGTAAGGGTGTTGTCGTTAACGAAATCTCCGGCGATGTCCCAGATGTCTTCCAGTAGTTTATTGCGCGTAAGGAGCCTTCCGCGGTTGTCGATGAACACCAGAAGCAGACGGTACTCCAGCGCGGAGAGCGATACAGGCTCGCCGTTCCTTGAAACCACGCCTTTTTCAGTATCCGCGGTAATGCCGCCGCCTATGGAAACGACGGACGAACCGCCCTCGTAATGGCGAAGGACGTTCTTTATGCGGGACAGAAGCTCTCTGGGTCTGAAAGGCTTGGAAATGTAATCGTCGCCCATGTCCAGACCTTTTACTACGCTGTCTTCGTCGCTCCTTGCTGTAAGGAAGATGACCGGAAGCTTAAGCGCCTTGGCAGCTCTGCACACGGAAAAACCGCTCCCGTCGGCAAGGCCCAGATCTACCAGAAGCAGGTCCGGTCTGCCGCAAGCCAGCAGCTGCAGCGCTTTCTTTTCTCCGGGTGCAGTCTGCACCGCAAAGCCCTCCCCGGACAGGAAATCCTCCAGAGAAAGCGTTATGGCTCTGTCGTCTTCCACTATAAGAACTGTCTGCATCTCAGTCCTCTTTATCCTTGCCGTCCGCTGACTTTGCAGCGGAAGCCATCGGGCAGGAAGAACTGCATTCCGCGCATCCGCAGCCGCAGCCGTTTCCGCTCTTCTTACGCTTTCCCACCGCTCTGATCGCAAGGAACAGAACGGCGGCTATGGCAAATGTTATTACTACGTCCCAGATGTTCATGTCGTTGTCAAGCTTTCTGTCTATTGATCACTCTGTCTGTTAACTATTATTTTATTTGAGTGTTTCAGGCTTTACTTATGTTCTCTCGTGCTCAGGTCCTCGAAGGTCCCGCTGCAGTCGGATATTTACCGCAGCCTTTCCGCACGCGCAAGAACGGCTGCAGATCGTCATCGATCTTTGCCGCTTGCGCTAAGGCGGACCGTCCCGCCTTACGTAAAGGCTTCAGCTCACATCCGGCAGCGGAATACCATCTGCGGGACCACGGGATCCCATAAACCAAAGCCTGAAACGGCTGCATAACTAAAATAATTTGCCGCTGTCAGAACAGGGTCCCTATCAAGTGTACTATGAATGCTGCGACCCAAGCCACGAAGCACTGCCAGATGATGACGCCTATCATCCACTTGGAGCCGAGTTCCCTGCGTATTGCTGCCATTGCCGCTACGCACGGTGTGTAGAGCAGCGAGAACACCAGCATGCAGGCGGCGGCAAGATTCGTGAGTATGGTCCTGATACCCGCGCCGAACAGCACGCCCATGGTGGAGACCACGCTCTCCTTTGCAATGAAGCCGCTTATCAGTGAGGTCGCTATGCGCCAGTCTCCGAGCCCCAGAGGCTTGAGCACCGGCGCTATGGCTCCGGCGATGGAGGACAGTATGCTGTCCTGAGAGTCGCTCACCAGCGCGAAATGCCAGTCGAAGCTCTTAAGGAACCAGACGACAACAGTAGCTATCAGTATTACCGTAAACGCCCTGCGCAGGAAATCCTTCGCCTTATCCCACAGCAGCCTCAGCACGTTGCCGGCGCTGGGCATGCGGTAGTTGGGAAGTTCCATTACGAAAGGCGCGGGTTCTCCCTTGAACAGCGTTCCCTTGTACAGGCAGGCGGCAAGCACAGCCATGACTATTCCCAGCAGGTACAGGCCTACCATTATGAAGCCTCCCTTTGCCGGGAAGAACGCGTTTACGAAGAACGCGTACACCGGAAGCTTAGCCGTGCAGCTCATGAACGGTGTAAGAAGTATGGTCATGCGGCGGTCGCGCTCGCTTGGCAGAGTCCTTGTAGCCATTACAGCCGGGACCGTGCAGCCGAAACCTATCAGCATCGGAACTATGCTGCGTCCGGAAAGACCGATCTTGCGGAGCACCTTATCCATTACGAACGCCACCCTGGCTATGTATCCGCTGTCTTCCATTATCGACAGGAAGAAGAAAAGGATGACTATTATCGGAATGAAACTGAGCACGCTGCCCACGCCCGCGAATATGCCTTCTATCAGCAGCCCGTGCAGCACCTCGTTGACTCCGGCGCTTGTAAGCGCCGCGTCCACCGCCGACGTGAGCGAGGCAATGCCTGAGGCCAGCAGATCCTGGAGCCAGGGGCCGATAAGGTTGAACGTAAGCCAGAATACCAGCGCCATTATCACTATGAACGCAGGTATGGCAGTGTATCTTCCGGTGAAGATCCTGTCCATCTTCTCGCTGCGCACGCGCTCCCTGCTGGTGCCGGGCTTTACGACGGTCGCTTCGCAGACTTTCTTTATGTACGAGAACCTCATGTCCGCCATGGCGGCGCTTCTGTCCAGCCCGCGCTCGTTCTCCATCTGGAGAACTATGTGCTCCATGAGCTCCTTTTCGTTTTCGTCCAGGCCAAGCTGTTCGATTATGAGTTCGTCGCCTTCTATTACCTTATTCGCGGCGAACCGGAGCGGCAGGCCGGAAGCCTCCGCGTGGTCGCGTATAAGGTGGATTATGGCGTGTATGCATCTGTGCACTGCCCCGCCGTGATCGTTCTCGTCGCAGAAATCCTGTTTAAGAGGCTTTTCCTGATAATGCGCTATGTGTATCGCGTGGTCCGCCAGCTCCGCGACGCCCTGGTTCTTGACTGCGGCGATGGGAACTACAGGGACGCCGAGCATGGCCTCCATCTCGTTAATGTCTATGCTTCCGCCGTTAGCGGTAAGCTCGTCCATCATGTTGAGAGCAACAACGGTGGGGATGCCCATCTCCAGCACCTGCATCGTAAGATACAGGTTGCGCTCTATGTTGGTGGCGTCGACTATGTCTATGATCGCCTTCGGCTTTTCCTTAAGCACGAAGTCCCTGGAGACCAGTTCCTCGCTTGTGAACGGCGACATGGAATAGATGCCGGGCAGGTCCGTTATCATGGTATCGTCGTGCCCTATTATCTTTCCGTCCTTGCGGTCCACGGTAACTCCGGGGAAGTTTCCGACATGCTGGTTGGAACCCGTCAGCTTGTTGAAAAGCGTGGTCTTTCCGCTGTTCTGGTTGCCTATCAGAGCAAACGTCAGAAGCGTTCCGTCCGGTAGAGGATCCCCGCTGCCCTTGGGATGGAACTTACCGCCTTCGCCGAGTCCCGGATGCACGGTCTCCGGCTCCTTGGCGCCTGCTTTTTCCGCAGGTGACTTCTTTTCCTTCCGTTCTTCTTTCGGTCCGGCGGCCGGAAGAAGCTCTATTTCTATCTTTTCGCAGTCCGCCAGCCTGAGCGTCAGCGAATACCCGTGTATGAGCAGCTCCACAGGATCTCCCATAGGAGCGTATTTAACTACGCTAAGTTCCGCTCCCGGGATCACTCCCATGTCCAGGAAATGCTGCCTGAGCGCGCCTGCACCGCCTACTTTTATTATCCGCGCCCTGTTTCCGGGACGCGCTTCGTTCAATTTCATCTGAATGCCGCCTGTAATAAATAAAGTATTATAGTTAGAATATAGCAACCGGGCGGTGTCTTCAAGTCCTAAATGCAGTCCGCAGGGCCGCCGGACGCGTGCACCTGCGTTGATTTTTAAAGCAAAATGGTATATTTTAATAACAGACTGAAAAAAATATCATTCGGACCGAACTTAAATGATCATAAAGAAGACCATCAGAAATGCATTCATAATCTTGTTGGCAGCGGCGCTGATCGCGTCGGCTGCTTTCAGCGTTGCTCTTGCAGCGCCCGGAGACATGGACAGAAGCGTAAGGATAGAAGATAAGATAGACCGGGATTTCTACCTTTGGACCCCCGAGGAAGAAAGATGGGACAGCTCCGTCACGATCCACGCGGAGGGTTTCGAGGACAGGAGCGAGACGCCCGGCGGAGACTTCATCGGCAAGGAGTTTACAGAATACATCATTACGGACGGGTACTACGGGACCTACGCCAAAGCGCTGAAAGACAACCATGTAACGCTCTCCTGCAAGGAAGGCTTAAGCAGCGTCTACGTGGAGTTCGACTGGCTTCCGGAAGGAAAATGGACCGTAACCGACACAATGAGCAGCGCAGGCCGGGAGGATACCCGCAAGACGTGCGGCGGAAACGGATATCTTCACGAGTATCAGGACCTGGAAAAACTGTTCGGATACAAGCCTTCCGTGGTAGACATAACTTTCCCGGAAGGAACTCAGATCGCCAACATCTTCGCTTTCCCGGGCGAGGCGCCGAACTGGGTGCAGAAATGGGAGCCCATGCTGGAGAAAGCCGACCTGCTGCTGGTATCCACGCATTCCGACGACGAGCAGCTTTTCTTTGCGGGCCTGCTCCCCTACTACGTTAACGAAAAGAAGCTGGATGTGCAGGTGGTCTATTTCATACAGCACTTCCACAAGAAGATGCGTGTCTTCGAGCATTTCAGGCAGCACGAGCAGCTCAACGGTCTGTGGACCGTCGGAGTTACCAATTATCCTTACATGTCGGAGTTCCCGGACGTCTACGCCGAAGGAAAGACCAAGGCCGAAGCTGTTCAGGCAGCGCTCAGTTCCTTCAACTACTACGGCTACAACATGGACGATTTCCGCCGGTTCGCGGTAGATGTGTTCAGAAAGTTCAAACCCCTGGTCGTGGTAACACACGACTTCAACGGCGAGTACGGTCACCCCGCGCACATCATCTGCACGGACGTAATGACCGACGCGATAGAACTTGCCGCCGATCCTGAAAAATATCCCGACAGTGCAGTGCAGTACGGCACCTGGCAGCCGAAGAAAGTCTACATACACCTCTACGGCAAGTCCCCCGTTACCATGGACTGGGACACGCCTCTGGACAGCCTTAACGGCATGACACCCTTCCAAATGACGCAGGAAGGCTTCAGATACCACCGTTCCCAGCACGATTCCTGGTTCGTAAAGTGGATATACGGAACCAACGACTCACCGATCACTAAAGCGACAGAGATAGAAGACTATTCCCCCTGCAGGTACGGGCTGTATTTCTCTTCCGTCGGCGAGGATAAGCTGAACGCGGAGGGCAAGCCCGGCGACTTCATGGAGAACGTGGAAGACACCTACTCCGGTCAGCGCAGAGCCGAAGAAGAAGCCAGAAGGAAGGCCGAAGAGGAAGAAGAACGCAAACGCGCCGAGGAAGCCGAACGCCGCAGGCAGGAACAGGAAGACGAGATCAAAAGAAGGCAGAAAGAAGCCGAAGAAGAGGCCAGAAAACAGGAACTCATCAGAGGCGGCGTCTCCGTGGCGGTCATAGTACTGGCCGGCATAGGCGGCTACAGCCTTGTCAGAAGAAGCAGGAAAAAAGCTGCCGAAAAGCACAAGGTAAAAGTATCCGAAAAGGATCTGCGCAAGAGAAACAAACACTGACGATAGCGTTACATTAAGAGCGGCGGTCCCCGTTTTCAGGGAGACCGCCCTCTTTTTCTTTGTTTTTGAAAAACAATTTTTGAAACGAAAAACTATTTGTCAAAAACAAAAGTGCTTGACATTCCATAAATACAGGAGTATATTCCTTTTAATATGCCGGGAGGGTGCCCGGCAGCCGGACAGCACACGTCCTGCCCGGCCGGAAACGCAGAGATTTCAACGGAGAACACAAGATGAACAACATCAGGATCAGCGACGTAACGCTTAAGCAGAAGAATTCGGAGATACTCACATTCAAGGAAAAACTGGAGCTTGCCAAGCTTCTGGACCGACTTCAGGCCGACGTTATCGAACTGCCCCCGATCAGGAACGAAAAGGCGGACAGCCTTTACATAAAGACTCTTTCGGACATAGTCGCGGGAAGCACCATTTCCGTGCAGTGCGCGCCTGAGAAAGCGTCCATAGACCTTGCGTGGGACGCGCTTAAGAACGCTAAAAGTCCGCGCGTCCAGATAGCCGCGCCCGTAAGCCTGGTGCAGATGGAATACATCTATCACATAAGCCCGGACCAGCTTAAGGAGACTGTAGCGGACGCGATATTCTACGCTAAAGCTCTTACTACGGACGTTGAGTTCTTCGCCGAGGACGCCGCCCGAGCTGACAGAGGCTTCCTCTACGAGATGATAGAGGCAGCGGCAGAGGCCGGAGCGACGGCGATAACGCTCTCCGACAGCGAAGGCACTTTCCTCCCCGACGAGTTCGCTGAGTTCACAAGAGACATAATGGAGAACGCCAACACCTCCGCGGCTCACGGAGTCATCCTGGGAGTATGCTGCAGCAACACCCTCGCCATGGCCGACGCGTGCACGACTGCGGCGCTCAGGGCAGGCGCTACGGAAGCCAAGGCCAGCGTGTACGGAAGCGATACGGCGTCCCTAAGGAACATCGCCAGCATCATAAGCCGCCGCGGCAGCGGACTGGGTCTTTCCTGCGGAATAAGGACCGTTGAGATGGACCGCGTATGCGGCCAGATAGAGCGCATGTTCACGGCTACAAGAAGCAAGACATCGCCCTTCGAGAACGGCGTGCAGGACAATTCCGAAGGCCGCTTCTATACTGAAAGCGACGATATCAGCGCCATCATCAAGGAGACCGAGGTGCTCGGATACGACCTGTCCGAGGACGACAAGGTAAAGGTCTACGAGCATTTCAAGACCATAGCGGCAAAGAAGGAGAAGGTTTCCTCCAGGGAGCTGGACGCCATAGTCGCCTCCTCCGCCATGCAGGTACCTCCGACATACAAGATAGACGACTACATAATCAATTCCGGAAACACCATTTCCGCCACGTCACACATAAGGATAATGAAGAACGGCGAGCTTAAGGAAAGCGTTGCGATCGGCGACGGTTCCGTTGACGCGTCGTTCCTTGCCATAGAGCAGATCGCCGGCAGGCATTACGAGCTGGACGACTTCCAGATACAGGCAGTTACCGAAGGCCGCGAAGCCATGGGCGAAGCGATAGTCAAGCTGCGCGCCGGCGGCAAGCTCTACTCCGGACGCGGCATCTCCACCGACATAATCGGAGCCAGCATCCGCGCCTACATAAACGCGCTCAATAAGATAGCCTACGAGGAGGAAGAATGATGAAGCTCTCGTATTCCACAAGGGGCTGGTACTTCCTGCCCGCCGAGGAACTTCTGGGCGCCGCCTCCGAGATGCGTTTTAAGGGCATAGAACTGTACGACCTTCACAAACATCCGGAGCTCTTCGAAAAGAACGCCCCGTTCCACGCCTACAACATGAACGCCACCATGCGTTCCTTAAGGGACAGCGGCATAGAGGTCGTCTGCCTGGATACTTCCGCGGACCTTACGAAGTCCGGCACGGAAGAGACCATGCTTTGGACCATAGAAACCGCAAGGAACATGCGCGTGCGCTGCGTAAGCGCGGAAGTCATGTCCGAACAGGAAGACATCGCCAGGGCTGTAATTTCCAGGATCCTTCCCGCTGCTAAAGAAGCCGGTGTAACCATCCTTATAAAGACTAAGGGCATCTACTCGGATACCGCCCGCCTGGCCGCCATGCTGGACAGTTTCGCGGACGACGACCTGGCTGTGCTCTGGGACATGCACCACACTCACTTCGAATCCGGCGAGAGCGCGGATACCACGATAAAGAACCTGGGCGGATACGTAAAGCACGTACATCTGCGCGACGGAGACAAGAACGGCCGCTACTGCCTGATAGGCGAAGGATACCTTCCGATAGACGAGATGATGCGCGCCCTGTCGTCCATAGACTACGCGGGCTTCGTTTCGCTGGAATGGAAGCCGGACTGGGAGACGGAGCTTTCGGACTACAGCATCATCTTCCCGCACTTCGTAAGCTACATGAGCCGCTTCGAGAGCGCGCGCAGCAACCGCCGCACGCTCTATCTGAACCACGACGGCACCGGGGAATACATCTGGAAGAAGGACGAACTGATAGACCTCACCTTCCCTCAGGTCCTGGACCGCGTAGTGGAGGAGTTCCCGAACCAGTACGCCTTCAAATACACCACACTGGACTACACACGCACCTACGAGCAGTTCCGCGACGATGTGGACAACTTCGCGAGGGCCCTGGTGTCGCTGGGCGTAAAGGCCGGCAGCAAGGTAGCCATCTGGGCCACGAACGTTCCGGCCTGGTACATAACCTTCTGGGCGACCACCAAGATAGGCGCAGTACTTGTTACCGTAAACACCGCGTACAAGATCCACGAGGCGGAGTACCTGTTCCGCCAGTCGGACACTCACACGATAGTTATGATAGAGTCTGCCCTGGACTCCGACTACAGGCAGATAATCAACGAGCTCTGCCCGGAGATAAAGGACAGCAAGGCCGGAGAACCGCTGCACTGCAAGCGCCTTCCGTTCCTTAGGAACGTCATTACCGTAGGCTACAAGGATCCCGGCTGCCTCACCTTCGAGGAAGCCATGGAACGCGCGCCTCTGGTGCCCCGCGAGGAGATACTCCGCATGGCCGCCAGGGTAAAGACCAACGACGTATGTAACATGCAGTACACTTCCGGTACCACCGGTTTCCCCAAGGGCGTAATGCTCACCCACTACAACGTGGTCAATAACGGCAAGTGCATAGGCGACCGCATGGGTCTGTCCACAGCGGACCGCATGATGATACAGGTACCGATGTTCCACTGCTTCGGAATGGTGCTCTCCATGACGTCCTCCATGACTCACGGAACTACCATGAGCCCCATGCCCTATTTCTCGGCAAAGGCCTCGCTGGCATGCATAGATCAGGAGAAGATAACCTGCTTCAACGGCGTGCCGACCATGTTCATAGCCATGTTCAACCACCCGAACTACCGCAAGACGGACTTCTCGCACATGCGCACGGGCATAATGGCAGGCTCCGGATGCCCGCCCGAACTTATGCGCCGCGCCGCTCAGCCGGACGAGATGAACATGACCGGAATAGTAAGCGTCTACGGACAGACCGAAAGCTCCCCCGGAAGCACCATGTCCGCCTGGACCGACGATCTTACGCTGCGCACGGAGACCGTAGGCTACGCTTTCCCCCACGTTCAGTGCAAGGTAATAGACCCGGAGACCGGAGAGGAAGTCCCGGACGGAGTGAACGGCGAGTTCTGCAGCCGCGGTTACAACACAATGAAAGGCTACTACAAGATGCCCGAAGCCACGGTGGAGACCGTGGACGCGGACGGCTGGCTGCACTCCGGAGATCTTGTCTGCCGCGACGCGGACGGAAACTACCGCGTAACAGGACGTCTTAAGGACATGATAATACGCGGCGGAGAGAACCTTTATCCCAAGGAGATAGAGGAGTTCCTCTACACATACCCGGACGTTAAGGACGTTCAGGTGATAGGCGTTCCGGACAAAAAGTACGGCGAGGAAGCCATGGCCTGCATAGTGCTCCACGAGGGCAGCACGGCTACCGAAGAAGACATAAAGCAGTTCTGCATGGAAAGGCTTGCGCGCCACAAGGTTCCAAGGTATATTAGTTTCGTGGACTCCTTCCCCATGAACGCCGCGGGAAAGATCCTGAAATACAAGATGCGCGAAGACGCCGTAAAGGCGCTCGGACTGGAGACGCCGGACAATGCATAAACTGTTCAAACCATTATCAAAAAGAGACGCTAAGATAGCCGCCGTGCTTTTCGGAGCCGGATTCCTGTACATGCTGTACAGCATAATCAGGGACATGACGACAGGCAGGACCTTCGACGAACTGCACTCGGACTTCATCGTCCTTGCCTTCATAGGCATCATCGAATGGGGCATGATCACCGTCGGCTTCACAAAGGATAAGAAGCAGAACGAGGAAGAGGAAGCGTCCCCGCGGATCAGTTCCGGTGAAGAACAGGAAGACATAGCGGAGGAATACACCGAAGGTCTTTCCGAGGAATACGAAGGCAGCGAAGGCGGCGGAGAATACGGCGGAGACGGCTGCTCAGATTCCGGCGACAGCTCCGGAGGAGAAAGCGGCGAAGCCGGCTGAATTGTTGTTGACAAACAAACTCAACAGTGCTAACATTGTGGAAATTACATATTCTCTAAAGGCTGTGACGAGGACGGCCGGAGAACACTTTTCTGAAGAGAGTTGGCGGTTGCTGCAAGCCATCGAAAAGATCTCCAACGGCCCATCACCTCCGAGCCGGAGGACCGAAAGGACTATCACCTACTAGGCTCCTTCCGTGAGGCTGCGTTAACGCACAGGGGTTGATGGACCCCGCAGAGAGGCCGTGCTTTGCGGCATGGCAAATTGAGTGGTACCGCGGGTGTATTATACGCTCGTCTCAATGCGTTATCGTTTTGAGACGGGCTTTGTTTTTTGCAGGACCATCGCTGCTGCGCCCATGAATCAAGCGCCGTAGACAAGGCGCCCGGAAAGGATAAAAATGACAGCACAGACAGAGGGAAATCTTATGGAGGTAGCTCTGCGTATCAAGGAGATGCGCGAGATCATGGGCTTCTCCGCCGCGGAGATGGCGGAAAAGACGGAGGTATCCGAAGAACAGTATCTGCAATACGAATCCGGAACCGTCGACCTTCCGTTCACGTTCATCCACAAATGCGCCCTGGCTTACGGCGTAGGCATGGCGGATCTTCTGGAAGGACGCAGCGCCAAGCTCTCGACTTACACCGTCACCCGCAAGGGACACGGCGTAAACACCGCGAAGGAAGACGGCATCGACATCCAGAACATGGCGCCGTGGTTCGTAAATAAGCTCGCGGAGCCCTACTACGTTACCTACCAGTACAACGAAGAGCTTCAGGACAAGCCCATACACACCACCAAGCACTCCGGACAGGAGTTCGACTTCGTGGTCAGCGGACGCCTTAAGTTCCAGATCGGAGACAACGTGGAGTACCTGTCCGAGGGCGACAGCATATTCTACAACTCTTCCCTGCCCCACGGCATGATAGCCGTGGACGGACGCGACTGCGTATTCATCGCGATAGTAGTTGCCGGCGGCAGCAACATCCGCGAGACCCAGATCCGCGACACGCTCATCCCTTCCAAGATACAGAGCAGAAAGCTTGCCATCGACAACTTCGTGGAGACGGAGACCGATGGGAACGGCATGCTCACGAAGATCACTTTCAAGAACGAAGACAAGTTCAACTTCGCCTTCGACATAGTGGACGCCATATCCAAGCGCGAGGCCGACAAGCTGGCCATGATCCACATAGACAAGCACGGAGTGGAGAGGAAGTTCACCTTCCGCCAGATGAAGAGAGCGTCCGCGCAGTGCGCGAACTACTTCAAGTCCCTCGGCATCAAAAAAGGCGACAAGGTGATGCTGGTGCTGAAGCGACACTACCAGTTCTGGTTCGCCATGCTGGGACTGCACAAGCTCGGCGCGGTAGCCATTCCGGCCACGGCCCAGCTGCAGCCTCACGACTTCGAATACAGGTTCCAGAAGGCAGGAGTAAAGGCCATAATCGCCACCGCTGACGACAACGTTCCGCAGCACGTGGAAGCGGCAGAAAAGACCTGCCCGGAACTGGAGATAAAGATCCTTGTCGGCGGAGAGCGCGAAGGATGGAGGAACTTCGACGAGGAGTACGGCCTCTACAGCGCCCACTTCTACAGGACTGAAGACACACCCTGCGGCAACGACTCCATGGTGATGTTCTTCACATCCGGCACTACCGGATACCCCAGGCTGGCCGACCATTCCTATAAGTACGCTCTGGGACACTACCACACCGCCAAGAACTGGCACGGCGCGTACGAAGACGGTCTGCACTTCACGATATCAGAGACCGGCTGGGGCAAGTCCCTGTGGGGCAAGCTCTACGGACAGTGGATGCAGGAATGCGCGGTATTCGTATACGATTTCGACCGTTTCAAGGCGGAAGAGATCCTTCCGATGTTCGCGAAATACAACATCAAGACGTTCTGCGCTCCCCCGACCATGCTCAGGATGCTCATAAGAGAAGACATCTCCAAGTACGACCTCTCCTCCGTGGTCCACATGACGACGGCCGGCGAAGCGCTCAACCCGGAGGTCTACAAGCTGTTCGAGAAGGCCACGGGACTTCAGATAATGGAAGGCTACGGCCAGACCGAGACCACGCTTACCATAGGCAACCTGATAGGCGGCACCCACAAGCTGGGATCCATGGGCAAGCCCATGCCGCTCTACGACGTACGCATACTTAACCACGACGGCAACGAGGCTCCGGTTGGCGAACCCGGCGAGATATGCATCAACACGCAGAACGGCATCCCCTGCGGCCTGTTCAAGGGCTACTACAGGGACGAGGAAGCCACGAAGAGAGCATGGCACGACGGCTACTACCACACCGGCGACGTGGCGTGGAAGGACGAGGACGGATTCTTCTGGTTCGTTGGACGCGTGGACGACGTCATCAAGTCCTCCGGATACAGGATAGGACCGTTCGAGATCGAGAGCGTGATAATGGAGCTGCCCTACGTTCTGGAATGCGGCGTATGCCCTGCCCCGGACGAAGTGCGCGGCCAGGTGGTAAAGGCATGCATCGTGCTCGTAAAAGGCACCGAGCCCACTGAAGAGCTCAAGAAGGAGATCCAGGACTACGTAAAGACGCACACCGCGCCTTACAAGTATCCGCGAATAGTGGAATTCCGCGAATCTCTGCCTAAGACCATAAGCGGCAAGATCCAGCGCAACCTGCTGTAGCATCATATTCAATATCTAACTATGTTTTCGCTGAATGCTTTCAGGGGCTCGTCCTCGAAGGCTGCGCTGTAGACGTTTCTTTGCATCGGCCTTAAGTGCACGCGTGAGAATTGCTGCGAATCTACCATTCGATTCTTGCAACTCACGCTAAAGCGGACCGTCCCGCTTTACACGTCGGCCGAAGCGCAGAAACGACAGCGCAACGCCTTCTGCGGGTCCCCATTCCAGCATCAGACGAAAACATTTTAGATTAATAAGTTATTATATAATAATAAAAAACATTTCCTTTTTTTGTGTGATGTAATATAATACCTATTTAATAACACAAAAGAAATCGGAGAGATTACATGAACGATCTTAACGGTCTGGACATTAAGATCCAGGAGATAGCAGGCCGAATCAAAGAGCTGAGGGAACTGGAAGGACGCACGCCGGAAGAGATGGCGGTCGCCACCGACGTTTCCGTGGACGAATACATAGCCTGCGAATCCGGAAACAGAGACCTTAACTTCACATTCATATACCGCTGCGCTCTGGCCCTCAACGTTAACGTTACGGAGATAATCGAAGGCGAGAGCCCCAACCTGCGCCAGTACACCATGACGCGCGCAGGCGGCGGTCAGAAGATATCCCAGGCCCACGGCATGACCTACTACAACCTCGCCTACTCCTTCCAGAACAGGATAGCCGAGCCTCTTTACGTGCGCAGCATCTACGACGAATCCGCGCAGAATAAGGAGATAGAGCTTACGAGCCACGCCGGCCAGGAGTGCGACATTGTGGTCTACGGACACCTTAAGGTCCAGGTAGGAAACCATACCGAGATCCTGGGCCCCGGAGACAGCATGTACTACAACTCCGGCACGCCTCACGGAATGATAGCCGTAGGCGGCGAGGACTGCATTTTCTACGCGATAGTTCTGAATCCCACCGGAGAGCCCATACCGGAGCTGGCGCAAAGACCTATAATCCAGGAAGCTCCGCGTCCCCGCGTTGTGGACGACCAGCCCCGCGTATGGCACAAGTTCATCGACGTTACCGAGGACGAGAACGGAACGCCAACTTCCATAAAGTTCAAGAATACCGACAAGTTCAACTTCGCCTACGACGTCGTTGGCGAGATAGCCAAGAAGGATCCGGACAAGCTGGCCATGCTCCACATTTCCGAGGACATGACGGAGCGCCGCTTCACCTTCCGCGACATGAAGCGCGGATCTTCGCAATGCGCCAACTACTTCAAGTCCCTGGGCATCAAGAAAGGCGACCGCGTAATGCTTATCCTTAAGCGCCACTACCAGTTCTGGTTCGCGATACTGGGTCTGGAAAAGCTCGGCGCCATAGCCATCCCGGCTTCCAACCAGCTGATGGCTCACGACATAGAATACAGGATCAACGCCTCCGGCGCCACGGCCATAGTCTGCACTGCGGACGGGGACACGGCGCATCAGGTGGACATCGCCGCGGCGAACTGCCCTTCCCTTAAGCACAAGCTGATAGTAAACGGCGAGCGCGAGGGATGGCGCGCCTTCGACAACGAATACACCATGTTCAGCAGCCACTTCAAGAGGACTGCCGAGAGCCCCTGCGGCGACGATCTGATGCTGATCTACTTCACATCCGGCACCACATCCTACCCCAAGATGGCGGCTCACAACTACAAGCACCCGCTTGGTCACTTCCACACCGCCAAGTACTGGCAGACAGTGGATCCGGACGGGCTGCACCTTACGATATCCGACACCGGCTGGGCAAAGTCCGGCTGGGGCAAGATCTACGGACAGTGGCTGGCCGAAGGCGCTATATTCGTATACGACTTCGACCGCTTCGACGCTTCGAAGATACTGCCGATGTTCAAGAAATACAACATCACGACGTTCTGCGCGCCGCCTACGATGCTGCGAATGATGATAAAGCAGGACATCTCCAGGTACGACTTCTCCACCGTAAAGCACATGACCACCGCAGGAGAAGCGCTCAACCCGGAAGTCTACAGACAGTTCGAAAAGGCCACCGGTCTTCGCATAATGGAAGGCTTCGGCCAGACCGAAGGCACCATGCTGATAGGCAACATGGTCGGAGCGCCGCATAAGATAGGTTCCATGGGCAAGCCCGCGCCAATCTACGACATAAAGATCGTTGACAAGGACGGCAGCGAGGTAGCCGCCGGCGACACCGGAGAGATAGTCATCAACATCGCCAACGGAATGCCTCCGGGACTGTCTGTCTGCTACTACAAGAACGACGAGGAGACCGCTGCCACATGGAGAGACGGACTCTTCCACACCGGAGACCTGGCGTGGAAGGACGAGGACGGTTTCTACTGGTACGTAGGCCGCGCGGACGACGTAATAAAGTCCTCCGGCTACCGCATCGGACCTTTCGAGATCGAGAGCGTAATAATGGAGCTGCCCTACGTCATGGAGTGCGGAGTCTCCGCGGCTCCGGACGAAGTGCGCGGCCAGGTCGTAAAGGCCAGCATAGTCCTTATAGACGGCGTGGAAGGAACGCCTGCCCTCGTGAAGGAGATCCAGGACTACGTCAAGCAGCGCACCGCGCCTTACAAATATCCGCGCATAGTGGTCTTCAAGGACGAACTGCCCAAGACTACAAGCGGCAAGATAATCCGCCATGCGCTATAAACGGGTAACGCTGGTAGCCGGACACTACGGCAGCGGAAAAACGAACATAGCGGTAAACATGGCCATAGAACTCAGTTCTCAGCGCGACCGCGTGGCGATAGCGGACCTGGACATAGTCAATCCCTACTACCGCACACTGGACAGCCGCGCGGAACTGGAAGCTGCGGGAGTAAAACTGATAGTTTCGCCCTACGCAAACAGCAACCTGGACATCCCTGCCCTTCCGCAGGAGATGTACGCGATAATAGACGACCAGGGGCTGAGCTGCGTCATAGACGTAGGCGGAGACGACAGCGGAGCGGTGGCTCTTGGCCGCCTGGCTCCGAAGCTTCGCGAAGAAGACGACTACGACATGTTCCTTATAGCGAACCGCTTCCGTCCCCTCACCCGCACCGCGGCGGAAGTAGCGCAGGTAAGATACGAGATAGAAGCCGCGTCGGGCCTTAAGTTTACCGGAGTCATCAACAACTCCAACCTCGGCGCCGACACAACGGCGGAGACCGTGCTCTCCTCCCTGCAGTTCGGCAGTGAATGCGCGGAAGCGACCGGCCTGCCGCTCGTAGCGACCACCGTGGAAGCGTCCCTGTACGACGCGCTTAAGGATCAGGTCCCGGACCTCTTCCCGATGAAGCTGCAGAAGCGCCCGGTCGACTGAGCAGCCGGGTCCCGCAGGCCTACGGCCGAGGACCTGAGCCGGAAGACGCAGTCAAGTAGATTATGATCATTCGAGGCTGCGAGTTTGTGTTTTTCGACGGGTCCCGCAGGCCTACGGCCGAGGACCTGAGCCGGAAGACGCAGTTAAGTAGGTTGTAATTATTCGAGTCTGCGAGTTTGTGTTTTTCGACGGGTCCCGCAGGCGTTTACGCCGAGGACCTGAGCCGGAGAAAAACACAAACTCACAGACTCGATAAGAATAAACAGTTAACGGAGGATATTATGGCAAAAGTCACTTTCAGGACAGACGAATGCAAAGGCTGCGGCCTCTGCATCGACGCGTGCCCCAAAGGCATACTCAGACTGTCCGCAGACATCATCAACAAAAAGGGACACCACCCCGCCGAGTGCTTCCAGCCCGACGAATGCGTAGGATGCACGTCCTGCGCCCTTATGTGCCCCGACTGCATCATCACGGTGGAAAGGTAGGTTTACGAAATGGCTGAAAAAGTACTTATGAAAGGCAACGAAGCTATAGCGGAAGCCGCCATCATGGCCGGATGCCGTCACTACTTCGGATACCCCATCACGCCGCAGACGGAGATAGCGGCATACATGGCAAAGAGGATGCCCAAGATAGGCGGCACCTTCCTTCAGGCCGAGAGCGAGATCGCCGCGATCAACATGGTATACGGCGTATCTTCTACCGGAAAACGTGTAATGACATCTTCCTCCAGCCCCGGAATATCCCTTAAGGGCGAAGGAATATCCTACCTTGCCGGTACGGATCTTCCCGCGGTCATAGTCAACGCGCAGCGCGGCGGCCCGGGTCTGGGCGGCATACAGCCCAGCCAGGCGGATTATTTCCAGGCTACCCGCGGCGGCGGTCACGGAGATTACCACATACTGGTGCTTGCGCCCTCTTCCGTGCAGGAGATGGCGGAGCTGACCATCAAGGCTTTCGAACTGGCCGACGAATATCTGATGCCTGCCATGGTGCTGGCGGACGGAACGACAGGCCAGATGATGGAGCCCGTATCCTTCGATTTCGAGATAAAGGAGCCTCCCGCAAAGCCCTGGGCTACCACGGGCACCAAGTGCGCAAGGCCCCACAACATATCCAACTCCCTGTATCTCGACCCTGAGAAGCTGGAGCGCATCAACAACGAGCGCTTCGCACGCTACGAGATCATCAAGGAGAAGGAGCAGCGCGCCGAGGAATACCTTACCGACGACGCAGACATAATCGTCGCGGCATTCGGCATATCCGCCAGAATAGCAAAGAACGCGGTGGACTCGGCAAGAGCCGAAGGCATAAAGGCAGGTCTCATAAGGCCCATCACAGTATGGCCCTTCCCGGACAAGGCGTTCAGGAAGGCCGCGGAGCACGCGAAGCGCTTCATAAGCGTGGAACTCTCCATGGGCCAGATGATAGAAGACGTAAAGCTCTCCATAGAGTGCAAGGCTCCCGTGGATCTCTGCTACCGTTCCGGAGGAATGATCCCCTCCCCGCAGCAGGTCCTGGAAGCCATAGAGAAGGCAGCAAAGGAGGTAAAGTAACATGGCAGTAGTATTCGAAAGACCCAAGGCGCTGCTCGATGTGCCGTTCCATTACTGTCCCGGCTGCACGCACGGCATAGTCCACAGACTCGTAGCTGAAGCCATAGACGAGCTGGGCATAGAAGGCCGCACCGTAGGCATCGCTCCCGTAGGCTGCTCCGTAATGGCTTACGATTACTTCGCCTGCGACATGATCGAAGCGGCTCACGGAAGAGCCCCAGCCGTAGCCACAGGCGTAAAGAGGTCCGATCCGGACAACCTGATAGTGTTCACCTATCAGGGAGACGGCGACCTGGCATCCATAGGAATGGCCGAGACCGTCCACGCGGCGGCCCGCAACGAGAACATAACCATAATCTTCATAAACAACGCGATATACGGCATGACGGGCGGCCAGATGGCCCCCACGTCCCTGCCGGGACAGGTCACCCAGACTTCTCCCTACGGCAGAGACCCCAAGCTCTGCGGATACCCCGTAAAGGTCTGCGAGATGCTCTCCCAGCTTGAAGGCCCGGAATATCTGGAAAGAGTCACCGTAAACAGCGTCGCTCACGTCAGAGCAGCCAAGAAGGCCATCAAGAAGGCTTTCCAGAACCAGGTGGAAGGCAAAGGCTTCTCGCTGATAGAAGTCCTGAGCTCCTGCCCCACCAACTGGGGAATGACGCCTAAGAAAGCTCTGGAGTGGATAGACGAGAAAATGATCCCCTACTACCCGCTCGGCGTCTACAAGGACAGAAGCGCCGGCATAGTCCCCGGACTTAGCGGAAAGGAGGACAAATAAATGACCAGAAAGTATCTTTTCGCCGGATTCGGCGGACAGGGACTGCTCTTTTCGGGCAAAGTCCTGGCGTACAAAGGCCTCATAGAGGATAAGAACGTAAGCTGGCTGCCCTCCTACGGACCGGAGATGCGCGGAGGCACCGCAAGCTGCGGCGTGACCATTAGCGACGAACCCATAGGCGCTCCCATAGTTCTGGAGCCGGACGTGCTGGTAGCGATGAACCTTCCTTCTCTGGACAGATACGAGAGCAAGGTGGAACCGGGCGGATACATCTTCGTGGACAGCAGCCTGATAGAGCGCAAAGTCCAGAGAGATGACGTAAAAGTTTATTATGTACCGGCAACGAAACTTGCCGGAGACATAGGCGCGTCCACCCTCGCAAACATGATACTCGTCGGAAAACTGCTGGAGGTGCTCGGAGACTACAACGTCGATACCGTTGAAGCGTCTCTTAAGAAGTGCATTTCCGCAAGACACGCGGATCTTCTGGATCTGAACCGCAAGGCCATGGAGACAGGAAGAGATTATAAATAACGGAGGCTAACGATGGACATCAAGATCACAAAAGCTGCTACGCTTAAGGAAAAGCCGGACGATTCCGTACTCGGCTTCGGAAAATACTTCACCGACCACATGTTCCTTATGGATTACACCCCGGACAAGGGCTGGCACGACGCGAGGATAGTTCCCTTCGGACCTATCAGTCTCCATCCTGCCTGCACCGCGCTGCACTACGGTTCCGAGATATTCGAAGGACTTAAGGCCTACAGAAGACCGGACGGCGGCATCCAGCTGTTCAGACCTCTGGAGAACGCCCGCAGGATGAACAATTCCGCCGACAGGCTCTGCCTGCCCAGGTTCCCGGAAGAAATGTTCATGGAAGCGCTCAGGACTCTCATCACTCTCGAGAAGGACTGGGTCCCCCACTCCCCGAACACCAGCCTCTACATACGTCCGTTCTGCTTCGGCAACGACGAGAACCTTGGCGTACACTCCGTACAGCACGCTACCTACGCGATCATCCTCTCCCCGGTAGGCAACTACTACAAGGAAGGACTCAACCCGGTCAAGATCATGATCGAGGACCAGGATGTAAGAGCGGTCCGCGGCGGTACGGGCGAAGCCAAGTGCGGCGGAAACTACGCGGCGTCCAACAGAGCCGGTCAGAGAGCCGAGGAAAAAGGCTACTCCCAGGTGCTGTGGCTCGACGGTGTGGAGCTTAAGTACATAGAGGAAGTAGGCTCCATGAACGTTCTGTTCCTGATAGACGGAGTCGTGGTAACACCTGCCCTGCGCGGTTCCATACTCCCCGGAATTACCAGAAAGTCCATAATAGAGCTGCTCAAGTCCGAAGGAATACCCGTCGAAGAGAGAAAGATCTCCGTGGACGAGCTTGCCGAGGCCCTGGAAGCCGGAAAGCTCCAGGAAGCGTTCGGAAGCGGCACGGCCGCGGTCGTATCGCCCATCGGCACCCTGCTCTACAAGGACAAGGAATATGTACTTAACGACGGCAAGATAGGCAAGCTGACACAGCACCTCTACGACACGCTCACCGGCATCCAGTGGGGAAAGGCAGAGGACAAGTTCGGCTGGACCGTAAGGATCTGCTAGCATCTTAAGAAGAACTTCAGGGACGACCCCCGGGATAGGCAAATGTCTTCTGGGGATGGTCCCTCTTTATAACCATGATCGACAACAAGTACTACTGCATAGACGCGCACTGCCATGTCTTCCCGGAAAAAGTAGCTGAAAAAGCTACGGAAGCCATAGGGGATTTCTATCACATCCCCATGTACTGGCTGGGCAACGTCGAAACTCTCATAAAGGAAGGCGAAACGCATGGCATGGATCATTTTCTGATCCACTCCGTTGCGACCAAGCCGGAACACGTCGGCGCCGCCAATAAATACCTGGCTTCGGTAGTCGCTTCACACCCGGGAAAGATGACTGCTCTCGGAGCGGTACACCCTCTTTCCGAAGACATGGAGAAGGACATCGACGACCTGGTCTCCCTTGGCATGCACGGAATAAAGATACATCCGGACATCCAGGGATTTCCGGTGGACTGCGACGGCTACATGAAAGCCTTCGAGATATGCGAAAGGAAGGGCCTGCCTGCCCTCGTCCACACCGGCGATTACCGCGGCGACCTCTCCAACCCCAACCGAGTAGTTAACGTGCTGGAAACCTTCCCGGACCTGACGTTCGTGGGAGCGCACTTCGGCGGATGGTCCGTGTGGGAAGACTCCAAAAGGCTGCTCACCAAGTACGACAACATGTACGTGGACACCAGCTCCACACTGTTCTGGGCGGGCGCTTTCGGAATGAGGGACTGCATAGACGC
>JAEEGL014624279.1_pt1 | contig 25195 bp, 23 predicted proteins | sample 9134231 | NCBI WGS metagenome assembly JAEEGL01 (sample SAMN16246548, study PRJNA631951) | gut metagenome | biome: gut microbiome; feature: rumen; material: fiber-attached | host: Bos | place: Iran: Karaj | collected 2018-10 | reverse complement strand
TTGGTGGCTCCGGTCGGACTTGAACCAACGACACAAGGCTCTTCAGGCCTCTGCTCTACCAACTGAGCTACAGAGCCGTTTCTAAAACGTACCCCTATTATAACACATAATATATAGATATGGTATAATTTAATTATGAAAAAAGTTAATACTTCACCAATTTCCGGCATGCAAGAGCTGCTTCCAGCTACGCAGGCCACTTTTGACAACCTTAAAAGCAAAATTTCTGAAGTATATCATCGCCACGGCTTTTTGAGCATTGAAACGCCGGTTATTGACCGCGCCGAAATTCTCTTTGCCAAGGCTGGCGGGGACACCGAAAAGCAAGTTTACAAAGTCGTAAAGACTGCCGAGGCGGCTGATGATTCAGATCAAGCACTCCGCTTCGACCATACCGTGCCACTAGCCCGCTATGTTGTAGAGCACGAGAGTAATCTCGCCTTCCCATTCAAAGCTACTCAAATCGGCCGCAACTATCGTGGTGAGCGTGCCCAAAAGGGTCGTTTCCGTGAATTCTATCAGTGTGATATTGATATTATTGGTCGCGGTAGTCTCCCTATCGCTTACGACGCCGATGTGCTCGGTACTTTGCTCGAGACTTACGCCTCATTTGAGCTAGGCACCCCAGTCATCGCTCGCATGAATAATCGCAAAATCGTCACTGGCCTCATCGCCGAGCTCGGCCTCGAAGACAAAAAAGACGTCGTCTACAGCGCGATCGACCACTCCGAAAAGGTCTCTCCAGAAGAAACCAAGAAGTATCTCAAGGACAACGGTATTGCCGACTCCAAGATTGCTAAACTTGTCGCCATTATGAACCTCCATGGTTCTCGTGAATTCGTCGTAAAGAATCTCCGTGGCATCAAGATTAAGAACGAATTATTCAATGAAGGTCTTACTGAGCTCGAAACCGTTATGAGCTTGCTCGAAGCTCAAGGTCTTGGTGATATGATTTCTGCCGACATGAAGATTGTCCGTGGTCTCGACTACTACACCGGTACCGTCTTTGAATTCTGTCTCCCAGAATACAACAAGATTGGCTCCGTTGGTGGCGGTGGCCGCTACGAAAATCTTGCCGGTCACTTTACCGACCAAGCCTTCCCGGGCGTCGGTGGCTCCATTGGTCTTACTCGCCTCTTCTTTATCTTGTCTGAGTATGGCCTCGTCAAAGATTCCGACAAAAAGCCTCTCGACATCTGTATTATTCCTGTATCCGAAAACGAAATTCCATATTCAATGGCTCTCGCCGCCCGTCTCCGCAGTCACAACACCAAGGTAGACGTCATCCTTACCGACAAAAAACTTGGCGACAAAATGACTTATGCTGCTAAAGTTGCCAACAAGGGAATCGTAGTAGGCGAATCCGAAGTTGCCTCTGGTAACCTCAAGATTAAAGATTTCTCCACTGGCGAAGTCTCCAACTTATAATTATGCGAAATCCAAATCTCTCTCAGCATTTTCTCCGCTCGCCAAGGCTAGCTTTGATGTTGATTGGTCATTCCAATCTTAAAAAACGCGACCTCGTAGTGGAGATCGGCGCTGGGTCTGGCGTGATCACCTCCGCTCTCTCGGCGCGTGTTCGTCACGTAATTGCAATCGAACCAGATCATGTCACGGCGGAGAAACTCCGCGAGAATCTCGTAAAACGCGGTATTGAAAATGTTACCGTAGTAGAAAAAGACTTTATGGACTACGAACTTCCTACGGAGTCTTATAAAGTCTTCTCGAATCCACCATTTCATCTCAGCTCCGCTATTGTCCATAAACTCATCGAATCCAGCAACCCACCGGAATCATTCTATCTGATTCTCCAAAAGCAATTCGCTCTGAAGCTTCTCAATACGGACCGCCACTACACCTCGCAACTAGGCCTCCAACTAATCAGAGACTACCAAACCAAGATCCGCTACCCATTAAGGAATACCGACTTCACCCCACCACCAGCCGTCCCAACCGTACTCTTTGAGGCTAAGAAAATCAAAACAGAGATTTAAAGAATTTAGTCTACTACTGCGAGGAGTCATAACCATTAAAAAAATAATGAAGAAGCCGTAGGCTTGCTTCATTATTTTTTAAAAGACTCCGAGCGGTAGTAGGCTAAATTCTATTGAATTACTTCTTAGATTTTAGCCCAGCATCAAAGTACTGTAGCACGTGCTCATATCCCCAAGAAAGATCAAATCCAGAAGTAGACCATTCATTAAACTTGAAGTATGGCATGCCACCATTTACGAGTTTGGCAGTTTTCTCGGTAATCTTTAGAACTTCGTCGGCGGTTTCGTCATTATTGACACAGTTTGCAAAACTGTCGCCAAGGCCAATCTTTGTACCGATACCGATCCAATAATCCTTGTTTAGCTGAGCCATCTCAGAGAAGGCACCCTTGCCCATCTTGGCAAAGTATTCGTTCCAGACGGCCTTGATGGCACTATTATAATAATCCCAGAATTTGCCCTCTCTCTTGGCGCAGAAGACGGCTTCGGCGGAGTAGTGGGAGTTGATTGGGCGTGATTCGCCGTAGCGGTACAAGAACTCTGAAACGCGCACCTCGATAGCTACATCGTGCTCGGCGGCATATTCCTCTACGGATTCTTCGTTCTCGGCCATAGCATTTTCGAAGGCGACGCAGTAAGGGCAGAGAAGATCAGAATAGATAATAAAGTGATTCTTTGCATCTGGATAACCAATCACTGTATCCTTATCCCAGATTAATTCGGCCGTAGAAGGCTTCTTCATGCTAAAGATAATGGCGGCAGCAAGCAAGCCAATAACGGCAACTACGCCAATAATTCTACCTATTTTGTTCACACTCCTCCTTTTTCTTCAGGTATCTTTCATTAACGATTATAACATAGGTTTCTTCGCCGAGACGACGCAAAGACAGGATTGCAATCACGATCGCGATCACGGTCACAATCGTCGAAACTGTGCCTACCATCGAGGCGCCAGACGAAAAAATCGCACCGAGAAGCGGCGCGATAAGAGTAGTGCCGCAAGTAGGACAACCAGCGCCAAGGGCGATAAGACCAGTCACGATGCCAGCACGTTGGACATTGGCGGAATTCTGGCCCTGTTTTTTCTTCCACAGTAGCGCGATGAGGCCAATCAAGATGCCCTGCATTAGTGCTAATAAGAAAACCGGCAACCATTCAAAGAAAATTCGATTCCAGCCAAAGACGCCAACAAAAGCGTCCCAGATAATCCCCATGCTACCGGAAAACCCCACATAATACATGAGCTCAAATTTGGAAGTGCCGGCCGATAATAAATTCATGAGGGTGCCAAAAAATAGGAAAGCGATTACAGCTGCAATTACAAAGCGTTTTTCACGAGTTGCTAGCAGAATGCCTTTTCCGGCCAAAGGAAAGCCATCAAGCCATTTGGCGATGTTCGGTTTTTTCATTATTACTCCACGTTTATGTTTTTATTTTAACACAAGTTTAAATAAATTCTATAATATAATTATACCACAAAAACGCCAAAAAGTAAATAGTTTGCAGCAATCCACCCCTGTAAAATCCAAGCAAAACTAACCGAAAGTGGAATAAAATTACAACATAAAAAATGCAAAAATCAATGTTGACAGTCATATTGCCTATGCTAAAATAGAATTAGATTTGGACTGGAACCGATCGTTGAGAGCAGCCCAAGTCGGCTAAAATGCGTAGAGTTAGGGTGGAAAAAGACTATATTTTAACTGCCTAGAAATTTCACTGAACTTATGCTATACTTTTATTTGCATGAGAATCACAAAAAAACTCGATAAGTATTTATTGGTTTTTGCTTTTGCGTCACTGGCGGCTTTGGCTGCTGTTTTTGTGTCTTTTACTTCTCGCGTAACCTATGCCGACTCTGAAGATTTAAGAGATGGCGTCGAAAATGTCTTCGGTCCACACTTTGTCACCTTTTATGATGAAGGTCAGAAACTCATCGTCAAAACCGACGCCAAAACCGTAGGCGATGCCTTGAATCGTGCCAATATTCTCTTAAATATCGCCGATAAGGTTGAGCCTGCCATTGATACTGAGATTAATGCCGACAACTTCTTTATCAATATCTACCGTTCTTACCCAGTAATGTTAATTGACGGCGCCTCACACAAGTATTTCATGACGGCCCACCAGGATCCGTTCATGATTGCCAAGGAGCAAAATGTCACGATTTATGACGGCGACGAGATCAAAACGCGTCCAAATACCTTCTTTCTTGAGGCGGGAATTGCCACGGTTTACGAGGTGGTTCGCCATGGCGGCCAGGATATTACCGAAGAAGAAGAGATTCCGTTTGCCGAGGAGCGTATCAAGGACTACAATCTTACCCCAGGCCTTCAAGAAGTGCGTCAGCTCGGTGAAGTTGGCCGAAAAAGAGTCTATTATAAGACTTTGAGTGTGGAAGGCAAGGAAATTTCGCGCGAATTTGTCTCTGAAGAAATCTTGAGCCAGCCGGTTACTCGTATAGTGGCCGTAGGTGCTAGCGAGATCGAGAGAAACCCGCTCACCCCTGTACGCGGACGCAATGTCTATACCTTTAAGAAGTCTGACGGCACGATTATTGAGCGTCAAGAAACCTTCTATGACCTCCCAATGCGTGGCGTGATGGGTTTCTGTGGTGGCGGCACATATCATGTACGTGAGGACGGCGTCAAAGTCGACCAGGATGGCTATATCCTCGTAGCGGCCGAATTATCACGCTATCCACGCTGTTCGATCGTTGAAACCTCGCTTGGTCTCGGCAAAGTTTATGATACTGGTACTTTTGCTATCACTAACCCAGAACAGTTTGATATTGCTACCGACTGGACTAATAGGAACGGAGAATAATATGCTTCAAAACAATAAATCTCTCGGTCAACACTGGCTGAAAAACCGCGCTATCCTCGATGAAATCGCCGATGATGGCCTCATCATGGAGCCAGACGCCGACGGTTTTCCTACCCCTGTTCCCGTGCAGCCAATGTGCCTTGAAATTGGTCCAGGCCTCGGCACTCTCACCTCTAGTCTCTTAAAGCGCTATCCAAAGGTGCTCGCCGTTGAATTTGACCAAAAACTCGCCACCAACTTACCAAAATCCTTCCCAGGCAAGAACTTGGAGGTAGTAAACGCGGATTTTCTCAAATTTGACCTTGAATCCATCAAGGAACCATACGTTGCTATTGGCAATATCCCTTATTACATCACTTCGCCAATCATCGAAAAACTCCTAAAAGCCCAGCATCGCCCAGAGAAGATCGTTTTATTGATTCAAAAAGAGGTCGCAGAGCGCATTGCCGACACTAAGCAAACTCTGCTTTCGCTATTTGTCCAGAACAATGCCGACGTAGAGCTCGGCGCCCTCGTTCCAAAAGAAGAATTCACTCCGCCACCAAAAGTAGACTCCGCAGTAATCATTTTGACGCCAAAATCCCCAGTTATTAGGGAAGAAGTCTTTACCTTGATCCGCCTTGGCTTTTCTGCGCCACGCAAAAAACTCCTTGGTAACCTCACTTCTCTTAAAACTAAAGAAGAACTTCGTGTTGTCTTTGGGCGGCTCGGCCTCAGTCCAGACTGTCGTCCAGCCGACCTTTCCCTGGAGGATTGGGACAAACTCTTTACTGCTCTAGCTTAAAGATATTGACTTTTTAAGACTTTTGTGCTATAATAAAGACATAATTTATTCTTGTTCTTTAAAAAACGCCTCTCATTTCATTTAATATATATGCGTTAAGCCCGCCAAAGGGAATCGCAGCGGTCTAAATGACCGCATTGAGTCTATTGCGTTGATAGATCCGCTCGCTTTAGAGCATTGCGTGGTTATAGAATCACGTTAGGTCGACGTCAAATGATAATGAGAGATGTGGCAAGAATAACGGCTGCCCTCTGGCATCAGAGGGCGGACGAGAATTATGTATTCAATTGTAACCTTGACAGGAATAAGAAAATGTGCTATAATGTAAAGACATTGGCATTAAGCCCATTTTCTTTCAGAGAGCCAACCTTGACTGGCTCACCAGGGGTTACCAATGAAAATAAATTGAAAGGAGGTCCGAGATATGTTGTATCGAAGGCCTGGCTAGAGAACCTTAATAATAGACGGCAATTAAGTTTGTCGTCTTGAGAGCCTTTACGGTCCAGTTTGATTATTCGGTTCAACCGTAAGGCTTAATTTGCCGGCTTACCAATTTCCAGTTTTTACCAGACAGCCCTTAACACATGGGTAAGTCGCGCAAATCATTTTTCGGGCCCAAACGGGCCCTTTTTTATTGTCTAACTGAGCTACTACCTGATAAAACTATGCTATAATAAAATTACTATGTTAGATATAAATTTCATCCGCGAGAACCTCGATCTAGTCGAAAAGTCGACCAAAGAAAAAGGTTACAAAATCAATATTAAAGATGTAATTGCGCTGGATGACTCCCGAAAGTCTGTTCTTCAAGAGGTCGAAAGCCTACGTCAGAAACGCAACGAAATTGCCGCTTCCATGAAAGGTGGAAAGCCAGATCCGAAACTTATCGAAGAAGGCAAGGAAGTCAAGGCAAAGCTTGCGACCCTAGAGTCCGAACTTGCTGAGATTGAAGGAAAATGTAAAACTGCCCTTAAGGCCGTTCCAAATATCATTTTTGACGATGTTCCACTAGGTGGCGAAGAATGTAGTGTCGAAGTTAAAGCTTGGGGTGGCCAAAAGCCAGAAGGTGTTGACCATCTCGACTACGCTACCTCTCGTGGCTGGCTCGATTTTGAGCGTGGCGCCAAAGTGGCCGGAGCCAAATTCTACTATCTAAAAGACGGTCTCGCTTTACTTGAGAACGCTCTTCTTCAATTTGGTATCAAAAAAGTTACCGAGCACGGCTTCTCTTATATGACCGTGCCAGACATGGTCTCAAGCCGCGTCCTCGAAGGCTGTGGCTTCTGCCCACGTACTTCCGACCAATCCGATGAATATTATATCGAGGGCGAAGATCTCGCCATGATTGCTACCGCCGAAATGCCAATCACTGGCTTCCATATGGATGAAATTATCGATGAAGAAGATTTGCCAAAGTTCTACGCTGGTTATTCTGCATGTTTCCGCAAGGAAGCAGGCTCCGCCGGCAAATACACTCGCGGCCTCTTCCGCGTACACCAGTTTAACAAACTCGAAATGTACGCTTTCTGTCTCCCAGAACAATCCAAAGAAATCCACGAAAAAATCCTCGCCATCGAGGAGGAAATCTGGCAGGAAATTGGCATTCCTTACCACATTATTAATATCGCCGCTGGTGACCTCGGTGCCCCTGCCGCCAAGAAATATGACCTCGAATACTGGAGCCCAGTCAATCAGAAGTACCAAGAGCTTACCTCTTGTTCCAACTGTACCGATTTCCAGGCTCGCGCCGTCAATTGTCGCGTCCGTAGAAAAGACGGCTCACTTGAATTTGTCCATACCTTAAACGGCACAGCAATTTCTCTTGCTCGTACCATGGTTGCCGTGATTGAAAACTATGCCACGAAGGATGGAAAGCTCAAAGTTCCAGAGGTATTAAGACCTTATCTAAATAACAAGGAGGAAATATAATATGATTGACAAAATCGAAATCAGCGGAAGCAATTACAAAATCGAAGATTCATTCAAGAAATATGCCGAAAAGCGTCTAGGTAAGCTCGATCGCTATCTTCCACGTGGCTCCAAAAAGGATGTTGTCCTCAAAATCGTCGTCACCGAAGCTGAGCGTGCTCACGGTGAAAAATTCGAAATCTCCGTCGCTATGGATATCCCAGGTGGCAAGGTAATCGCCGCCAAAGATGAGTGTACCAACCTCTTTGCCGGTATCGATCTAGTCGAGGCCAAACTCACCGGTCAAATTCGCCGCTACAAGCTCGATGCTACCCCACATTTGAAGAAGAAAAGCTTCAAAAATCTCTTTATCAAGAGAAAATAATATGTTAATATAGGGGGAGAAAAATAATTCCTGTTTGGAGGTGTGATTTATTTATGGCTAAGTCCGAAAAGGCGCCCGTGAAGGCTGTCAAAGAGAAGAAACTCAAAGAAAAACCAGTAAAAGCTAAAGAGCCTAAAGAGAAAAAAGAGAAAAAGCCAACCGACAAGTTGGCCGATAAGACCGCATTAACCAAGTTTTTGCAGGGCATTTTTGGTGATGCTCAAAAGAAGATTTTGAAGCGCATGTGGAAGCGCGCCCAAGAAATCAACAAGCTTGAGGACAAATATCAAGATATGGACGACGAAGAACTTGCCGCCCAGACCGATGCTCTCCGCAAAAAGATCGCCAAAATCACCAAGCAGGCCGAAGCTGAAGACGCCAAAAAAGGCAAAGAAGAAAAAACCGACAAAAAGTCCAAAAAAGCCAAAAAATCACACAAGGATAATGGAAATAAAGACGAAAAAGCTCTCGATGCCGTCCTAAACGACGCATTCGCAGTTGTTCGTGAGGCTTCAAAGCGTATTCTTGGCCTCCGCCCATACGATGTTCAGCTCATCGGTGGTATCGCCCTCCACGAAGGCAACGTTGCTGAGATGAAGACTGGTGAAGGTAAGACTCTCGTCGCCCTTCTCCCAGCTTACCTCAATGCTCTTACTGGTCATGGTGTCCACGTAGTCACCGTTAACGATTACCTCGCACAGCGCGATGCTGGTTGGAATGGTCCAGTTTATGACTTCCTTGGTCTCTCCGTTGGTGTCATTATTAACAACGCCTCCTTCGTCTACGATAAGAATTACGAAAACGAAGAGCACGATGATGAGCGCTTCCGCCATCTTCGCCCAGCTACCCGTAAGGAAGCCTACAACGCTGATGTTACCTACGGTACCAATAACGAATTTGGTTTCGATTACCTCCGTGACAACATGACCTCCGAGGTTCAATATCTCCGCCAGCGCGAACTCAACTTCGCCATCGTCGATGAGGTCGACTCCATCTTGATCGATGAAGCTCGTACTCCGCTTATCATCTCTGCTCCAGCTGCTGATAATCCAGAGTCTTACTATCAATTCGCCAAGATTGCTAGCCGCCTCACCGAAGAAGACTATATCTTCGATGAAAAGCGCCGCTCTGTCACCCTTACCGACGCCGGTATCGAAAAAGTCCAAAACATTCTTGGTATCGACAATCTCTATTCCACTAAAAATACCCGCCTCGTCTATCACATGGATCAGGCTCTCCGCGCCGAAATCGTCTTTAAGCGTGACAAGGATTATGTTGTTACCAACTCTGGTGAAGTTATCATCGTCGATGAACACACTGGTCGCTTGATGCAGGGCCGCCGCTACAACGAAGGCCTCCACCAGGCTATCGAGGCTAAGGAAGGTGTCGCTGTCAAGGAAGAATCCATGACGCTTGCTACCATCTCCTTCCAGAACTTCTTCCGCCTTGACAAGAAGCTCTCCGGTATGACCGGTACTGCCTTCACTGAGGCTGAGGAATTCCAACAGATCTATGCTCTTGATGTAATTCAAATACCACCTAACCGCCCAATCGCCCGTGTCGATAAGGATGACCTCATCTTCAAGACTAAGGCTGGCAAACTTCGCGCAATCGCCGAAGAAATCAAGAAATATCATGCCAAAGGTCAACCAGTCCTCGTTGGTTCCGATTCTATCGCCAACAACGAGGAAATCGCCGCTTACCTCGATAAAGAGGGCATTCAATACGAAATTTTGAACGCTAAGAACAACGAACGTGAAGCTGCCATCATCGCCAAAGCCGGCGAAAAAGGCGCCATTACCCTCGCTACCAACATGGCAGGTCGTGGTACCGATATTAAACTCGGCGAAGGCGTCAAGGAACTTGGTGGTCTCGTCGTAATTGGTTCTGCTCGTCATGATTCCCGCCGCGTTGATAACCAGCTCCGTGGTCGTGGTGGCCGTCAGGGCGATCCTGGCACTACTCAATTCTTCGTCTCTTGCGAAGACGACCTCATGCGTATTTTCCAAGGCGATCGCATTAAGATGCTCATGACTCGCCTCGGTGTAGATGAAGATACTCCAATTCAGACCCGCGCTATTTCCAAGACTCTTGAATCTGCTCAAAAGCGCATCGAAGGCTTCAACTTCGACTCCCGCAAGAACGTCGTTCAATACGATAACGTGATCAATCGCCACCGCCGCGTTGTTTACATGATGCGTCGCAAGATTCTCATGGGTGAAGACATCTATGGCGAAATCAAGCGCCTCATGCGCGACGAAGTAAAGACTCTCACCGAGTTTTCATCTCGCGTTAATAAGAACTTCGATGAAGAATTCAAATCCGTCTTCGACTTCGATGAAGACCTCATCCACGAAATCGGTATCGCTAGAAAAGAAAAAGATCGCGCTAAGCTCGCTCTTGAAGCTATCGAGCAGGCTTACCACAACAAAGAAATCGAATTTGGCGACGAAATTATGCGCAAAGTCGAGCGTGAAGTTTACCTCAAGGTTCTCGATACCCTCTGGATGCAACACCTTGAGAATATGCAACACCTCCGCGAAGGCATCCACTGGCGCTCCGTTGGCCAGCGTGATCCACTAGTCGAATATCGTGCCGAATCTCAAAAACTCTTTGATGGTTTGCAGCGCAATCTCCGCGAGGAAGTCCTCAAAATTCTTCTCTCTATCACCCCAGCTGAGGCTCGCGCCGAAGAAGTTGATGATGGCGAAGAATACGACACCGAGCTCACCAAGATGGCCGAGACTGCCACCGAGAAGGGTGTCAACGAAATTTCCGCCGGCGACAAGAATCTCGACTCCGAATTTAGCAAAGCCAGCAAATCTACTGTTGGCGCAGATGCTAAGAAGAAAAAAGCTAACATTGCTAAGAAGAAGAAAAAACAGGCTCGCCAGAACAAGAAAAACGGCCGCAAATAATGAAGCATTCTGTCGAAGAAATCACGTTGAAGAATGGTGCGAAGGGGCTCCTAATTGATATCCCTGGCGCCAGCGTCATGTCCACGCGCGTGCAATTCCGCGCTGGCATGCGCTACGCCAAAAATCACGACGTCTACGAGATTCCACACGTCGTGGAACATCTCGCTTTTGGCGCCAACGCCAAGTATAAAGACGAGCAGGATTTTGAGGCCGAATTTACCAAAAACGGCGCCTATCACAATGCCTGGACCTCAGATATTTCCGTCTGCTATGAGACCGAATGTGCAGATTTTGAGTGGGATCGCATTATGGAGCTTCAACGCCTGTCTATTTGTGAGCCAAGATTCAATGAGGAAGAACTCAAATCTGAAAAGGGCAATGTTCGCTCCGAGCTCACTGGCTACATGAATGATTACTACCGCTTGCTCTGGCCACGCGTCCAGAAAGCCGTTGGTGAAGATATTTTGGATCTCCAGGATCGCCTCAAAACGATCTCTAATATCGAGCTCAAGGACATCCGCGAACACTACCGCCGTACCCACACTGCCAAAAACATGTTGTTTATTGTGGCTGGCAAAATTCATCACCGCCGCCGTGAGATTATCAAAATGCTCGAAGACTGGAATCTTAAAGAAGGCGAGAAATTCGAAATCCCGCGCGACGACCTACATTCTTCCGAAGCTGTCTCTATCCGCCGCAAGGATGCTACGAATGTGACCTTTGGTTTTTCATTGATTACTCCACGCCATCTCGAGTTAAATGAAGTTTTTGCCATGAATTGTCTCAACCATATCTTAAATGGCACCACCAATTCCAAGATTTTTGGCGCTGCCAGAAAACGCGGTCTTGTGTATGGCATGGGCAGCGCCGTCGCTTCCAATGCGCACAGCTCCTACTGGGATTTTGAAGGCGAAGTCAACCTCGAAAACGCCGAAGCTCTCTTCACTTTGATTCAAACTGAGCTCACCAAAGTCTTAAATGGCGACATTTCCGACAAGGATTTTGAGGCTGCCAAATCTTATGCGCTCGGTCGTTTCCAGATGGGCGCCCAGACTGTCGGCCAGATTGCCGACTACTATGCCGAAGGCTATTTCTTAAACGAAGCCATCAACCGCTACGACGACACGCCAAAACTTATCACTGCTATCGACAAAGCCAACATGATCGAGCTCGCTCGCGAGTTCGCCGGCTCCGGAATCAAGGCTTTTGCCACGGTTTCTAGTGCCGAAAAAGCGTTGATCTCCGCACTAGAAGCGCACTTAAACTTCTAAAACAAGTTTAGTATCGCACCGCAAATTACGCCAACAATATAAATGATTGCCAGAATCATCGCGTTTTCTTTGTGGTTTTTGTTGTTCTTAACGAGAAGTAGCCAGCCAATTCCAGAACCGGTAAGCAGGCCAGCCATCATGCCGCCAAAGCTAAGTAGCCCGGAGAGATAGAGCTCGGTCACAATAATGCTGCCGGCGCAGTTTGGAATGAGGCCGATCAAAGCGGCGAGTAGCACCACCCAGAAATCTTTGCCGAGCAGGATATTTGTGATGTTTTCTTCGCCCACAAGGAAGATGATGATGCCAATGAGCATATTTGCTGCGAGCACAAAGAGAAAAGTCTTTAAAGTATGGAGCAATGCAGAAATAATTATTCCGTTTTTTGCACAATGACAATGTTCGCCTTCGCAAAAATGTGCGATATCTGGCTCGACCTTATCTTTATTCTTGCGGCGCCAGGCAAAATCGGCAATTAAGCCAACAATCATACCAATCAAAACTTTCAAACCAACGGTCTTTAAAATCAGAGAAATCTCCACCTGCTCGCCAAGCATGATCGGGAGCATTTCATCGCTCGTGGAAAGGAAGATTGCAATCAAGGTACCAACAGTAATAAGATGGCTCGAAAACAGATTAGCGGCCATCGCACTAATGCCGCACTGTGGCAAGGCGCCAAGCGCGCCACCAACCACCGGCATCAAGCGGCGTTTTTTGCTGAAGATCTTTTTATATTTAATCTTATGTTCAATCAACTCCAAAATCAAAAAAGTCACCAAAAGATACGGCAAAAGCTTTAATGAATCAATTAATGCATCAAGTAAGCAGTCCCACATAGCTAAATCCTATTCACCAAAGTCTTATATTGATCGCCGCGGTCGTAAACGTCTTTAAACATATCAAAACTGGCAGCGGTTGGACTCATCAAAACCACAGATTTGCGCTCCGCCGTTGCGAATTTCTCAGCTTCAGTACGTGCAGTATTGACAGCTTCTTCCAAACTTTCGACCACAATAAACTTGTCATTCTGATAGCGGCGAGCGAGCTCGTGACCAGATTCGCCCATCAAAACAATCTTGCGGATATTTGGCGCAGTAGAAATAACCTCGTAAATTTCTGGAATGTCGGCATTATCGGTCTTGTCGCGACCACCCACGATCACGACTACGTCTTGCTCTGGGAAGGCAGCAATAGCGACCTTGGTAGAGGCAGGATTGGTCGAAAAGTTATCATCATAGTAGAGTACGTTGCCAGCTTCGCGCAAAAATTCGAGGCGGTGTGGCAAACCGTGGAAAGCGGAGAGCCCGGCCATGATTTTTTCGCGATTTTCAGCGACAAAATCCTTTACGTCTTTCTTGTAGAATGCCGCAACGGCCAAAATGGCGGCCATGGCATTCTCGCGGTTGTGTTTGCCCGGAATCACAACGGCGTCTAGAACGTCATCAGGAATGTCGGCCGTAGGATAAGTAAGTTTGCGAGCTGGAGACTGGTCGGCGATGCGCTTGGTGTCTGGATTGTTGGCAAAATAAACCAAGGTATCGGATGAACTTTGGTGGCGGCCAATATTGGCTTTTGCCGAAATATAATCGTCAAATCCATCGTGAACGTTTAGATGATCTGGCTCAATCGTGCCTACTACCGCAACGGCAGGTGAACGCTCGAGGTCCCAAAGTTGGAAGGAAGACATCTCGTAGACCACAACGGAATCTGGAGTCAAGTCATCAAGCGCATTAATCGCTGGTTCACCGATGTTTCCCACAAGAAACGCCTTTTCGCCGAGCGCATCAAGCAGAGATTTTATGAACGAGCAGGTAGTACCTTTGCCTTTGGTGGCAGTCACGCCGATAATCGGGCAAGGACATTTTTCAAAGAAATAACGCGTAAGGCTGGTAGCGCCAGGAAATGGATGGACCGAAGGACTACGAAGAACTAAATCAAATTCAGAAAAATCACGTTTGGCGATTTCTTTTGGATCAAAATCCGTTAAAATTTCAAATTCTGCGCCAAACTTTGAGAAATATTTCTCTGCTGCTTGACCTTCTTTTCCGTATCCAAGTAAAGCAATTTTCATAACTATATTATAGCACTAACTCTAGAGCAAAGATGCGACTCGGCGAGCGACGCCGGCACAGCCATCTACAAGCTGAGCAGATGGATAAAACGAGCTAATTAAATCTTTAATTAGTGAATAATGAGTGCAACCAAGGACGATTGCATCTGGAGTGGTCTTAACGGCGCTAAAAAGCTGCTCCAAAAGCCCCGCAATTGGCTGATGATCGCCGAGAAGGTAGTATTTCTCGATGGTATTGGCGAGCCCAAGGCAGGGGAGAAGCTCGATATTCTGCCATTCGTGTTGGTTTTTCTCAATCAAAAGCTTAGTACGGTCTGAGGTGACGGTGCTCGGTGTGGCCATTACAAGAATATTTTTTGCATCAGAATCGGTCGCGACTTTGATGGCGGGTTCCGTCCCGACAAACTTGATGGATGGATACTTTTTGCGTAGGTACGCTATACACCTAGTGGTAGCAGTGTTGCAGGCAATAACGATGATCTCGGCGCCCCAGTTTACTAGCTCTTCTGTGCAAGCAGTAGTAATTTCTCTTAATTCTTCGGCGGTTTTTTCGCCATAAGGACAGTTCTTGGTGTCGGCGATATACTTATATTCTTCGTTTGGAAGAATCTCTTTGATGGCTGTTAAAATCGTAGTTCCGCCAATACCGGAATCAAACAATCCAATTTTCATGCAACTATTATACCATGCTATAATAAGGATGTCTCTTGCTATACTTCGGTCACTGGCATTGAGAAAAGATTAAAGCTGCGGTTATTGTCGTCTATGACCGTAGCCAGGAGCCAATAAATCAGGCTCGCATAGATGACTCTTTAAATTAATTTTTAGGAGTCTATATGAAAAATTTTAATAACACTATTAACAAAACTGAACGGGTCGAAGTAATGGCTCTCTTTGGTTACGAGATGACGCCCTGCCAGCCGCTTTCGTTTAAGCGACCAGGGGAAACCGAAACCGAAGTCACCGAGCTATTGATGACCAAGATTCGCTTTGCGGGTCGTGCCACCATCCACATCTTCGAAGTTTTGGTTGGACGGGAAAAGGCACGTCTTGAGTTTAACTCACTCGACCTTTCCTGGCATCTCACACAAGCCGCTTAGGCTCAAGCAATTCTGCTTGAACACTAGCGGAAAATTCCGTTCAAAAAGTAATCCTGGTTCTTGGGATTACTTTTTTTAAAATGCTATAATTAAAATCATGGAATCACTAATTACTGTTAAAGACTTCAGAATGGTTTTTGGCGACAAAACAGTCATCAAAAAGCTCAGCTTTGAAGTCAAAAAAGGCGAGATTTTTGGCTTGCTCGGGTCTAACGGCTCCGGCAAGACTACTACTATCCGCTCTTTGCTTAACCTATATATCCCAACTGCCGGTGACTTACTAATCAACGGCAAGCCATACAGCCCAAATGACAATATTACTGTCGGGTATTTACCAGAAGAACGTGGGCTATACAAGAAGGAAACCGTCATTGATACGATGGTCTACTTTGGCAAGCTCAAAGGTCTCAAAAATCCACGTGAATGGTCTGAAAAGTACTTAAAACGCGTAGGCCTAAGCGACAAAGTCAACGAAAAAACCGAAAAACTTTCCACTGGCCAGCAACAAAAAGTTCAGCTCGGCATCACCATTATGAACGATCCAGAGCTTCTGATTCTCGACGAGCCAACCAAAGGTTTTGACCCAGTCAACCGCAAGCTCCTCATGAATATTATTGACGAGCTCCATCAAAAAGGCTCCACGATTATCATGATTACGCACTACATGGACGAAGTTGAACGCCTTTGCGACCGCGCTATTTTGCTTAAGAATGGCATTTCTTATGCCTACGGCACTATTGCGGATATCAAAAAAGAATTCGGTGGCAAGTCGCTCGATGAAATCTTTGTAGAAGTTTATGGAGGCGTAGATGAGTAAACAAAAAGTCAAAGCCAATAAGAACAAAATTGGTATCGTTACAAAATTTGAAATCGTTCGTCAGCTCAAGAAGCCACTTTTCTGGATTTTCCTCTTGATTCTTCCACTTGGTATTTTTGCGATTGTTGGTATTTCTGCCCTAGATAGCTACACGATGGAGACTCAGCTTAGGAAAGGTTCTACCGACCTTAGCACCAAGAATATTGGCCTCACCAATGAATCCGGCATGTATGCTAATGCCAAGGAAGCTCTAACTACCGCATTCTCGTCCGAAACTACCAATGTAAACGTCGTAGATGTGAACTCTGTCGAAGATGGTAAAAAGGAAATCGCCGCCGGTAATCTCGATATTTATTATCACCTACCAAACAACTTTGCTGAAACGATGGGTATCAGCGTGTATTATCGCGCCGCTGCGAGCTCCCTGATTACGGATTATGGCACGCCGTTTATGAATGCCTTAAAGGCCAATGCGATCAATAATCTTGGACTCGAAGATAAAATTGTTGTGTCTGGTGGTATACATTTTGATCAGATTGCCTTAAACAATGAGGGCAACGCCAAGAATCAGCTCGGCGAAGCTATTATTCCGCTAGCTATAGCAGCTATCTTTTACTTATTGATTTGCGTCTTTGGTAACCGCCTTGTTGCAGCTCTCGCTGAGGAGAAGGAAAACCGTATTACTGAGATGATTTTGACTTCGATTTCCTCAAGAGATTTTGTGATTGGTAAAATTATTAGCCTAATTGTGCTTGGTTTTATTCAGATTGCAGTCTTTATCATTCCGTTGCTTGCGATGCTCATTATCTACCGCGACAATCCAGTAGTTCAGATGGTAACGGAACAACTTACGGTCAATCCATTAAGCTTGGTCGTTAGCCTACTGCTCCTATTTGTCTCGTACTTCTTCTTTGCTGGCTCCGCCACTTATGTTAGCTCAATGGTGCCAACCGCACGCGATGCCAATAACTACTTTGGTATCGTCATTATGGGTGTGATGCTTCCGCTATTCTTTATGTCTAGCTTCCTCACCGATACTCCAACTATCACGACTTATGCACTCTCAATCTTCCCATTGTCTGCGCCGGTCTCATTGATGGCAAGAAACGCATTAGGAACCGTCACAATGCCAGAATTAATCCTGGGTATTGTAGAGCTCGCTGTCTGTTCGGCGGTGGTAATTCATCTCACCACAAAAAGCTTCCAGAAAAACGCTCTAAATTTCTCAATGACAAAACCAAAATTTGGCATCAGAAAATCCTGGAAAAAGTAGCAAAAGCACGCGGCTAGCCCGCGTGTTTTTTTGTCCTGGTGCGGTCGCGGCTCTGGTAAAAATATGGTATAATATCAAAATGAATATTTGGCAAGAGCTACCAAAACCTTTCTTAATCTTGGCGCCGATGGAGGGTGTCACGGACTTGGCTTTTCGTGCCGTAATCGCGAAAGCTGGCCGCCCAGATCTTTTTTATACGGAATTTACTAACGTCTCTAGCTACGCCTCGGAAAAAGGCCGCCACAATGCACTCGAAAGATTGCAGGTTTCAGAGGTAGATAAGCCAATTATTGCTCAAATTTGGGGCAAAAATCCGGACCATTTTTCGGAGGTCAGCCAGGCGCTTGAATCGCTCGGTTTTTCTGGTATCGACCTTAATTTTGGCTGCCCAGACAAGCATGTAAACAAGGCCGGCGGCGGCGCTGCCATGATTAAAACTCCAGAGCTCGCCGTGGAATGCTATCGCAAGGTGAAGGCTGCGACCAACCTTCCGGTCTCGATTAAAACTCGCCTCGGTTTCACCTATGTAGATGAATATAAGACTTGGCTCCCGACCGTTCTTGCTGAGCATCCAGCTGCGCTCACGGTTCATCTCCGCACGCGCAAGGAAATGTCTAAAGTGGCTGCACATTATGAGCTAATCCCAGAGATTATTAAGCTCCGCGCCGAGATTTCGCCAGAGACTAAATTGATCATTAATGGTGATATTAAGGATCGCGCCGAAGCTCTCAAACTTTACGAGCAGTATCCAGAACTTGACGGTTTTATGATTGGTCGCGGTGTTTTTACGAACCCATATTGTTTTACTGACCACACCGCCACTCGCGAGGAATTGATGGAATTATTATATTTGCATCTCGATCTTTACGAGCAACAAATCGAGAAATACGGCCTTCCGTATGAGCCTTTGAAACATTATTACAAGATCTACATTAATAACTTCCCAGGCGCCTCAGACCTCCGCGCCAAGCTGATGGAGACTCACTCTGTTGCTGAGGCGAGGGAAGTACTAAAGACCGTAGATTACTTGACTTTATAGAATATTATTACATAATACACCAAAACGAATGTTTTTTTGTTGTGTTTTAAGTTTTTAACGCTCAGTTGTTGACAAAACGTCAACAACTGAAAATTCAGCTACAAAAAACTAACCGGTTACAATTTGTAACCGGTTGGACTTCAACTGCTGATATTTGTTGGCGGTTGGCTACAAAATGTAACCAACTGAAGCTATTTCTTTCTACTGCTTTTCTTTGGTGCACAGGCAAGCTTCGCAATTGCGACGATAGCCACTACGGACCAAACCACCTGGAGCGTGAAGGAGAACCAGGCATTTTTTGGGAATAACCCAATCGCCATTAAGATGCCAGCGATTAGATTGAGAATCTGGTAGGCGTAGCCATTCTTGATTTTGCCCATTGATAATAAGAAGTATGCAGCGAGCACAAAGATCATCCCAGCCCAGCCAATGATGTCGAATATATCCATAAGCGGATTATAACATATAGTTATCGAATCTCAATCAAACTAAGGAAACGAGGCGTTTCGTCAAACTTTTGTCTAGTGATGAGTCTGATCCTACCTTCGTCTGCGCTGGTTTCGTAGGCGTAGTACCTAACGGGTATGACTTGGTCTCCACGCTTCTCTTTTTGGCCACGAATCTCGACTGGTTCCGGACACACTTCGAGAATTCTTGGGATTAAGGGAATGAAACTAACCCGGTGACGAATATCTTTGAGTGGGCGACGTTTGTTATAGGAATAGATTAAATGCTTAAAACCTTCCGAATTGAAAACTATTGGATAATCGCAAAGATATGAGCCGATGCGCCGGTAGATGAAATGGTATTTAAGAATAATCCCACGCTCAACATTTTTGGAATATCTATTCATAACTATTTTCAAGATACCGCTTCCGCTAAAAAATGCAACCCCAACACATTATTTTTGTCGTTCACTTCTGTACTCTTGACTTTTTTGTCAAGTGTCATACCTGTAAAATTTAGTATATAGGCGGAGCGTTTTGAAAAATATCCGGTGGGGGTTGCAAAACATAAAATACATGAAACAATGGCCTTGGGTTGTTCTTTGGAGTGTTAGTGGGCCATAGCAGGAGCCGAAGAAATCTCGTGCGGTGTGAGGTGGCCATTAAACGATCTTTCTAGGGTGACCAGGTCACCGGAAAGGAGATAGATGACCATAACAATCAATTTGTTATATATCAACTTGCCGGGTCGTAAATCCGTACCAAAGAAAAAATCTAACTAGCTTTCACTAGTTAGATATCAACCCTTTCAGAGTGTGTTCCTAGAACATGCTCTGATTTTTTTATACCACATCTTTTTTAGGTATGCAACCTCTCCCACTTAAAAGATGATCATGTTATAATTAAGGGGCAATACATCAACATTAAGAATCAGTGCAATGCACTTGCATTGGGATCAAATCCAGAGACGGGGTCCTATTCGGCCCGACAGCGGATTTGATTCTGATGTTGGTGTATTGCAAACCGATATGGGGCCCCGTTTTTTGTTTGGAGCATGATTCAAGTCATCAGCATTAAATATGTATTGCAGAAAGTAGGTTTCTGCAATGTCTCGAAGTTGGGATGATTATACAAAAGAAGAGCTAATCGAAGAATTAAAAAAGCTCAAGAAACAGAAAAAATTTGGCTTGGTATGGGAAGATAAGCCGGAAAAAGTTGTAAAAGACTGCGAAACAAAACTCCCGGTCGTAAAAGAAGTTGAAGAAAAAGCCATCGAAAATGCCCCTGGCGAACCAACAAATATTATTATCGAGGGCGACAACTATCATGCCCTCTCGGTCTTGAACTATACTCATGCCGGCAAGATTGACGTGATTTATATCGATCCACCGTATAATACTGGTAATAAAGACTTCGTTTATAACGACTGTTATGTTGATAAGGAAGATTCTTTCCGCCACTCCAAGTGGCTTAGTTTTATGGATAAAAGGCTCCGTCTTGCCAAAAACCTACTTGCGGATGATGGAGTGATTTTTATTTCGATTGATGATAATGAGCAATCGCATTTAAAGCTTCTTTGTGATGACGTATTTGGAGAATGTAATTTTATCACTGTTTTTATTTGGAATAAGAAGAATGGGAGACAGAACGACTCAAAATTCGTTTCAACAAATACGGAGTATGTCTTGTGTTATTGTAAAAGAATTGAGAAAGCTTCTTTCAATCTATTGCCAAGGACGGATGAATTAAATAGCTCCTATAAGAATCCAGACAATGATCCAAGGGGACCATGGACGACAACAAAACTGGATGCTAAGAGTGGGGGTGCAAATTCATTGCAGTCATTTGTTTTTCCGAATGGCGTAAAATGGAGACCCACGGTTGGGCGGTTTTCGGCATATTCTAAGGAGACATTATTAAGACTATATGAAGAAGGCAGAATATGGTTTGGAGAAAAAGGAACGAATGTTCCTAGGGTAAAAAAGTATCTTTCCGAAGTTAAACAAGGACTCGTTCCAAATACATTGCTTCTAAATACCGAAGTAGGGACATCTCAGAAGGCGAAAGAAGATTATAAGAAATGCTTGCCTCAAATGGAATTTGATAACCCGAAACCACTAGATCTCTTAAAGACATTCTTTATTATTTCGTCAAGAAAAAACTCCACTATCCTCGACTTCTTTGCTGGCTCTGGTACTACTGGGCAAGCCGTAACCGAGTTGAATAAAGAGGACGATGGACATCGTCAGTTTATTCTTGTTACAAATAATGAATCTCAAATAGCAGAGAATATTACCTATCCTCGCGTAAAAACTGTTATAACTGGAAACCGTCCAGATGGAACGAAATATTCGGACGGTATTCCGGCAAACCTACGCTATTTTAAGACTGACTTTGTTGAGAAAGGCAAAACTACTGACGATACTCGCGAAGCTCTGATTACTGAATGTTGTGATATGATTCGCATTCGTGAGAATGCTTTTGAACATATTGCCAGTACTCCAGAATATAGGTTCTATAAGAACGATAAAATCTTCGTTCCAATTATCTTCGACCAGTTCGCAATTACTGAGACCTGGGAAAAGGTCGAGGAACTGAACAAAGATAAACTTCCGGTTCATTGTTATAACTTTAGTTACAATCGCCACGCCAATGAGGAGGAAATTCCGGAGGATACTGAGTTAGAATGGACTGCTTGCTCAATTCCGGAAACCGTTCTCGAAGTCTATCGCAAAATTTTTAGGAAAAAGGAGGCCTAAAATGGAGCTAAAGGAATTTCAACTTGAAGCGATTCATAAGTCGGTGAACAATATTTATGAATTGCTTGAGCTATCAAATATTCGCGAAGCAAAAGGTGATACTGAGTCTGCACACTTCGTATTGCAATCTTGTACCGGCTCTGGTAAGACTATCATGCTTGCCGAGATTCTTCGTGAACTCAAAGAACGTGATCTTACTCAGCAATATGTTTTTGTCTGGGCAGCACCAAACAAACTCCATGATCAAAGTCACAAAAAGCTCGAGAAGCTTCTTGCGGATACCGAATACAAACTAATCGATATCGAATCCCTGGAGGCCGGCGCCCTACAAGAAAACACGATTATTTTCACAAACTGGGAAAAAGTCTTTAAGCGCGCCAATAAGGACGATGAAGAAAAAGGTCTCAAAAAAGGCGACTTCAGTAATAAGGCAGTTCGTTATGGAGAAGGTACAAATATGCAAGATATCATGGATGCTACACGTAGGACTGGACTTAAAGCTATTATTGTCGTAGATGAGAGTCATCAGACCTTCTACGGCCCCAATTCGCAACTGTTTGTTCAGGAAGTCATCAAGCCAGCTCTCGTAATTGAAGCCTCGGCTACACCAAAGTACACGGGGAATAATAATACCGATATCTACCGTGGCATAAAAGTTACTACCGACGACGTAATTGATAGTGGCCTCATCAAGAAACAAGTTCTTATTAATGACGATATTGAGTCTATCGCTGAAGAGCTCGATCGCGACGCAATTAAAACCGCTGTTATTGCTGGACTTAAGAAACGAGATGAGCTTGAGAAAGAATATGAAAAACTTGGCCTCAAGATTAACCCATTAATGACGATTCAGCTCCCAACCGAGGACAAAGAGGATTTAAGTGAACTTGACGTAAAAGTCCGCGCAATTGTTGAGGAAATTCTTTCTGAGCAAGGCTACGAATATTACAATAAGAATCTCGCCATCTGGCTTTCTGGAGAAAAAGAAAATCTCGACGGAATTACTGAAAAAAATAATATTGTTGAAGTCTTAATTTTTAAACAAGCTATCGCCTTGGGTTGGGACTGCCCACGCGCACAAGTCCTCGTGATGCTCCGAGAAATCAAGAATGAGGCTTTCCAAATCCAGACCGTTGGTCGTATTCTGCGTATGCCGGAAGCAAAACACTATGGTAATGATTTACTCGATAGTGCGTATGTCTACACGAACAGTGGCCGCACCATCAAGATTGATCCAAATGATACTGATGCAAAGAATCTCATTAAATACAAGAAATCTCATATCTATCCAGGCTTCAAAAATATCGTCTTACCAGATTCTGTCTATGTTCACCGTGTGGATTATGGAGATTTGAAGGCAAACTTCAAACAGGTTCTTGAAGCTGAGCTTGACCTGGCTTTCCGTGTCGGCGAGCCGGATTCTGCACAGCAACGCTACGAAAAAATCGACGAAAAGCTTGAAGTCTATCCAGAGGAACTTACTACCCCGGTAATCTCCGATGTAGTCATTAAGAATGTCGACGACGTAATGGAACAAAATGAGATCAAGACTATCAACCTCGTGATGGGCGCACCAAATGTCGAGAGAATTTTTAGGGATATTCTTCGTGGCTATTGTGGCAAGTTTAAGAACTTCGCCCGTTCCGAAACGAAGATCGTGGGTACACTTAAGCCATGGTTCAAAAAAGCCGGTATTGAATGGGATACGGTTCAGCGTATCTTTGTCTGTTCTGAATCTAACCAGCGAGTTTTTGCTGATATCTTTGATCGTGCAATCGATGCCTATGATAAGGTGAACCGTGATGATATGTTTGCCCGCCGTCAGCGCCAGGACAAGATCTTCGACTTCAGCATTCCGGAAACTGATGAATATAGCGATAAATACACCGAAGTCACCATGATTAAAAACGCGATGGTACCATTCTTTAGATTAAACAATGCTCCAACTACGACCGAAATTCCATTTGAGGCAGCACTTGAAAAGAGCCCGAAAGTAGACTGGTGGTACAAAAATGGCGAAAAAATGGACAAATACTTCGCGGTGAAATACTTCGAACTTGGTGAGGATGCTAGAACCTACGGCAAGGCTTTTTATCCAGACTACATTATTAAGTTTACCGATGGTCGAATCGGCATCTATGATACTAAGAGCGGCTGGACTGCGACCGACGATAAAACTGGCCAAAAAGCCAACGCTCTACAAAAATATATCGCTGATCACTCAGATCTGAATCTCTGTGGTGGCATTATTAATGTCGTGAATGGCGTTTTTTATCTTAATGATTCTTCCGAATATGAATTCGGCGACGGTAAAACTGGTCAATGGAAGCTATTTGATTTGTAAGTCTTGACAAAAAAGTCAACCCCGCCTTCGTGCTTACGCTTTGGGGGTTGACAAAATAAGCATGCATTTTGGGTGCTTTCCCGGTGGGGGTTGCAAAACATAAAATACATGAAACAATGGCCTCGGGTAGTTCTTTGGAGCATTAGTGGGCCGTTTGCAGGAGCCGAAGACGTCTCGTGCTGTGTGAGGTGGCCATTAAACGTTTATCTAGGGTAAACAGGTTGCCGGAAAGGAGGATAAATGACCATAACGATTAATTTGTTATGTATCGTTCTTTCGCGACGTAAATCCGTACCAAAGAAAAAATCTAACTAGCCAAAGCTAGTTAGACAAACTACTTCAGGGCATGCTCCCTAGAAACATGCTCTGAATTTTATATATCATACAATCTCTATTTATTCAACCTGCACCCCATAAAACCAATTATTAAATCATGCTATCATATAGCTATGAACAACGAAATCGAGGCTCAATTTCTAGATATCAACAAAGATGAAATCCGTGCGAAGCTCAGAAGCATTGGCGCGGAGCTCAAAAAGCCGGAAGTGCTGATGCGTCGCGTCGTCTTCTATACTGGCGAACACTCCTTTGCGCGTGTGCGCGACGAAGGTGCCGGCAAAATTGTCATGACTTATAAGAATATCAGCGACGACAAATCTATCATGGGTACCAAAGAGGTGAACGTAGAAATCGATAATTTCGAGAATGGCGTCCTCTTTTTGAAAGGTTGCGGTCTTCAGGCAAAAGCCGAGCAGGAATCGTATCGTGAGCGCTGGATGTTTGGCGAAACCGAAATCTGTATCGATACCTGGCCATGGATTCCAACTTTCATCGAAATTGAAGCCCCTACTGAGTCTGAGGTCTGGGATGTTGCTGCAAAACTTGGCTTTACGAAAGCACAAGCTAAATTTGGCTCCGTTGATAGTACTTACAACCATTACTACGGCGTAGATGAAGACGTCATCAACCAATACACTCCAAAAATCCTCTTTGCCATGGATCCGCCAGAGTGGGCCAAGAAGCGCGTCGATAAGTAATTATCGGGAGTGGGCAAAATCGCTAAAAGCATAGTATAATTAACCTTATGCAAGAGCTCGAAAAACGACTGGATATTTTGAGTGAAAATCTCGCCGCTGCGTGGGATAAGCTTTTAATCGACGAAAAACTTGCCAAGATCTCCGCCCTCGAGGCCGAGGTGGCCGAGCCAGAAATCTGGAATAATCCAGATGTCGCCAAAGAGAAGAATCAAGAGCTCGCCAAACT
>JAEEGL011291463.1_pt1 | contig 25197 bp, 22 predicted proteins | sample 9134231 | NCBI WGS metagenome assembly JAEEGL01 (sample SAMN16246548, study PRJNA631951) | gut metagenome | biome: gut microbiome; feature: rumen; material: fiber-attached | host: Bos | place: Iran: Karaj | collected 2018-10 | reverse complement strand
CGCGCCGCGCCCGGCCCCGCGTACCGAAGCAGAGCGGCTGCAGACCGCTGTGCCGAAGCCCGCGGACCGCGCAAAGATCGATATTTCCTTTGAAGAACCCGTATCGCACCGTCCTTCCGGCACGCTTCCGCTGCACGACGATACCGCCGCCGCGCGGATCGCCGCGGAGGGGCTCGCGCCGAAGCCTGCCGCGCCCGCGCCGCCCGCAAGGGATTTTGCGGGGGAATTCGAGGCGCTCTCGGGCCGGGAACCGAAAAAAGAGGCGCCGCGCCCGGAGGACGTCCGCGTGATCGGCGAAGCCTTCAAAACGTATATCATCGCCGAATGGGGCGAAAAACTGATCCTCATCGATAAACACGCGGCGCACGAGCGCATGATCTTCAACTCGCTGTCCGTAGGCGCGGATGCGCAGATGCTGCTCCTGCCCGTTATGGTGACGCTCTCCGGCAGGGAATACGCCGCTGTGCTGGAAAACCTTTCCATATTTACCGAAACGGGTTACGAGATCGAGGATTTCGGCAGCTCGAGCGTGATCGTACGCGCCTGCCCTCTGGCGCTCTCGCAGGAGGATATTGCCGCCATCGTACGCGAAATGGCGGGCAAGCTGGTGCTCGGCGATATGAAGCCGGTGCCGGAAAAACTGGATTGGCTCCGCAATTCCACGGCCTGCCGCGCCGCGGTGAAGGCCGGGGACGAGATGAAGCCGGAGGAAACGGCGTTTTTCGTGCGCCGTCTGCTGGCGGATGAAACCGTGCGGTACTGCCCCCACGGGCGGCCCGTACTGTACGAGATCAAACGTTCGGCGCTGGAAAAGCAGTTCGGCAGAACGGATTGAGTGAAGAGTGAATAGTGAAGAGTGAATAGTGAAGAGTGAAGAGTGAAGAGTGAAGAAGTAAGAGAAATACCCGTACTGGCGGTGGTAGGCCCCACGGCGTCGGGCAAAACGGCGCTGGCGGTATCGCTGGCCGAATACTACGGCGCGGAGGTCGTTTCCGCCGATTCCATGCAGATCTACCGGGGTATGGATATTGCGACCGCAAAGCCTTCCGCCGAAGAAATGCGGGGCGTGCCCCATCATCTGCTGGATTTCGTGGATCCCGCCGAAAGCTACAGCGTTGCCGCCTTCTGCGCGGACGCGGCCAAAGCGGTGAACGGTATCGTTTCGCGCGGCAGGCGCGTGATCCTGGCCGGCGGCACGGGGCTCTACGTCGACGCGTTTTTATCCGGGCTCAGCTTCCGCGAGGAAACGGAAAGCGGCGCGCTGCGCACCGCGCTGCTGGCGCGCAGGGAGGCCGAGGGCATCGAGGCGCTGTACGAAGAGCTGAAGGCGCTGGACCCGCAAACCGCGGCGGCCATCCATATCCATAACGAAAAACGCGTGCTGCGCGCCCTGGAGCTGTATTACGCAACCGGGGAAACGCCCGCCGCCGTGCGCGCGAGCGCAAAAGAAGGGATAAGCCCATACAGAAGCGAAACGATCGGCCTGTTTTTTGAGGACCGCGCGCTGCTGTACGACCGGATCAACGCGCGGGTGGAACGGATGCTGGCGGCCGGCCTTGCGGAGGAGGCGCGCCGGTTTTACGCGGCGAATCCCGCGGGTACCGCGGCGCAGGCGATCGGCTATAAGGAGCTCAAGCCGTGGCTGGACGGGGAGATCACGCTCGAAACCGCCGCGGAGAACCTGAAGCGCGCCACGCGCCGTTACGCCAAACGGCAGCTGACGTGGTTCGGCAGAAACGAAAAGATACACAGAATCTACAGAGACGGTCTGTCGGACGCAGAGGTATTCGAGGCGGCGCGGCGGATCGCGGATGAAACGAATCTATTTCACGGGAGGTAACGCGGATGGAAGAGAAAAAGAACGACGCCGCGAAAAAGAATAACGTAAAGAAAAGGAGACGCAGCATTACGAACATCGATTTCGAACTGCGTTCGCCGCTGCTGCGCCGCATCCTCTTCATTGCCCTCGCGGCGGTGGCCGTCGTTTTCATTGTTTATCAGGCCGCTTCCTTCGGCAGGTCCAAGATCGCGTCGCTGAATACGCAGACGGCGCTCAGCCGCACCATTACGAAAAGCATCTCCGCCGAGGGCGTGGTGGTACGGGAGGAGAGCATCCTTTCGGCAAACGTGAACGGCACGGTGGTGCCCCGGGTGGAAAACGGCAGCAAGGTGAGCGCGGGCGATCCCGTGGCGGAGATCTTCGGCTCGCAGCAGGACGCCCAGTATCTTCTGGAACTGGACGCCGTGGAAGCGCGGATCCAGCATTACGAAGCGATCCAGAGCCTCAGCGCGGGCAACATCTACGAAAACAAGGATACTTACAATCAGAATATTTCCCACGCGCTGTTCGAGCTGATCGGCTGTGTCGACCGGAACGAGCTTTCGGAGCTCTCCGGCTACGTGGAGGATCTCAGCGTCAGCGTGACCAAAAAGCAGATCGTGGTGGGCACGCCGGTGAACGTGGACGTGCGCCTGAACGAGCTCTACCGCCGCAGAGAAGCGCTGCAGGGATATATCTCCCGCGGGACGGCGCTCTGCGCGGACCGGGCCGGTTACTACGTGGCGCAGACGGACGGCTACGAGGGGGCAGCGGATTACGCGACCGTGCTGAACAGTACGCCGGAGGACGTCCGCGCGCTGCTCTCCGCCCCGCAGAAGAAGGTCTCTCATAATTTCGGCAAGCTGATCACCCAGTTCAACTGGTTCCTGCTGTGCAACGTGAACATGGAATCCGCGGAGTCCCTCAAAGTGGGGCAGAAGGTGAATATCGCCCTTTCCGGTTATTCCGGCGGCATGATCCGCATGCAGCTCGTTGCCATGAACGAAGCCGCCGACGGGCAGCTCGCGCTGGTATTCCGCAGCAATCTGATGAATTCCGAGATCGCCTCGCTGCGCCTGGAGGACGTGAAGATCTGCCTGGAGGAATACTCGGGCTACGCGGTGGATAAAACCGCCCTGCGCACCGTGGACGGGGAAGTGGGCGTATACGTGCAGGTAGGCAATATCGTACGGTTCCGCAAGATCGATATCATCTATTCCGATGATTCCATCGTGATCGCCTCCGCCGGGGGCGGCAGCGGTTACCTGAGACGGTACGACGAGATCATAACGGAGGGAACGGATCTGTATGACGGAAAAATCATCGGTTGAGGCCCGCTGCAGGGATATCGAAGAGAATTATAAAGAGATCACGGAAAACATCGCCGCCGCGGCGGTGCGCTCCGGCCGCGCGCCGTCGGACGTCCGTTTGATGGCGGTCACCAAAACCGTGGACCCGGTGTTCATCAACCACGCCCTCTCGCTGGGCGTGGACCTGATCGGTGAAAACAAGGTGCAGGAGCTGCTTTCCAAGCTTGCATATCTGCGCCCCGCGGACGTGGAAAAGCATATCATCGGCCATCTGCAGTCCAACAAAGCGCGCAAGATCGCGGACGTGGTCACAACGGTCCAGTCCGTGGACAGCGTCTCTCTGGCCGCCGAACTCTCGCGGCAGGCGGAAAAGGCGGGACGGGAGATGCGCGTGCTGCTGGAGGTGAATATCGGCGCGGAGGCCTCCAAAACCGGTTTCGCATACGAGGCCGTGCGGGAAGCGGCCGCCGAGATCGCGTTTCTGCCGGGCATCACGCTCAACGGCCTGATGGCGGTCCCGCCGCTGGAGGCGGAAGAAAAAGAACTGCGCGGTTATTTTTCAAAAATGCGCCGCCTGTTTGAGGATATGAAGCCCGCTTACCCCGGCTTCGATACGCTTTCTCTGGGCATGAGCGGCGATTATCCCGCGGCCATAGAGGAAGGCGCAACGCTGGTAAGGATCGGCAGCGCGCTGTTCGGCGCGAGACGCTACTGACTTTTCTTCGGTGTTGCCGATTTTATATTGACTTTTGGGTATCATTTATTTTATAATATAAAAAAATAATTATTATTTTCTTGAAAGGATTATATTATTTATGGGTTTTTTCGATAAGGTCAAAAAAGCTTTGGGGCTCGACAGCGATTATTTCGACGTGGAAGACGAGCTGGAAGAAGAAGAGGAAGAGGAATACGAAGCGCCCAAGCCCTCCCGCAAGGAACGCAGCATGCCCGAGCGCCGTCCCGCGCCGATGCCGGCCGGTTCCACAAAGGTGGTGGATATCCACACCACCGCGAAACTGCAGGTCGTATTGAAAAAGCCGGAGCATTTCGACGAGGCCACGACGATCGCGGACGAGCTTCTGGAGCGCCGCACCGTGGTGCTGAATCTGGAGGCCACCGAAAAGGGCGAGGCGGGCAAGCTGCTCTGCTTCCTCAGCGGCGTGGCCTATTCCAACGGCGGCAAGCTGAAAAAGATCGCCGCCTGCACCTACATCATCACGCCCTATAACGTGGACGTGATGGGGGATCTGCTCGACGAGCTTGAAAACAACGGTATGTTCTTTGTGTGATCCGCAAAGGAACAGAAAACCGCCGCTTACATAAATCAACCGATTACAGATATTACTCCGTTTTTTGAAAGGAAGTTGCCATAATGCTTACACCTGCGCAAATCAGAAGTATGACTTTTACGCGCCTGGAGGGGGATACCTACAGCGCCGAGGAAGTGGATAAGGCGTTCCAGCAGATCGCGGCCGATTATGAGGAGATCTTTGCCGAAAACGGCAGCATGGTCCGCAAGCTGGGCGTGCTGGCCGCGAAACTGGAAGAATACCGCAAGGACGAGACCGTGCTGCGCGACGTGCTTTACAACGCGCAAAAGAGCGCGGATATGATCATTGCTGCCGCCAAGGAGCAGGCGGCGCAGATCATCAGCGACGCAGAGGCGCAGGTGGAATCGATCCGCGCCGAGGCGGACGGCATCATAGACGACGCCGTTCTGAAGGCGGAAAAGATCAACGCCGCCGCCGAAGCGGAATACGCCAGCATCATTTCCTCCGCCAAGGTGCTTTCGGACGGGTATCTCAACGCCGCAAGAGAGAGCGCCGAGGCTGTATCGAAGGAGACCGAGAAAACGGTGAACGAGCTGATCGCGGACTGCGACCAGAAAGCCGCCGCCATCCTCGAAAGCGCGCAGCGCAGAGCGAACCAGCTGCTGGAGGACGCCAACACCGCCGCGGATTCCATCGTGGTGAACGCCGAAGGCGACGCGGAGGATAAGCTCAAAGCAGCCAACGAACAGATCGAGGGCATTCTTGCCGAAGCGCAGGAGAAAGCCGCCGCCGTGATCGCCGAAGCGCAGGCGCAGGCGGAAGCGGTCCTCTCCGGGGCGCAGGCGCAGGCGGACGCTCTTACGGCCCAAGCCCGTGAAACGGCAGACAGCCTTACCGGCCTCGCGCAGGCGCAGTACGATGAAGAGCACGAACGCCTTACCGCCGCGCTTGCCGCGCAGCGCGATCAGGCGCTTCAGGAGCTTGAACGCTCCGTCACCGAAAAAGAAACGGCCGCCGAGGAGGCAAGGACCGCCGCCGTAACGGCGCTCGCAACCGCAAAGGAAACGGCGGAAACGCTGCTCCGGAACGCGGCGGAAGAAGCGCAGCGCACGCTCGGCAAGGCGCACGACGACGCGGTTGCCATGCTTACGCAGGCCAGGACCCAGGCCGCCGATATGCTCTCTCAGGTGGAAGCCCACCGTCAGGAGATCTATTCCAGAGGCGATTTCGTACTTACGGACGCCTCTTCCCGCGCGGGCGAAATGCTGGATCATGCCCAGACCGCCTCGCAGACCGTACTCAGCCAGGCGCAGGAAAACGCGGACAGCCTGATCGCAACCTCCCGCGAGGAAGCGGAAAGCCTGGTAGAGACCGCAAACAGAAATTCCTTTATGCAGTATGAGGAGGCCAAGCTCCGCAGCGAGGCCTACGTGGAAGAGATCCGCCAGAAGACCGTTGCGGAGTATCACGCGGCGATCTCGCAGGCCAAAGCGATGTACGACGGCGCCGTTGCCATAGCAAACGAGGTGCGCGGCGCAGCCGAGGCGCAGGTGGCGGAGATCCTTACAGGCGCGCAGAAGAAGGCGAACGAGCTGATGTCCTCCACCGCCGTTTTCGCCGAGGCCGCCAGAGCGGACGCCCAGACGAAAGCGAACGCCGCCCTCAGCGAAGCGGATACCGCCGTGGAGCAGATGCTCATCGAAACGAAAAAGAAATGCGCCTCCATGCTCAAGGCCGCGAAAGAAGAAGCTTCGAAGCGGATCGAGCGCGCGGAAGCGACCGCAAACGAATATTTCCGTCAGTCCCAGAGCAGCGCTGCCGCTCTGCTGATCGCGGTGAACTCCGAATGTGAGAAAATGCTCGCGTTTGCCAGAAAACAGATGCCTGCGGATTCCGAGGTGAGCTATTCCATCGGTATGCCCACGGACGTGCCGCCCCTCCCCGAAGGCGTAGACGCCGCAAAGGTGCTTTCGGGCAGAGGCATTGATACCGATCTTCACGTGGAGCATCCCACGTTTGAGGATCCCGCCGAGATCACCGGGGCCGCCGCGCCCAAGGCTGCGCCGATCTCCGTGCCGCCCACGGAGGTACCCGCGGCGCCGCAGATCGACGTTTCCGCGGCCACCGAGGAGCTCGGTACGGATAAGATCTCCGTCGAGGTGCCCGATATTCCCGAAACGCCCGAGCTGCACGCAGAGTTTACCGGCCCCGAATCGGATCTCACCGGTGAGTTTTCCCCCCTGCGTGTGGATTCCTCCTTCGGTACCGATTCCGTTCAGGCTGCGGTGGACGCCGCAAACGCGGATACCGCCAGAGCCGTGGAAGAGGCCAAGGCCCGCATCTTTAAAATCGCCGGCAATGCCATCGTGAATCAGCCCGCGCCTGCCGCGCCGGAATTCCCGGAAACGCCCGACGTGCCGGAGGTGCCCGCGGTAACGGTTCCGCCCGTGTCCTCGCTGATGCCCGAAGCCGAGGCGGAAGCACAGGAAGCGCCGGAAGTACCTGAAGCGCCCGAAGTGCCCGCAGAGCCGGAAATTCCCGAAGAACCGGAAGTGCCCGCAGAGCCGGAAATTCCCGAAGAACCGGAAATTCCCGAAGAACCGGAAATTCCCGAAGAACCGGAAGTACCCGAAGAACCGGAAGTACCCGCAGAGCCGGAAATTCCCGCAGAGCCGGAAATTCCCGCAGAGCCGGAAGTTCCCGAAGAGCCGGAAGTACCCGAAGAACCTGTAATTCCCGAAGAACCGGAAGTGCCCGAAGCACCGGAGATCCCCGATATGCCGACGGATGATTTCTCTTCCTTTGACGATACGGACGCCGCGGAAGACTTTGACTTTGAAGCAGAAGATGCTGCGCTTGCCGAATCCATTGCCGGTAAGATCAGCGCGATCCGCGCCGAGGATGCAACCGCTGAAACACCCGTTGCCCAAGAAGAAGCTCCCACTGCGGAGAATGAAACGCCTGCGGCCGAAGAAGAAGCGCCCGCCGCGGAAGACGCCGCGCCGGACGACGGTTTTGCCGATTTCGACGACGACTTTGCCGCTCAGGAATTCTCGTTCGACGAACCTGCGGCCGACGAGCCTGCGCAGCCCGAAGAACCCGCGGATGAAAGCGCCGGCGACGTTGACGCTCAGCCTGCGGATGAAGCCCCTGCGGAGGATGCGCCCGCGGAAGGGTTCTCGGATTTCGGCGATGATTTTGAAGACGCCGACTTCTCGTTTGACGATATGACGCCCGCCCCGGAAGCGGACGGCGGCGCGGAGGCTGCCGATACGGACGATGGCGCTCCCTTTGACGAGGAGCCCGGCGAAGCGGCGCCGATCTCGCAGGACGAGGAAGGGTTCGACGTGGATTTCAGCGCGTTCAGCGAAACGCCCGCGGCCCCCGAGGCTCCCGCGGAAAGCGGCAAAAAGAAAAAGAACAAAAAGCATAAAAAGCATAAAAAATAAACCGGATCGGAAAGGTGGACCACTGTGACGGACAATAAAAAAAGATGGTTCCGCTTTCTTGGGCAGCTTCTCGGTATTGCGGCGCTGATCGGTCTCGATCAGCTGCTGAAGGTGCTGGCGGAGCAAAAACTGTACGGCGCGGGCACAAAGGTGCTCATCCCCGGAATTCTGGGCCTTGCCTATACCCGGAATACCGGCGCGGCCTTCAGTCTGTTTGCCTCCTCCACCGCGGCGCTGACCGTAGTTACCGGTATCGCGCTGCTGGGCGGTCTGATCGCGCTGGCCGTGATCAAAAAGAAGCCGCTGATCTACGATATCTTCGTACCGCTGATCATTGCCGGCGGCGCAGGCAACCAGCTGGACCGTTTAATGCGCGGCTACGTGATCGATTATATCCGTACGCTGTTTATCGATTTCCCGATCTTCAATTTTGCGGATTGCCTGATCACCTGCGCGTGCTTCGCCGTGATCTTCTACCTCATCTACGAGATCGTACGGGACGCGAAAAAGAAAAAGCCCGCGGAGGGTGAGTCCCATGACTGAGGAATCCCTTGTCGTTCCCGCCGGATACGCCGGCGCACGGCTGGATAAGGCCATTGCGGACCTGCTGCCGCAGATCTCCCGTTCCGCGGCGCAGAAGCTGATCGCGGAATCGCTGGTGATCCTCAACGGCAAAACCGCCTCCAAAAGCGATAAGGTGAAGCCGGAGGACGAGATCACGGTCTCCGTGCCGGATCCGGTGGATCTCACCGCGGTGCCGCAGGAGATCCCTCTGGATATCGTTTACGAGGACGCCGATCTGCTGGTGGTGAACAAGCCCAAGGGCATGGTGGTGCATCCCGCGCCGGGAAATCCGGACGGCACGCTGGTAAACGCGCTGCTCTGGCACTGCGAAGGCAGCCTTTCCGGCATCAACGGCGTGATCCGTCCCGGCATCGTGCACCGGATCGATAAGGATACCTCCGGGCTGCTTGCGGTTGCCAAAAACGATTTCGCCCATACCGGGCTCTCGGCGCAGATCAAAGCCCATTCCTTTCACCGTGAATACCGTGCCGTGGTGACGGGGCACATGCCGCAGCCGCAGGGAACGGTATCCTATCCGCTGGGGCGCAGCCGCACGGACCGCAAAAAACAGGCGGTAAACGGCATCAACGCCCGCGAGGCGGTAACGCATTACGAAGTGATCACCCGTTATCAGGGGTACGATTACTGTAAATTCATTCTCGAAACCGGGCGCACGCATCAGATCCGCGTGCACGCCGCCGCTCTCGGGCATCCCGTGGCGGGAGATACGGTATACGGGAACGAAAAAAATACGCTCGGGCTGCAGGGCCAGTGCCTGCACGCGATGACGCTCGGCTTTATCCATCCCCGCAGCGGTGAATACCTGGAATTTTCCGCGCCGCTGCCGCCCTATTTCGAAGCATTTTTATCCCGTCTGAAACCGGAACAGTAAAGGAGTTTTTCGTATGGATGCAGCAACAAGAAAGCAGCTTCAGATCATAGCTGTAAAAATCAGAATGGGTATCATCGAGGGTACCTACAACGCCAAGAGCGGCCATCCCGGCGGATCTCTGTCCATTGCCGAGCTGCTCAGCTATCTTTATTTCAAAGAAATGAATATCGATCCCGCCGACCCGCAGAAGGCGGACCGCGACCGGTTCGTGCTTTCCAAGGGCCACGCGGCCCCCGCGCTGTACGCGGCGCTGGCGAACCGCGGCTTCTTCCCGGTGGAGGATCTGAAAACCCTGCGTAAATCCGATTCCTATCTGCAGGGGCATCCCAACATGAATCACGTGCCCGGTGTGGATATGAGCACCGGCTCCTTAGGGCAGGGCGTATCCGCCGCCGCGGGCTTCGCGCTGGCCAGCAAGCTGCAGGGCGATGCTTACCGCGTTTACACCGTACTGGGCGACGGCGAGATCGAGGAAGGTCAGGTATGGGAGGCCGCCATGTTCGCCGCGGCCAAAAAGCTCTCCATGCTCACCGTGTTCGTGGATAACAACAACCTGCAGATCGACGGCACCGTGGAGGAAGTGAATTCTCCCTATCCCATTCCCGAAAAATTCGCCGCCTTCGGGTTCAACGTGATCGAGATCGACGGGCACGACTTCGATCAGATCGAGGCCGCCGTGCAGCAGGCGAAGGCCTGCGCGGATCGCCCCACCGCCGTGATCATGAAAACGGTCAAGGGCAAGGGTGTTTCCTATATGGAAAACGCGGTCAACTGGCACGGCGCCGCCCCCAAGCAGGAGCAGTATGAGATCGCCATGGCGGAGCTGGAAGCCCAGCTGGCCGCCCTGGAAGCGTAAGGAGGGAATACGATGGCAGACGTAATCAAAACCGCAACCAGAGACGCTTACGGCAAAGCGCTCGTGGAGCTGGGTGAAACCCGTAAAAATCTGATTGTGCTGGACGCCGATCTTGCCGCCGCCACCAAAACCGGCATGTTCAAAAAGGCGTTCCCCGAGCAGTTCATCGACTGCGGCATTGCCGAATCCAATATGATCGGCGTGGCCGCCGGTCTTGCCGCCGCCGGCTATACCGTGTTCGCGAGCTCCTTTGCCATGTTCGCCGCCGGCAGAGCCTTTGAGCAGATCCGCAATTCGCTGGGTTACCCCGGCATCAACGTAAAGATCGGCGCCACCCACGCGGGCATCTCCGTGGGCGAGGACGGCGCCAGCCACCAGTGCTGCGAGGATATCGGCCTGATGCGCACCATTCCGGGCATGACGATCCTGAATCCCGCGGACGACGTGGAAGCCCGCCTGGCCGTATTTGCCGCCGTGGAGCATCAGGGCCCCGTGTATATGCGCTTCGGCCGTCTTGCCGTGCCGCGCGTATTCGATGAGAATTATAAATTCGAGATCGGCAAGGGCGTGTACCTGAACAAGGGCACGGACGTGACCATTATCGCCACCGGCCTTTTGGTGGAGCGCGCCATCGCCGCCGTGGAGCTTCTGAAGAGCGAGGGCGTCAGCGCCGCGCTGATCAACATGGCCACCATCAAGCCCATTGACAGAGAGATCATTCTGGACGCCGCGAGAACCACCGGCTGCATCGTGACCGCAGAAGAGCACAACGTGATCGGCGGCCTCGGTTCCGCCGTTGCGGAGGTCACCGCGGAGGCCTGCCCCGTGCCCGTGCTGCGCGTGGGCGTGGAGGATACCTTCGGCAAGTCCGGCCCCGCGCTGGAGCTGCTTGAGATCTTCGGCCTGAACGCCGCCAACATCGCCGCCAAGGCGAAACGCGCCATCGAACTGAAAAACGCGAGGTAACGGCATGAAGGACGTTTTGGATCAGAAGATCGTAAAAGAGTTTATCGATACCTGCCACCAGAGCTGGCTCAAGGGCTGGAACGAGCGCAACGGCGGCAACATGAGCTACCGCATGAAGCCTGAAGAGGTGGAAGCGATCCGTCCTTTGCTTTTTGTGGATGAACCGTGGCGTCCTATTACGCTCAGTCTGCCGAATCTGGCAAACGAATGCTTTATTGTTACCGGCAGCGGCAAGTATTATAAAAACGTGCTGCGGGAGCCCAAAAACAATATCTGTATCATCCGTGTGGATGAGAAGGGCGAAAATTATAAGATCGTATGGGGGCTTTCCGAGGGCGGCGTGCCCACCAGCGAGCTGCCTACGCATCTTTTGAACCATTCCATCAAAAAAGAGAAAACGGACGGCGCCTACCGCGTGATCATGCACGCGCACCCCGCCAATACCGTGGCGCTCACGTTTTTACTTGAACTGGACGATAAGACCTTTACGCGGGCGATCTGGGAAATGATCACGGAATGCCCCATCGTGTTCCCGGCGGGCATCGGCGTGGTGCCGTGGATGGTTTGCGGCAGCGCGGATATTGCCGTGGCCACCGGTGAAAAGATCAAAAAATACGATGCGGTGGTCTGGTCCCATCACGGTATCTTCTGCTGCGGGCCCGATTTCGATACGGCCTTCGGCCTGATGGATACCATTGAAAAGGCCGCCGAGATCCTCATCAAGGTGATGTCCTGCGGCGGCAAGCGGCAGTCGATCACCAAAGAGCAGATCCTGGCGCTCAGCGGGCCCTTCCGCGTGGATATCGACGCGGCGATGTTTGACGACTGATATATAAATAGGGGAGAGTGCGGTTATGGCAGCTTACTGTCCGAAATGCAACTACAAACTGAAGATCACCGATTGGCGTCCGGAATGCCCCAAGTGCGGCGTGAACGTTGTGTATTACGGGATCGAGGAGCGTCTCAGGGAGGAGGCGGACGTGGCGGAATATCACTACGCCATGAACAAGCCGAAATACGACCGGCTCAAATTCTCCCTGATCGGGCACAAGCTTTCCATCGCGCGGCTGGTGATCGGCGTATTTCCGCTGCTTTCGCTGCTGCTGCCGATGGGACGCATCGCGCTCAACCTGCCGTTCAACGACCATAACAAGATCGTGAATCTTGTTTCCATTATCATTTTCTTTGTAAAGAACGGATTGGACGTGGACGCGCTTTCCGCGCTGATGGGATCTCAGCTGCTCGGCAAAAGCGTTGTGTTTTTTGCCGTATCGTTGATAAGCCTGCTGCTGATGGCAATCGTGATGTTCGTGGCGTATCTTCTGCTTACGCTTTCGGCGGCGCCCGGAGGCATCCGGCGCAATATCGCGTTCCCCGTTGTGGGCATGGTGCTGGCCACCGTATCCTTCGTTTCGTTCATTCTGATGGTAAGCAGCCTGAACGCCGCCATTCCGGAGGTGTTCCACGGCACCGTGATCCCCTTGGCCTATCTCGCGGAGCTGCTGGTGTTTGCCGCCATGATCGCCGTGAACGTGATCTATAAGAAAAAGGGCATTCAGGTGGCCTATACGGACGTGGAGGAGCTCAAGATCCCCTATAACGAGCGCCCCTCTACCATAGCAAAGAAAAAGGCGCAGGCCGCGGCCGAAGCCGAAGCAAACGCATAACAAAGTATGCCCGAGCAATCGGGCATTCTCCATGTTATACAATATATAATGTAATATAATATAAAGGAGCAGCGCATGAGCATTCATTTTAACGAACAGAAAAAGATATTCAAGCTGGATTCCAAAGGCGTGAGCTACGTCTTTAAGATCTATCAGGAAGGGTTTCTGGCGCACCTGTATTTCGGCGCGTATATTCCGGATGATAACCTGCCGGATTTTGAACGCCGCCCGGTGTACGCCTCCTTCTCTCCGCAGCCCGCGTCCGTGGAGCCCTATACGTTCTCTCCGGATACCTGCCCCATGGAGATCGGCTGCAACGGCGGCGCGGACCTGCGCATCGCTTCTATCCAGATCCGCAATGCGGACGGCAACGCGGTCACCGATATGCGCTACGTCTCCCATAAGATCTGTTCCGGCAAGCCCGCCCTGCCAGGTCTGCCCGCGCTTTACGCCAACACGCCGGACGAGTGCGAAACGCTGGAGATCACCATGCGCGATCAGGTGACGGGCGCCGAATGCGTGCTGCTGTATACGGTGTTCGAGCGGCATCCGGCCATCACCCGCTCCGTGATCATCCGCAACGCTTCCAACAAGCCCATGCTCATTGAGCGCGCCATGAGCTTCTGCATGGATACGAACGGCTGCGATTACGAGCTCATTTCGCTGTACGGCCGCCATATGCAGGAGCGCGATTTCGAGCGCCGCCCGCTGGCGCACGGCACGCAGGGCATCGGCAGCCGCCGCGGTTCCTCCGGCCACGCGCAGAATCCCTTTATCGCCCTGATCTCCAAAGGCGGCAATGAGGATTCCGGCGAGGCTTACGGTTTCAACCTTGTTTACAGCTGTAATTTCAAGGCGGAAATCGAAGTGGATTACAACAATACCGCCCGCGTGATCATGGGCATCAATTACGATGATTTCGGCTGGAACCTTGCCCCCGGCGAGGAATTCTACACGCCGGAGGCCGTGCTCGTGTATTCGGCCGAAGGCCTCGGCGGCATGAGCCGCGCCTTCCACAGGCTTTACAACGAGAACCTCGTGAGAGGGGAGTGGAAGCACAAAAAACGCCCGCTGCTGGTGAATAACTGGGAAGGCACCGGCATGGAATTCGACGACGACAAGCTTTACGCCATCGCCGCCTGGGCCAAAGAGACGGGCATTGAGATGTTTGTGATGGACGACGGCTGGTTCGGCCGCCGGGACGACGATACCTCCTCTTTGGGCGACTGGAAGGTGAACGAGCGCAAGCTCAAGGGCGGCGTCGGCGCACTGGTCAAACGCGTTAAGGCGCTGGGCCTGAAATTCGGCATCTGGTACGAGCCCGAAATGATCTCGCCGGATTCCGATCTTTACCGCGCGCATCCCGATTGGGCCATCCACGTGCCGAACCGCGAGTGCAGTGTGGGCCGCCAGCAGCTCGTGATCGATATGACGCGGAAGGACGTGCGCGATTATCTGTTTGATATCATGAGCGAGGTGCTCGCCAACAACGATATCGATTACCTGAAATGGGATTTCAACCGCAATATCAGCGAGGCCGGTTCCGCCCTTCTGCCCGCGGAGCGCCAGAAGGAATTCTACCACCGCTATATTCTGGGCACCTATGAGCTGATGGACCGCATCACCAAGGCCTATCCCCATCTGCTGGTGGAGGGCTGCTCGGGCGGCGGCGGACGCTTTGATCCCGGTATCCTCTATTTCTCCCCGCAGATCTGGTGCTCCGATAATACGGACGCCCTCTCCCGCGTGGATATCCAGTTCGGCACCTCCCTGTGCTATCCCGCAAGCGCACAGGGCGCGCACGTATCCGCCTCGCCCCGCGCCTCTTATGAGACCAAGCGCAACGTGGCGCTGTGGGGCTCCTTCGGCTACGAGCTGGATCCCGCCAAGATCAGTGAGGAAGCCAGAAACGAGATCAAGGCCCAGATCGCGGATTACCACAAGTATTACGATCTGATCCATTACGGCGATCTTTACCGCATCATCTGCCCGTGGGACGATCCCTATAACTGCGCATGGATGTTTGTGGATGAAGATAAGACGCAGGCGCTGGCAATCTACCTTATCAAATTCAAAAAGGAGCGCCGCGGCCTGTTCCTGCGGCTCAAAGGGCTGGATCCCGCCAAATATTACCGCTGGGAGGAGACCGGCGAGGTCTTCTCGGGGGCCCTGCTCATGAACGCCGGTATCAGCCTGTTCCGTATGCCGAATGAAGACGGGTATTCGAAGACGTTCTTCTTTACAATGGTGTAAGCGTACATTGAAAGGAGCCTTATGAAAGACGATTTGCAGCGCATTACGGATGCGTATTTCTCGTTGCTTGATAAAAACTATCCTCAATTTGCGGAAACAACGCACAAAAATACAGAGATCGTTGCCAAAATGATTGACGCCGATTATTCTGATTTTTCGTCGGATGAAAAAAGGCTGCGGTTTGTGAAGCGCTGTCTGAACGAAATGATAGAGAATTCTTTTGTCGGCGAAGGCGTGAAGAAATATATGCTGACTGTTGTTGACTTCTTCTTTTTACCGGAAATGCGCTGTTTCTTTGAAAGCGTACTCAATACCTCGGCCACGGATTTTGAGGAATGCCTCAAAGGTCTGAGAGGTCGCGTATATTGCTGGCAGGGCTATGAAGGATATCCCGAGCGTCATCTGGCGCATCTTCTGCTTTCGCAGATTTGAATGGAGCCGGATCCCTCCAAGTTTTAATTTACAATAAGGATTATGTGACCGTTCTGTCGTCCACACATTCCTGCTACTGGCCACTGGTCACTCTCATAATTCATAATACAAAAAAGAGCCGATTTTCGGCTCTTTTTTGTTGCAGGTCAATTATGATTATTCTTCTTCCTTCGCGGCCTTCAGGCGGTCGCTCAGCGCGGCGATCTCCGGCGGGCGGCTGGCCATATATATGCTCATCAGCTGCGCGGCGCAGTCCTTTGCGCTCATGCGGATCTTATCGCTGAACCAGGCGAGAACCACGCGCTTGTATGCGCCGAACGTGTAGATCAGAAACAGCTTGACGTGCTCCATCTCCTCCGGCGCGAACATGGTCTCTATGGTGGGAAGGAAGCGGTCGCTCAGGCACTGGATGATGCGGGAGATCAGCACCTCACCGCGGGAGGAATTGACGAACAGCCCGTAATAGGCTTTGTTCTTTTCCAGAAATTCCATGCCCATCACCACCACGTCCGTGGGATCCGCAATGATGTTTTCAATGCCGACGCGGTTCATCGCGAAATTCAGCGTTTCGATCACGTTGTTCTGGATCGCCATGCTCAGATCGTAAACGTCCAGATAATGGGCGTAAAACGTCCCGCGCGAGATGTTTGCGCGTTCCACGATATCGGTGACGCTGATCTTTGCCGGATCCTTTTCATTCAGTAGTTCGCCGTAGGCCTGCTTGATCAGGTGCCGCGAACGGGATGCGTTTTTGTGCGTGGATTTGATTTTTTCTGACATATCCGTTGCGCCTGCCTTTCACAGAATGCCCGCAGTTTGATCCGCGGGCGTTTCGTTCATTTTTTCTTGGAATACTTCGCCTTGTAGATCACGCGCATCAGCACGCTTTCCACGGTATTGATGCATTCTTTGCCTCTGCCGTACATTTCGGCGGCGGTAAAGGCCTTGCAGCCTTTTTCGGTCACCAGCTTCACGGCGTTGGCCTCGTCCTCGTCCGCGCCTACGCAGATCGCACCGTTGGATTTCAGCAATACGGCGTCGCGGTAACGCAGCTTTTTCAGCACGGCGCGGCTCGAAGAGCCCTGCTTGTGCGGATCGTAAACGGCCGTGCGCAGCGTAAAGCCAACGATCTGCGCAAAGTCGTCGAGAAACGGCTTTACTGTGCGCCCCATGGAGGACGCGGCCAGCGTTGCTTCCTCTTTGGAATGGGCAATGGCGTTCACGCCCGGGCGGTTTTTGTAGATCGCCGTATGCAGCGCCGCCGTATCGGGGCAGGCGGTCTCTTTATCTAAGGGGAGCGCCGTGGAAAGATCGATCATAACGGGCGTGCCGCCGTCCGCCGGGCGCATTTCAACGGCGCCGAAAGCGCGTACGGAATCGTAAGCTTCCAATACCGGGGCGTCCTCGCCTTTTTTCATCGTTTTCACAATGTAATCCGCCATGTCGGCAAAGGCAGTCGCCGTTTCACCCGAGATCTGGTAGAAGCGTTCGGTGAGCTTCTCTTTGCAAACGGTTTCCAGCTCGTTTGCCACCCGGAAGGCCTCTTCCATGGTTTCGCCCACGCAGAGCGCCCCGTGGTGCAGCATCAGGCAGGCTTTGGCCTCCGGCGCGCGCAGGAGCGCGTCCACTACGCCGGAGCGCAGCTTCTTGGTGCCGGGCAGGCCGTAGGCAGCCACCGGAACGCAGTCCCCGAGGATCGCGGCGCTTTTTTCCGGGATCGTATTCACGTCCATGCCCGAAAGCCCTGCAAGGCTTGCGTAGGTCTGGTGCGTGTGGATCACGAAATTCACGGTTTCGCGCAGCTGGTAGCACTTGGCGTGGATGCCCTTTTCGGAGGAGGGCTTTACGTCGCCCTCGTAGCTGAGGTCGGCGATGGAAACGAGCACGATATCCTCCGGCGTCAGGCTCAGGTAATCCCGGCCGCTGGGGGTGATCACGAACTGCGTATCGCTGACGCGGCAGCTCACGTTACCCCAGGTGCGCTGGATCAGCCCTTCCTCAACAAGCTGCCTGCCCGCAAGGATGACTTGTTTTTTTGCTTCAAGAATATCCATATCAGTTTTCTTTTACCGCCACGTTGGCAAATACGCGGTCGAAGCGGGTCAGCGCGTCGTCAATGTCCGCCTCGGTGTAAGCGGCGGAGGTATAAAGACGGCTGCCGGCCAGCGTTACAAGGCCCTCGGCCATGTATGCGGCGCCCATGTGGGTCATTTCGGTCTTTCTCTCGTTCGTTGCATTGAGCACGCCCGGGATCTTCCACGGTTTGCTCCAGTCAATGGAGAACTGCAGCGTGCCTACGGTTTCCATATGGCAGATGGAGCCCTGGTTGAACGCCACGAAGGGCAGGTGACGCTTTGCGATGATCTCCTGCAGGCCCTTGGTGATGCGGTCGCCCATCTGACCGGCCTTGACGCAGGCGTTGGTGCGGTCCATCTCTTCCAGCGTGAAGTAACCGGCGGCGCAGCTCAGCGGGGTAGCGGAAAGGGTACCGCCGCAGAACGCCTTCTTTACCTTAACGGCGCCGTCCAGACCCGCGCCGAGATACTTCATGTATTCCTTTTTGCCGCCTACGCCGCCCGCGCCCGGGTAGCCGCCGGCAACCACTTTGCCGAAAATGGTAAGGTCGGGGGAGCAGTCGAAGTAGCCCTGCGCGCCGCTCATGCCTACGCGGAAGCCGGTAACCACTTCGTCGAAGATCATCAGCGCGCCGTACTTGCGGCACAGACGCTCCACGCCCTTGCAGAAGTTTTTGTCCACGGGACGGGAACCGCTCTCCGGGCCCAGCGGCTCCAGATACACGGCAGCGGTGCCGCCGCGGAACATGTTGAAGCGCAGTACTCTTTCCAGCGCGTCCAGATCGCCCGGGAAGAACTCCTGCGTGTCTCTCATAATGCGGATCGGCACGCCGTTGGCCTGGGTGAACTTGGTGCCGGGGATGCGGATGCCGTAGCCCAGCTGATCGCTCCAGCCGTGATACGCGCCGCCCATCTTTACGATGTTGCGGTTCTTGGTGGCAAGGCGGGCAATGCGCGCGCCCAGCATGCAGGCCTCGGTGCCGCTCTGCAGCATGCGGAACATATCCACGGTGGGCATGCAGTCCGCGATCTTTTTGGCCAGCTTGTATTCGAATTCATGGAACAGACCGGTGGAAGGGCCGCAGGTGTTCAGCAGGTCGATCACCTGTTCGCGCACCTCGGGCGGATTGGAGCCCAGCACGGTGGGGCCGCCGGCCTGCAGGAAATCGTAGTATTCGTTGCCGTCCAGGTCGTACAGCTTGTTGTCCGCGGCTTTGGTGAATACCAGCGGGAAGGGGTAGTTGAAGGCGAGGTTGTGCTGCACGCCGCCGGGAATAATGCTCTTGGCCTCGGCGATCATGGCCTTGCTCTTGGCGCACTTTTTCTCAAAGTATTCCTCTTCGTATCTCTTCAGCGCTTCGTCCGTAACGGTGTAGATGGGCTTGGAGATCAGCTCGTTCAACTGCCGGTTGACGGCAGCGGCGTCCGGGTATTCCGAAATTGCGAAACGGGTGTCCATAATAGTAAATCCTCCTTGGTTTTATATGCAAATATTATAATAACATATATAGATAATTAATACAAGTGAAAATGTTAATTTTTCAGATCAGGCTTCCGGCAGGGTGACGATCGCGGGCCCGTAACCTGCGGCGGGCAGAAACAGCCCGGTCAGATCGGAAAGCGCCACCTTCAGCGTGGAGGTGTTTTTGCACGGGTGAAAACCGAGCACCGGTTCCTTCAGGATCTCCTCGTCGAAAATCAGGCGCACTTTCTTCTCCGTGTCGTTGATCAGGCCGAAGATGCTCACGCTGCCGGGGCGTACGCCCAGATACTGCTCCATGCTGTCCGCGTCCGCAAACGAGAGCCGCGCACTGCCGATCTGCTTGGAAAGGTATTTGGTTTTGAACACCTTTTTGCCGGGCATGATCAGCAGGTAAAACGCCGTTTTTTGCTGGTTGCATAAAAAAAGATTCTTTACGATGGGCGCGCCCAGCTTTTCCTCGATGGCCTCGCAAAGCTCAATGGTATCGCCCGGGTCGTGGGTGAGCCCCGCGTAGGGGAGGCCGATCCCGTCCAGATACGCAAGGCATTTTTCTTCCGCGGGATCGCATTTGCCGCGCCCGGAAAGGGAAGTGAAAAACGTATTACTGATCTTCATGCAGCAGGTCCTCCGCGATGCGTATCAGCTTCTGAAACCGGTGATTGACGCCGGAGATCGTAAGCGGATCCGATAACAGCCTGCGGATCTCTCCCGTGGTGGCGTCCGGATTTGCCAGCCGGAGCAGCGCCAGCTCTTTGAGTTCCTGCGGCAGACCGTCCAGCTTCCCGCGGGCTTCGATCACCCGGATGGCGTCGTATTGTTTGCCCGCCGCCGCAATGGAGCGGGCGATGTTTGCGTTTTCGAAATTGACGCGGCGGTTTACGGTGTTGCGCACGTCCTTATACATCTTGGAGCCCATCAGCATCATGGGCGTTTCGCTGGCGCCCATGCGCAGCAGCAGGTCTTCGATATCGCCGCTTTTTTTCAGATACAGCACGGCCGCGCCGCCGCGCCGCATCGTTTTCATTTCGATATCGAAATCCCCGATCATCGCCTGCAGCTCCGCCGCAAGATTTTTGGAGGGGCAGGTGAATTCCAGATGGTATTCCTTATCCGGATCCGTTACTGTGCCGCAGGCCAGAAAGGCCCCGCGGATAAAGCTCAGACGGCAGCATTCCTTGGGGATCCTGCCCGCCGTGAGCTGTTTTTTCTCGTTCAGGCCGCCCGGCAGAACCTCGCCGAAGATCGTTTCGATCTGATCTTTGTTTTCAACCGTGATCTTGCAGTTGCCGCTTTCGCTCACGCGGATCTCGGGGGTCACGCCCGAAAACAGATGCACGGCGGCCGCGTAAGCCTCGGCGATCTCGCGGTTTTCCGTTAAAAAAGAGATCCCGGCCGGTGAAAACTCCCGGCCGAACAGCATCAGCGCGCGGTACATGCTGGTTTCGCAGCAGCTCTCGTTTTCGTGCTGCAGCAGCTCCGATTTTACTTGGCTTGCAAAGGACATGGCTCAGTGCTCTCCCCAGATCTCAACTTCCGTTTCCAGCGTTACGCCGAAATTCTCGCGCACTACGGCCCTTACGCCTTCGATCACGCCCATCACGTCCGCAAACGTGGCGCCGCCCGTATTGATCACGAACCCCGCGTGCTTGGTGCTCACTTCGGCCCCGCCCACACGGTAACCCTTGAGACCGCTCTGGTCGATCATGGCGGCGGCGTAGCCCACGGCGGGCCGTTTGAAGGTGCTGCCCGCGGAGGGGTATTCCAGCGGCTGGGAGGCCTTGCGCCGCCCCATCAGCTCGTTCATCTTATCGCGGATCTCCGCGGGATCTCCGGGCTGCAGCGCGAACACGGCGCTCACGATGATCTCACCGTTCTTCATAAACGGCGTGCTGCGGTAGGCGATATCCATATCGTCCGCTTTTCTTTCCGTTATTTCCAGCGTATCGGGGCGGATGCACCGCACGCTTTTCAGCACGTTCCTGATCTCGCCGCCGTAAGCGCCGGCGTTCATATATACGGCGCCGCCCACGCTGCCCGGAATGCCGTAGGCAAATTCCAGGCCTGCAAGCGAATGCTCCAGCGCGAAGGCACAGAGCTTTTTTAAAGAAACGCCCGCGCCGCAGAAAACGCAGCCGTTTTCCGTCAGCTCCAAAGAAGTGAGGCCCTCTTTGAAGCGCAGCACGAGGCCTTTTACGCCCTCGTCCGAAATCAGCAGATTCGTGCCGTTGCCCAGAATCTTCCAGCCGCAGCCCTGTGCTTTCGCGAAACGCAGCGCGGCAAGAAGTGCCTCCTCGTCGTACGGCGTATACAGAATTTCTGCAGGGCCGCCGATCTTAAAGCTGCAAAGCGGCGCAAGCGGCGCGTCGTACTGCGCGTCGCCGATATAATCCGATATATAATCCGCAAAGGATAACTGCAGCGCCGTCATGCTCATTCGTCCAGAAGGGCCGCGCCGATCACGCCCGCGTCGTTGCCGAGGGTGGCGGATACGATCTGCGCCTGCTTTTTGGCGTGGATCGAATACACTTCGGATTTCACGATCCTGCGTACGGGGGCCAGCAGATTCTCTTTTTCGTTGCCGATGCCTCCGCCTACGCATACCATATCGGGCTGGAAGATGTTGATCAGGTTGGCGATGCCGCAGGCAAGATAGGCTTCGTAGTCGTTCACCACGCGTCTGGCGGCCGGGTCGCCCAGCTTGGCGGCTTCAAAGGCGGTGCGTCCGTTCACGTTGCTGAATTCCCCTGCGATATCCCACATTTTGGATTCGGGATGCAGGCGCATCGCGTCTTTGGTCTGGGCGATCAGCGCCGTGGCGGAGGAATATTTCTCCCAGCAGCCGCGCCGGCCGCAGTTGCAGGGCACGCCGCCGAACACGATCACGGTATGGCCCATTTCGCCCGCCGCGTAATTGACGCCGGTCACGAGCTTGCCGTTGACGATGATGCCGCTGCCAACGCCGGTGCCGAGGGTGATCATAACGAAATCCTTCACGCCCTGACCGCAGCCGGCCACGGCCTCGCCCAGCGCCGCGCAGTTGGCGTCGTTATCAAAATACACGTTCTGTATACCGGTGCGTTCCCGCAGGAGGGCGTACGCCGGTACGTTATCAAACCCCAGATTGTTGGCGAACTCAATGAGCCCCAGTTCCTTGTTTACGGAGCCGGGCGTGCCCACGCCGATGGAACGGACGTCGTCGTTCGTGATGCCGAGCTTTTCCATGGCCTCTTTGATCGCGGCGGCCATGTCGTCGAAGATCCCTTCGGCCGCCCGGGGCGCGTTGGTTTTGCGCTGGGCTTTCGCAAGGATCTTATTGTTTTCGTCTATGATCCCCACCACGATATTCGTGCCGCCGAGATCCACACCGATTCTGTACATAACGAAACCTCCTGATTATATATTTATCGTGCATCCCTCATCGCAAAACGTAACCGTTTTGCTCTGCGGGACCCGCACGCCGCGGCACTTGCCGCGAAAGCGCCTTCGGCGCCTTTTTTATTTTTTGAGGAATGAGGAATGAGAAATGAGGAATGTATCAAAATTATAATTTGCCTGATTTCGGCCGAAGAGTACAAAATCTCATACAATTCCTAATTGAATTAGTGCCATTCTTCAAGGATATTCGGCGGGGCGTCCGCGCCGTCGTCCACGTCCATGCCGAGGCTTTGCATCAGTTCCTTGGCCGCCGAGTAGCCCATGCGCTTCTGGCGGTTGTTCATGGCGGCCGTTTCGATGATGATCGCCAGGTTGCGGCCCGGGGTGACGGGTACCGTGGTGACGGGGATGTTGATGCCGAGCACCGTCATGTATTCGTCCTCCAGCCCCAGCCGGTCGTATACCTTGTTTTCGTTCCAGGCCTCCAGCTTGATGATCATGTTGATACGCTCGGTCATCTTGACGGCGCCGATGCCGAAAATGTTGCGGGCGTTGATGATGCCCACGCCCCTGAGCTCAATAAAGTGCCTTATGTTGTCCGGCGCAGAGCCCACGAGGCTTTTGGAAGAGACGCGCCGGATCTCCACCGCGTCGTCCGCGATCAGCCGGTGCCCGCGGTTGATGAGTTCTACGGCCGTTTCACTCTTACCTACGCCGGAATCGCCGATAATCAGAATGCCTTCGCCGTATACCTCCACCAGCACGCCGTGCCGCGTGATGCGTTCGGCCAGCTCCACGCCGAGGTAGGAGATCAGCGTGCTCATGATGCTGGAGGTGGATTCGTTGGTGCGCAGCACAGGCACCTCGTTGCGTTTCGCCTCCGCCAGCATCTCCGGCATCGGTTCCAGCCCGCGGGTGATGATCACGCAGCTGGGCTTTGCCTCCATCAGGCGGCTGAAGCTCTCGGTTTTTTCTTCCTCGGTGAGGGAATTGAGATATCCGTATTCGCCCAATCCCAGAAACTGCACGCGTTTCGGATCGAAAAAACGGTCGTGCCCGGCCAGCATCAGCCCCGGGCGGTTTACGTCGCGGCTGGAGATATAGAGCACCGAAGGATCGTTCGGCACGTAAAGGATCTCCAGTCCGTTATCCTTGATCATTTTCGCAATGGATACGCTGTATGTCTTCGCCAAAGCGGCTCACTCTCCGAATTCGTATTCTGGTTCAAGTATACAACATTATACCGAAGAATACAAATACTTTTTTTCTTGCCAATAAAAAAAATATATGCTACAATAGCCTTCGGCAAAGAAAGAAGGTGTACGGGATGGAAAACAGCGTGATCGTGATCGGTGCGGGGCCCGCCGGGCTTACGGCGGCGGCCTTTGCCGCGGCGCGCGGGCTGCAGGTGACCGTATACGATAAAAACGCCGTACCGGGCAGAAAACTGCGCATCACCGGCAAGGGGCGCTGCAACGTGACCAACGCCTGCACGCTGGTAAGCGACCTGATGGAGAATATTCCCGGCAGCGGCCGTTTTTTATACAGCGCGTTCTCCCGTTTTATGCCCTCGGACGTGATCGAGCTGTTTGAGTTCCTCGGCGTACCTCTGAAGATCGAGCGCGGCAACCGGGTGTTTCCGGTATCCGATAACGCGCACGATATCGCGGATGCGCTGACAAAATACGCGCGGGGCTGCGGCGCAGAGATCATTACGGAAACCGCGGTAAAAAGTCTCGTGATCAGGGACGGCGCCGTTTGCGGGGTAAAGACCGCGGACGGCAAAACGCGGGAAGCTGCCGCCGTGATCGTGGCAACGGGCGGGGTATCCTACCCCGGCACCGGCTCCACGGGGGACGGTTACCGCTTCGCGAAGGCGGCCGGGCACACCGTAACGCCGCTGCGTCCCTCTCTCGTCGGCATGGAAACGGAAGCTGCCGTATGGCGCAAGGCGCAGGGGCTCACGCTGAAAAACGCCGCCGTTACGGTGTACCGCGCGGATAACCGTAAAGAGGTGTATCGGGATTTCGGCGAGCTGCTGTTTACGCATTTCGGCGTTTCCGGCCCCGTGATCCTCAGCGCGTCGGCGCACTTAAGAGATATCGGGACACAGAAATATATCCTGCGCATCGATCTGAAGCCCGCGCTGGACGATAAAAAATTAGATGCGCGCATACTGCGCGAGATCGCGGCGGGCCCCGCCAAAAATCCGGCCAATATGCTGCGTACGCTGCTGCCGGCCTCCATGGTGCCCGTGATCATGGAGCTGTGGGACGTACCGCCCGGCTCGCAGGTGAACAAGCTCACCCGGGAACAGCGGCAGACGCTTGTGTATCTTCTGAAGAATCTGGAATCCCCGATCACAGGCCTCAGGCCCATCGAGGAGGCCATCGTTACCGCGGGCGGCGTCAGCGTGAAAGAGATCGACCCCAAAACCATGCAGAGCAAGCTCGTGCGGGGGCTTTATTTCGCGGGCGAGGTGATCGACGCGGACGCCTACACCGGCGGCTTCAACCTGCAGATCGCCTTTTCCACCGGCGCGGCGGCAGGACGAGCAGTACTGGACTCGTAATTTATGGCTGTTGTGGAACTTGATTAACGATGAATGATGAATGATTAATGATTAAGGTGGCGGCTGAAGCCGCTTTATACTGAGCGCAGCGAATAACAAGGTTCTGCCGAAGGCAGGTTCTTATAAAAACGACACCATCGGTTTTGCTTTTACAATCAGGTAAGGGCGGGTCTCGCCTGCCGTTCTCACCTCCCGGTTCGGTCGTTGCTTCTG
>JAEEGL013532312.1_pt1 | contig 25199 bp, 18 predicted proteins | sample 9134231 | NCBI WGS metagenome assembly JAEEGL01 (sample SAMN16246548, study PRJNA631951) | gut metagenome | biome: gut microbiome; feature: rumen; material: fiber-attached | host: Bos | place: Iran: Karaj | collected 2018-10 | reverse complement strand
AAACAAGGGCGTCGCGCCCTTCGTGGGTGCGTGAATTGAAACCATTAGTAATATAAAAATAATAAACTCTATATCTTGTCGCGCCCTTCGTGGGCGCGTGAATTGAAACTTTTTATTTCTCCTCCTGTCTAGTTTCCAAGTTGTCGCGCCCTTCGTGGGCGCGTGAATTGAAACGAAGATGACACTGTCATCGTCAAGGCCATAGATGTCGCGCCCTTCGTGGGCGCGTGAATTGAAACAGGTTCACCACGTCGTTGTCGTCGGGGATGAATGTCGCGCCCTTCGTGGGCGCGTGAATTGAAACATAATCCAACAAATGCTTTTGGTATAAACGGCCAGTCGCGCCCTTCGTGGGCGCGTGAATTGAAACAGCGATTGTAACAGGAACACACCGGACGTAAACCGTCGCGCCCTTCGTGGGCGCGTGAATTGAAACGGCTGTGGAGCTGAAAAAGAACATGGCGGACCGGTCGCGCCCTTCGTGGGCGCGTGAATTGAAACATCGCGTTGGACAAGGCGGGGTGGTTGTGCTCGTCGCGCCCTTCGTGGGCGCGTGAATTGAAACTCCTCTGTTCTTACCGCAGACTAGGCGGCGTTGGTCGCGCCCTTCGTGGGCGCGTGAATTGAAACCGGGCGTAGCGCTGCACCTCGGAATAGTCCACGATGTCGCGCCCTTCGTGGGCGCGTGAATTGAAACCCGTCCACCATGGCGGATGACGGGGGGAAAACCAGTCGCGCCCTTCGTGGGCGCGTGAATTGAAACTCAAGAAACAATTAACAAAACACTAGAAGACGATGTCGCGCCCTTCGTGGGCGCGTGAATTGAAACGGCGGCAGTTGCCGCCACAACCCGCCCTGCACGTGTCGCGCCCTTCGTGGGCGCGTGAATTGAAACTCTCCAACACGTTGTTGCAATGGTGTAACTGTGTCGCGCCCTTCGTGGGCGCGACAAGTTTGGCATTCTTGTGGAAAATGGCCAAAATGATGGGGACGCCAAGAAGTCTGATAGCAATGAATTGGGACCCAGTGGCGACGTTTTGGGACCCAGTGGCGACGTCAACGTCAGTATTGACCCAGTAAGTTCATCAAATAACAGCGAAAAGGCACTAAGTAATGGTGAAAAGGCACTAAGTAATGGCGAAAAGGCACTAAGTGGTGAAGTAGGTGGTGAAGTAGGTGGTGAAGTAGGTGGTGAAGTAGGTGGTGAAGTAGGTGGTGAAGTAGGTGGTCCAATAAAGAGAGTGCTTACTGTTCTCAATCAACCTTGTAGCGTAGCAGAAATATCATCCCGATTGAGCATAAAAAGCAGAACATATATAAGAGAAAAGATGATAGTGCCTGCTTTGAAATTAGGTTTAATGGAGGCTGAACAGCCCAATTCTCTGCATAGTCCTAAGCAAAAGTACCGTTTGACAGAAAAAGGCCGCGCCTTTTTGGATAGCTTGAAACATGAATAGCATGACCACATCCATGCTTTCCAAGTTCTTAGATATTCCAACGCAATCTCTTCCGTGTCATTGTGCGCCTCGCCGTGGAGGTGTATGACAAGTTTGGCATTCTTGTGGAAAATGGCCAAAATGATGGGGACGCCAAGAAGTTTGATAGCAATGAATTGGGACCCAGTAGCGGCGTCAACGTCAGTATTGACCCAGTAAGTTCACCAAATAGCAACGAAAAGGCACTAAGTGATGGCGAAAAGGCACTAAGTAATGTCGAAAAGGCACTAAGTGGCGAAGTAGGTGGCGAAGTAGGTGGTGAAGTAAACCTAAAAAACGCAGTTAAACCAGTGCATTATTTATAATATGTTGTGTATAAGTATCTTATGAAAATTATAAAATTTGCCTAGCGGATGAGTGTCGCATGAATTGCGCGACAGAGAGTTTTAAGTGGCCAAAGCGGTTCTTTTTGATCTACAACGACAAAGAGAGAAAAGTGCCCCCGTCTCCCGTCCCCCGTCCCTCGTCTCGCGGTTCTCGTCTCGCGTCTCGCGTCAGACTCCTGCCTATTCGTGGGTTTCGCTTCGCTTCACCCATGTCAGAATCCTGCCACCGCTTCGCGGTTCTATAACACTAACTTTCTCGTACACCGTGGGTTACGCTTACGCCTACGGCGTCGCGCTTACCCACGGCTATTATCCTGCCGCCGCCAAAGCGGCTCAAAACTTCTTGTCTGCGTTTTTTTGGAACAATCAATCCTGTTGTCCATTTGTGAGACACTTGCTGAGCCATTCGCCGAGTTCATTTCGGGTCTTCACGAGGGACACAGGGTCGACATTTGGCTCGTCATCAGGGGATGCGAGAGGAACAATCATGGTTTCCACCTGACGCCATTGCTCGGGGGACAATTGTCTTTTCGCCAATACCAGGTAGTCATAATCGTCAATGCCATCCCGCATTACAGCCAGTCTCACCGAGGGAACGGGTTCTCCCTCCTTTACGGGCGGATAGAACTTCCAGTTGAGGCCATGTGCGCTGAAGTTCCCTTTCCATTGGTAGTCCATCGTCCAATAAAGGAAGCCTGTGAGTCCCATGCCCCAGCATCTCCAGGTGATCATTCGCGTCGACATTAAGGGAAGGACAGGGGAAATGGAACCATTTAGATAAACCCAGACCTCTTTGCCCTCCTGACTTGCCTGTTCGATGCGCTTTTTGGCAAGGGGCCCCCACCAATTGCATGGGGCGCCCGCGACCGTGATATCGCTGTTTTTCAGCACTCCCTCGTCGGGAGCGCCCACGGTCAAGACACGGATGTCAGGTGAAATCTCCTTGCAGATTTTGGTGGTTTTGGCCACCGCCTCGTACATGGGCTTCGTAACTTCATCCCACATATAGGCGGTCAAATTTTTTTCAATGCCAACTTCCTTGAACTGTTTGACGCAAGCTGTGAGATACTCCCTGGTCTGAGACTCAAAGTCAGGCGAATCTATCATGAGATCATTGAAATTGACTTTCTTGTCAGGGGTCCAATTCCATGCCCCCATGAAGAAGTGGGGAATCGTGATGAACTTGTAATTCAGTTTTTCCATGGCGTACTTGGCAAGTTCGAATTCGTCCGTGTTCGAAAACACTCCATCTTTGTAAATCTTCTTGTATTCGGATTTTCCTCCATAGAAGACGGTTGTGGTATGTCTGTATTTCGAGGCAAGTTCCATGGTAGACTTGCGCATGTCCTTTGGTGTATTCCAAAGGAGGCCGTATGCAGTGTAGTTCGGCTGTTCAGGCAAGGTGAAATTCCATACATTGACCTGGATTGGGAGGATGGCCTGCCCGCTCTTGGAATTGTGCCATTTCAACATGATGGAACCGCTGTAGGTTCCCGCTTTCTGTGTCTTCGGGCAGGTGACCGTCATCCAAAGCACCTGGTTGCGCTCTTTGATGGCGCAAGGCAGCTCCAATGGAAGCAACTTGTCCCCCGCCATGGTTGACATGCCCTGCGCGGTGAAGTTGTTGTGCATTTCCTGATATTCCAAAAACTGGAGCTCAATGTTTTCAGCCGAAAGCGTCTCGTTTTCGCCATTGCTCAACGGCGAGACTTCTATGCTGTCCATGACGGTGTTTTCATCGCAATTGAAGACCAACTGCACGGACTCCGCCTCGTTTCTTGCCAGATTCACCTTCACGTTTGGCAAGGAACTGGAGGGCAAAGCCGTCTCGGGATGCACCCGCTTTGAGGAGATCTCCTGCCAAAAGAGCATCCCTTCCCCTCTGTGCAACACGCCTGACAACTCCGATGGAAGCAGTTGGTTTTCGTCAATGCCGTGCAATCTGAACTTGGGTGGCTTGAAGCCAAAGCGCTTGGCTATCTCCTTGGCCTTGCCCTTCATCTCGTCGGTGAGGGAGTCGCCGTCGAACACCGCCATTGCGCACTCGAAAACCTGCTTGTCTCCAGCCCGTTTGAAATTGACGAGAGGGTGATATAAATGGTTGAAAGAGAGGTTCTTGCACCATTTTGCATCGCCAAAGGCAGGGGCCAAGCCCACAAGCTCGCCATTTGAGAGCGGCGCGTTCAGGTTGGGAACGACAAGAATCGTGCGTTTCAATGAACTGCTATGCAGAAAGATGAGGTGCGCACGCGCCAGCTTGTCCGCCGATGGCATCGCTTCGGTGGCATAGCCATCCTGCGTTCCCTCAAGATTATAGGAGACCGAATCAACCTCTTTGACGACCCGCATGATGGGAAAGTTGACGCTGGCATACAACCGTGTGTCCAACGCAAATAGCTCGTATTTCAAGGTTAGCGCCTCCACGTCATCCCAAATGCCGATGGTACGCGTCAGAGAAAACTCGTTGTTCTTGCTTTGGAGGATAAGTTGCTTTCCGCCAGCAACTTCCGTCTCCTGTATGTCGAAGACGGGCCAGTTGTCTTCACTTTGGTCAAGATAGAAATGCTCCGCTTCATTGGCATTGCGTCCATGATACCAGACAATACTGCTGATTATGCTCATATTGCTGGCGGCATCTTTGAAATTGAAATTGAAGTTCTTGGCGGACTGCAAGTTGCACACAAATGTCTCCCCTTGGATGAGGGCGTATGCATCCGTGCGGGTAAGGCTAGCCTTGCCCGAAACCCAACCTGTCAAGAACAACAATGACAATGCAATGGCTTTTTTCAACATCCCTTTCATCGCCTCTCGTGCTATATGAAATTTGAACTCTGATGGGTAACGGTCTCTTTTCCCTTTGCTCATAATTGGCCTTCGGGATTGTTTGGAGAGCATTAATTTACCATTTCTTAATGCACAGTCCAATTTTCGGGGGCCATTTCTGAACCGCGAATTGCGAGTTGTGAATTGGATGGATATATTATTTTCAACAACACAAAAGGAGTTACCGACATGCGCCGACTTTTTGCCATTTCCCTTGTCTTACTTAGCACCATGGCCTTTGCACAGGAGATTCCCGCGCCGCCGCAGGCCGCTGCCGAAGGGCAGTTGTTTCATTTCCGCGACAGCGAAGCGGCACGCGACACCTTTCTTCCCATGAAGGGAAGCCAGCCCGTCGAATGGATTCCGACGGAGCAGGGCGGCTATGTGAAACTGCCGCTGAACTTCAAGAACACAAACATCGAGCGCGCCTCATGGGACATTCAGATTCCGCTGGATCTGTCCGTAGCGGGAGGCATCGAATTTGACTTCTACTGTCAGGCTCTTGAAGCCGCAAGCCAGCTGAACATCTATTTTCATAGCGGCGATGGCTGGTATGCCATGCCCTTCTCCCTCGATCACATCGAGGCATGGAACCATGTGGCGTTAAGGAAATCCGCCGCTGCCATTGAAGACAAACCGGAGGGATGGGGAAACATCAGAGAAATCCGCCTTTCCGTATGGTGCAACTACGATGACGCGGACACCGTGGCGGCCATCGCGAACCTTCGTCCTTTGTCTCAAGACATGGACACTCTGGTCATCACAGCGGCTTCCTGCGCCCAGCCTGGAGATCCGGAAACCCCTGGCTATACGCAATTTGCGATGCAATTGTCGCAGTCGCTGACGGATTTGGGGCTTGACTCCTGCACCATTGCCGACTGGGACGTGGACGACTCCCTCCTGCAAAAGGTCAAAACGGCAATCCTTCCGTACAATCCCGTTTTGCCCAACGGCCTGCTTGAAAAACTGGAGACCTTTGTGAAAGGCGGCGGCAAATTGGTGGTCTGCTACACGGTGCCGAATGGTTTGGATAAGTTGCTCGGCGTCAAGAGGATAGGGTGGGAGAAAAGCAAGCTGAGAAGCTTTGCGGGCATGAAGGCGACGGCGGAGGCCCTGCCGCTGCAGCCGAACTTCGCCCATCAGGAGTCCCCCCATACCACCGTCGTGGAGCCAGACGGGCCAGGCCGCGTCATTGCCACATGGTGGAATCTGGACGACACGGATTCCGGCCTGCCCGCCGCCGTGGCGACCCCAAACGGCGTCTTTTTGGGCCATGTGTGGTGTGATCCAGGCGGCGAAAACGTCAATCTGTTTCTGCTGTCCATCATGAACTACCTGAATCCGGAGAAGGAGCGCAAATCGGCCATCGCCTCCGAGAAGACCATTGGCGTCGTTTTGACCTACGCAGGGTTGGAGGACATTCGCGCCAAACAGCCGGCCGATGTGACGCCTGAGGCGGAAATGGCGTTGGACAAGGCATTTGCGCTAAGAGAAAAGGCTCGCGACGCCATCAAGGGCGAACGCTGGCTGGAGAGCATCAAATTTACCGAAGCGGCTAAACGACAGGTCTTTGAGACGCTGGCTCGCCAGGCGAAATCGGTGGCGGGGGAACAGCGCGGCTTCTGGTGCCACAGCGCCTTCGGTTTGCCGGACAGCAATTGGGATGAATCCATTAAGTTCCTGTCTGAGAATGGTTTCAATACCATCTTCCCCAATATGCTTTGGGGCGGCATCGCCTTCTACAAGAGCGGTGTCCTGCCAATCTATCCCGACTATGACAAGCTGGGCGACCAGGTTCGCCTCTGTTTGGACGCATGCAGAAAATATGGCGTCAAATGCCATGTGTGGAAAGTCAACTGGAACATGGCCGGCCATCCCGACAAGGCGTTTGTGGAGAGAATGAAGGCCGAAAAGCGCACGCAGGTCATGAAAGACGGCACGTTTCGGGATTGGCTGTGTCCGTCAAATCCGCTGAATCGCCGTCTGGAAGCCGATGCGATGCTGGAACTTGTGCGAAATTATCCAGAGCTGGACGGCATTCATTTTGACTACATTCGATACAACGACCTGGATGTCTGCTTCTGCGACCACTGCCGCGCGCGCTTTGAGGAACGCATCGGCCATGCCGTTGCGAAATGGCCCGATGAGGTGACCAAGGAGCCGCTGTGGAGCGAATGGCTCCAGTTCCGCCGTGACAACATCAACGCGCTGGTGAAGCTTGTCCACGACGAGGCGAAGGCCATCCGTCCGTCCATTCAGATTTCCGCCGCCGTCTTCGCCAACTGGAAGGTGGACCGCGACGCCGTGGCGCAGGATTGGGAGCTATGGTGCCGCAACAAATGGCTGGATTTCGTCTGCCCCATGGATTACGTGGACTCCCCCGTGGCCCTCATGGGCAAGATAAAGCGCCAAATCGCTTGGGCCCATGGAGTTAAGTTGTATCCGGGCATTGGGCTTTCCTGCTGGAAGCAGCCACGGGATCCCCTGAATCTCATTGAGCAGATTCAGGCCGTCCGCCGCTATGGGCTGAACGGCTTCACCGTGTTCAACTTCGACAACTATGCGCGGGAAGTTCTTCCCATCGTCCACTTGAGCTGCACGAAGAATTAGGAATAGAGTCAGAAACTCAAGAGCATCTAGACGTTATGGAAATCTAGATGCTCTCTTGAGTCGTTGTGAAAAGGTCGCTTAAGCGATGTTTGACAGCAGCAGGATGGCGAAGGCCATGACGAAGATGGCGATGGTCTCAATGACGCCAAGGGCAATGAGATAGTTGTTGAAGCCCTGGCCGGACTCCACGAAGGCATCGCAGGCGCCGGCGGCGGCACGGCCCTGGAAGGCGGCGGACATGGCGATGCCGATGCCGCCCAAAATGCCGATGATAAGGCAGGAAATCCAGTTGGCGGGATTATCAGCCTTGCCGTTGAGGATGAGCATAAGAATCATGCCATAAATGGTCTGTGACATGGGGACGCCAGTCAGAATGGCCAGCTGGAAGGGGGCCACTTTGCCCTGCAGATAGCATTTCTTCCAGGAACCGATGGCGGACGCGCCGGCGACGCCGCAGCCATAGGCGGAGCCAAGGGCGGCAAATCCAAGAGCGCAGAAGGCGCCTGCCTGCAAAAGAGCTTTTTGGGTGATGGGGTCTAACATGGGAAGTTCCTTTTCTGATGTGGGTTGCTATATATAATATGGTATATATGACGGACTAGGGGGTGGTGTCTTCGGAAAGCTTCAGTGGCCGATAGGGGCGGCCGGACCATGAGATGTCCATGTGGCCGGAGAACTCCAACGTGTTCAGACGGACGCCGTGGACCATGACGCTCATGGCGGCCAGGGCGATGTTGAGAAGGTGTCCGATGGCGAGAACCAGCAGCCCTGGAATGATGAGCCAGGGGGACATCTTGATGAGGGAGACGGTCATGCCGTTGAAGCTGTCGGCGATGTAGAAGCTGGAGAGCCCGACGGCGAAGAGGCGGATGTAGGAGAGCACGTCCACGAAGCTGTTGATGAAGCTGAAGGGCATGTAGATGACCGCTCCCATGTCCTTCCAGTTGATGCCGCAGGTGAGAATCAGCGCGAAGGCGATGATGTACAGCACTTTAGGCGCAAAGCCGAGCTGGTCGAACGAGGCGGTGTCCACGATGAGCAGCTTGGCCAGGAAGAAGTTTGCCCACAGCATGACGCCCCATCCGAGATGGCCAAGAGCCTGACGGACTTGACCGCTGGCGACGCAGCGCCAGATGCGGGCCACGGACATGTGGGTGGCGCCGATGAAGAAGCAGAGCAGCTTCACATGGCTGTCCGAATTGGCGCCGGAGAGCCAGGGGATGCCCGTGAAGGGGACGCAGAGCTTCTCGTGTGGAATCGCGAACCAGTTTCCCGTGACCCATCCATAGCCGAGAATGGAGAGGGAAAGGATGAGGAACAGGTTCAGCAGAGGCTTCTTGGTGGGATCTTGGTTCTTGTGGCGCAAATAGATAGCCATAATGGTGAAGATGGCGCCGTAGCCGGCGTCTCCCACCAGAATGCCGCAGAAGAGGGAGAGGAAGATGAGAATGGAGATGCTGACATCGGTTTCGTGATAGCCGGGAAGGATGCCGATGAAGTCCAGGATGTTCCGTGCCATGGCGAAGCGCGGGGGGATGTTCAGCAGGGTGGGCACGTCGGTGTCATCGTCAGGCACGTCTTCGTAGTGGATGGCCCACCCTTTTCGGACGACTAGAACCCGCAGGGTGTCCAGCAGCTTTTCGGGGATGTAGCCGTTGATGTAGGCCACCAGACCGGTTGCTCCCATGCCGTCGCAGGCGCGGACAAAGGCTGCCCGCTCGTCCAGCTGCCGCTCCAATTCGGTCATGGCGCCTTGAGACTGAGCCGCCAACGCGCGGAATTCGCCGTCAGTCCGCTCCAATGCGGCGGCGAGGGCGATGCGCTGCTGACGAAGGTCGGAGAGACGGGTGTCCGTGGGGAGGGAAACCCGCGGCAGCTCTTGTTCATGAAGAGACTCAAGGGAGACCACCGCAAAGCAGACTTGGGTCTTGGTTTCGCTAATTATTTGCACCGCAGCACCTTCTGGAATTTCGGGAAGATGGCCGGGGGCGCAGCTGCATAGCTCCACATAAATGCCCCGCTTGGCCAGTTCGCCGATTTGGGCGGCGTCGAAATCCCCCCACGGCTCCAGCTGAACGATGGCCTTGTCCACGCCCGAGAGCTGCTCTTCCAGATGCCGCTTCTCCTCCATGAGCCGCAGTGCCTGCTCCAACGCCGCCTTCGCGTCCACAGGGGCATCGGCGGGGGCGGAGGCCTGCTTCAAATTGGCGAAGGCCATTTGGACCTTGCTCAGGTCCTCCTTTTGGCGCAGCAATCCTGAAAGCTCCTCAGATATTTGGGGCGCAATGGGTTGCACATGAACGGTGCCCAAACGCTGCAAGGCGGAGACGGTTTGGCGCCGTTCGTCCGCCAGACAGGCGATGGTTATTTTTTTCATGGTCTCTATCACGATGCCGCTCCTGCTTCCTTTTGGGGCTACGCCTCCAGAGCCGCGTCCCGAAGGGCGCATTTTGCTTTGGCGATTTTGGAGCGCCCCACGGAATTCGTCCGTTGGTCGCCGAGAGTGATGTTGATTTTGCGGATGTTCTCCTTCGCCTCGGGAATCTTGACCTTTTCGAAAAGGTTGACCCGTTGGGTGACCACCCGCAGCTCCTGCTCCAGCAGGGTGAGGGTCTCTTCGGCCAGCTGCTGACGGAGCCGCAGCTCAATCTGCCGCCGAACCATGGCGAGGGCGTCGTCGAACCAGGCGGGAGTCTCATAGAGGTCCACGGGAATGTCCTCAAAGCTAATGTCCTCGAACACAGGGACATCGATGCCCGCGATGTTGTGCTGTCCCACGCGCCATCCGCTGACGCGAAGCAGCTGAGGGAGCTGCGCCGCCTCCGGATCGGAGAACAGCCCAAGGGACTCCCTCCAGTCGGCGGTCGCCTCCTCCAGACGGCGCTGCAGGTCCGCCAGACTCTCCCGCATCTGCCGCACGCTCATCTGCAGCTGCTGTTTCTTCAGCTGCAGGGTGGGCAGATAGCGCTGAAAGCGCTTCAGGGAGTCCCGCTGGAGCTTGAGCTCGTTTTTGGTCAGTTTGATCTTTGCCATAATGGAATGACGCCTCTATGGAAAAATGCGTTCAGGCCTGTTGGATGTCCTTGGGCCAGAACTGTTTGACCAAATCGGTCTTGATGCCGGTCTCGGTGGGCGTGAAGCATTCCGCCAACGTCTTCCAGCCCAAATCAAGGGCCTCTTCCAGCTGGATGTTGACGCTCAAATCCATCATCCGGCTCTCGAAAAGGGCACCGTATTTGAGCAGCTTGTTGTCCCATTCACTCATGCGGAAGCCCATGGACTGCTTCTCCAGAGACTCCTTGTATTCGGAATAGAGGCGGATCATGGTGTCCATCAGCGTGCGATGGTCCTGTCGAGTCTGGCTGTTCACGTTCTGCTTCAGTCGGCTGAGGGAGCCGAAAGGCTCGATGCGGCCATGGACCAGGTAGAACTGACCTTCGGTGATGTAGCCCGTGTTGTCCGGCACGGGATGGGTCACATCGTCGCCGGGCATGGTGGTGACGGCGAGGATGGTGATGGAGCCGGCCCGCTCGAAGTCCACAGCCTTTTCATAGCGGGAGGCCAGCTGGCTGTAGAGGTCGCCGGGGTAGCCGCGGTTGGAGGGAATCTGCTCCATGGTGATGGCGATTTCCTTGAGGGCGTCGCAGAAATTGGTCATGTCCGTCAGCAGGACCAGCACCCGCTTGCCCTGTTCCGTGGCGAAATATTCGGCGACGGCCAGCGCCATGTCGGGGACCAGCAGACATTCGACGATGGGGTCGGCCGCCGTGTGGATGAACATGACGGTGCGGGAGAGGGCGCCGTGGCTGTCCAGCGTGTCTTTGAAATAGAGGTAGTCATCGTATTTGAGGCCCATGCCGCCCAAGACGATCATGTCCACTTCGGCCTGCATGGCGATGCGGGCCAGCAGCTCGTTATAGGGTTCGCCGGCGACGGAGAAGATAGGCAGCTTCTGACTTTCCACCAATGTGTTGAAGATGTCGATCATCGGCAGACCCGTGCGGATCATGTTGCGGGGGATGATGCGGTTGGCGGGATTGACGGAGGGGCCGCCGATGTCCACCAGATTTTCCTCCAACGCGGGGCCGCCGTCTCGCGGGGCGCCATTGCCCGTGAAGATGCGCCCCAGCAGGGCGTCGGAGGCGGAGACTTTCATGGGACGGCCCAAAAAGCGGACTTCGCTGTCCGTGGAGATGCCTCGGCTGCCGGCGAAGACCTGGAGGAAGACCCGGCTCTTGTCAATGCGGATGACCTGTGCCAGGGAGGTGCCGCGGGGGCTTTTGACCTCGGCCAGCTCGTTGTTGGCCACATTGTCCGCCTCGACCGTGATGACGTTGCCGCTGATTTGGATGATGCGATGATGGATTTTCCGCATGGTTTGACCTATGGATGATGGGGGAATGGATGGAAAGGGGCGGCGCGGCGTCAGCGGGCCTCGTTGAGCAGGGCGTCGATTCGGCCAAGGGCGGTGTCAAAGGCCTCCGACTTCCAGGGGGAGTAGTTCCAGTCGATGAACTCCTGCCGAAGCTTCTGGAAGAAGACGCGGGCCTGATTTTTGTCAGGGAAGGTGAATTCCTTCTTGAGGACCTCGATGAGCTTGTCGAAGACCCGGTTTTGGCGTTCTGCGCCGCAGCCGCTGTCCACGGGGTCGAAGGTGTTCTGCTGCAAGTAGACGGAATCGATGAATTCGCTTTTGAGATAGACGACGAAATCGGCGATGGGGGTGCCTTCTTCGCCGACGACCTTCATCATCTGGTTGACTTCGTTGCCGGCGCGGAGGGTGGCGCGGGCCATGGCAATCTTGTCCGCGGGAACCAGACTGGTGTATTTGCTCCAGCTGTCCAGCGGGTGGATGGAGGGGTAGCGGCGGGCGTGCGCACGTTCGCTGGAAAGGGCCAGGAAGGTGCCCACGACCTTCAGCGTCGCCTGCGTGACGGGCTCCTCGAAATTGCCGCCGGCGGGGCTGACGGCTCCGCAGATGGTGATGGAGGCGTTGGAGCCGTCGTTGAGGGTCACTAGTCCCGCCCGCTCGTAGAAGCCCGCCACGCGGGACTCCAGATAAGCTGGAAATGCCTCTTCTCCAGGGATTTCCTCCAATCGGCCGGACATTTCGCGCAGCGCCTGGGCCCAACGGGAGGTGGAGTCCGCCAACAGCAGCACATGGAGTCCCATTTGGCGGTAATATTCTGCGAGAGTGACACTTGTGTAAATAGATGCCTCACGTGCAGCCACCGGCATGGAGCTGGTGTTGCAGATGATGATGGTGCGGTCGATGAGGCTGCGGCCTGTGCGTGGATCCTCCAGATGGGGGAACTCGCGGAGGATTTCCACGACTTCGCCCGCGCGTTCGCCGCAGGCCGCCACAATCACCACATCCACTTCGGAACGCTGCGACAGCGCATGCTGCAGCACGGTCTTGCCGGCGCCGAAAGGTCCTGGCGTGCAGAAGGTTCCGCCTTTCGCCACGGGGAAGAAAGTGTCGATGATGCGGATTTGGGTGATGAGCGGCTCCTTGGGCATCAGCTTCTCTTTGTAGCAGGTGATGGGCACCTTCACGGGCCAGGTCTGCACCATGGTCACGGAGCGCTCCTCCGACCCCTGCCGCACTTTGGCGACCACGGTGTCGATGGAATAGTCCCCCGGCTCGATGGTCCAGCTGACGGTCCATTCGCCGTTCCAGTCGAAAGGCAGCATGATGCGGTGGCGGAAAATGCCTTCCGGCACGGAGCCCACGCTGTCTCCCGCCTTCAGAACCGCGCCCGCCGCCGCTTCCGGCGTATAGCTCCATTTCCGTTCTCTGTCAAGGGGATAGACATACAGACCACGCTTCAGAAAATAGCCGGCTTCCTTTGCCAGCTCGGGCAGGGGATTCTGCAGTCCGTCAAAGACTTGGGTCAGCAGACCTGGCCCCAGCTCCACGGACAGCAGCTGGCCGCTGAACTCAACCTGGTCGCCGACCTTGATGCCGTTGGTGCTCTCGAACACCTGAATGTCCGCCTCGCGGCCACGCACACGGATGACTTCGCCCTTCAGGCGGGTGCCGTCTTCCATCAGGACGTAGGCGACTTCGTTCTGGATGACTCGCTCGGCAAAGGCCACGCTGACCATGTTGCCGTTGATGCCAGTGACTTTTCCTGTCAGGAGATTTTCGTTCATGGATTCATTCCAAAGCTGTTGCGTCTATGAGAGGGATGCCGTGGCATCCAAGGTTAATTTTGGGAAGACTGGCGGACTTGAAGGGCTTGGGCGAAGCCTTGCTCCACCAAGGACTCACAGGTGGCCGCACCGGGGGCCTCCTGCCGACTTTGACGATGTTCAAGTATCTGGAGCTGAAGGGAATAGATAATCAGCGCCTCCACGCAGAAGGTGTAGGATACGGCCATCTCCTCCAAAACGCGCCATCGAAGGTTGTCCAACGCGGTCTCCCGTTCCATGGGGGAGCTTTTGGCGAAGGCCTCCTCCACCGCCTTGCGGTCGGCAGGGCGGAAATCCTTCTCGCCCCTCCGCCAGAGGGACGGGTTCACATGGAGCCGTGCCGCCCGCTCCTCCACAATGGCGTTGCGCATAAATCTCTCCCACGCAATCCATTGCGACTCCAGTTCCCCTTTTTCGGCCGGAAAATTCTCTATTCTACGCAAGTCCTTGACAGACAACGCATTACGACATTTCTCCATGAATTCGCCGTGGGAGAGCTTCGGCGCTTCGCCCCAGCGGAGACCGGGTAGGGAGGAAATGAAATAGAAGAGGTCGAGAGGCATGAGGGAACTCGCAACGGGAAGGCACCCTTACGGCGCGTCGGTGATGATGCGGGAAAGCTTGGGACTGACATGGGCCGCGATGGCCTCCGTCAGAGCCTCCAAACTGAAGTCATACATGATGTCGTTGCCCTGAAAGACCAGTTTGAAGCCTTCGTCCGTGCCGGCGGCAGGGCCGAATTGGCAGCGGGAGCGCAGCTGTTCCCCCAACTTCACCTTGACGGCCGCCTCAAGGGCCTCCAGCTGGGCGGGCGGCAGAAGCACCGTCAAGTCGTCCACATCACCGTTTTGTTCCAGATAGCGGGTCACCAGCACTGTCAGAATTTCTGTAAGTGACTGAGGCTTAAGACTTTCGGATACAATGTCACGGACGGCGCCCGCCACGCGCGCCTTCAGCTTCTCCCGCAGGTCGATGAGCACGTCGCGGGACGCCTGCCTCAAGGCCTCCTGCCCCTTTTGGGTCATCAGGGTGGCGTCCTGTGAGGCCTGATCGCGGATGGCGGCCGCCTCCCGACGGGCTTCCGCCAACAGGTCTTCCGCCTCTTTATGGGCGTGGTCAAGAATCTCCTGGCGCTGTGCGTCGATTTTCTTCAGTTCCTGCTCGGTGAGACGGTTCAGTAACGCCTGCATTTCATCGGCCATGGTCGTTTCGCTTTCCAATTGCAAAAGGGGAGGATTATCCTTTTCAGGGATTACACTTACATAAATATAAGTTGAATATAAGGCAAAAGCAAGTTGACAGCATGAAAACAGGCTGCTTTCGTCTTGCATTTTGCCAAAATGCGGACATAGTACAGTTCTGTTTTTTCACCAACAAGCGGGACACACCGCCGACAAACAACACTCTTTCACCATTCATCTGCACGAAAAAAGGAAGCGAGTTCTATGCCAACTCCACGGAAAAGCCGCATTCTCAACACGATCCGCGCCGGAAAAAAGGCGATTACCTACAAAATCAACCTGTCCTGCCCCCGCGTGGCGGAAATCGCCGCCATGGCCGGATTCGACGGCATCTGGATCTGCCAGGAGCATGTCCCTACGGACATGAGCGTGATGGAAAGCCAAATCATGGCGGCAAAATGCCATGACTGCGACTGCCTGGTCCGCGTTCCCAAAGGCTGCTACAGCGACTACATCCTGCCGCTGGAATGCGACGCCTCCGGCATCATCATCCCCCATCTCATGAGTCTGGACGAGGCGAAGGAAATCGCCCATACGGTCCGCTTCCATCCCATCGGCCGCCGTCCCGTGGACGGTGGCAACGCGGACGGCCTCTACGGTGTCTTTGACTTCAAGGAGTACATCCAGTTCTGCAACGCCAACCGCATGATCATCGTTCAGATAGAGGACCCGGAACCGCTGTCCAAACTGGATGAAATCTGTCAGGTGGAGGGCATTGACATGATCTTCTTCGGGCCGGGGGACTTCAGCCACGCCATCGGCGTTCCGGGAGAATACACCCATCCGGAGGTCAACCGCGTCCGCAAACTGGTGGTGGACACCGCCCATAAATACGGCAAGATGGCTGGCACCGTCTGTGTGCCGTCTTTGGACGAATGCTTCGCCATGGGCTACGACATGGTCAACGGCGCCAGCGACGTGGGCGGACTGGATGGACAGACCGCCAGTGTCATGAAGCACTTCCATGAAATCATGGACAAAGCGCAATGAATTAGAAATTAGGAATTAGGAATTAGGAATTTGTCATGAGAAATTAGGAATTTGTCATGAGAAATTAGGAATTAGGAATTAGGAATTAGGAATTAGGAATTTGTCATGAGAAAGTTAGAAATTAGGGATTAGGAATGTAACGATTCGGAATTGACCTGCAAAACAGGTTGTGCGGCTGTAATTCAGTCCCGTTGGGGCTGTGAAATTAGATGAGGCACATTCACCCCCGGGTCTCGCTATGCTCGACCCGGGGTTACTTCAATTGAGCCGCGTTGCGGCTCTTTTGGGGGACATGATGACATGTGGATATATGGTATGGGCTTTGTAAAGTCTATCTTGCGGCAAAAAACTGATTTTATCTCTAACTATCTTATATTCAAGATGTTAGAGAATTTATATCTATAAATTACTGGTTATCAAAGAGTTACGGCCAGTTCTCCAGTGTCTGCAGCAGGGCAGGGGAGTGGGTTAGGGAGGCGAGACGGTGCCGCTGCTCCTGCCGCTGTTGGGGGGACCATTGCCAGCCCAATGCCGCCAAGGCATTGCGTTTGAGCAGGATAGGACCACTGTGCTCCAATGCCGTCCCCGCGATGAGCTGCTCCAGTTTGCGCGTTGGCATCTCGAACAGCTTGAGGGCGTCCACCGCATAGTCTGTTGGCATGGAACATGTTGATGGACAAGAGGTTGAACAAATAGAACAACTGTAGAGCGCCCCCTGGAGAAGCTGCTGTTCCTCCCATGACAGCGGGCCTCGTTTTTCGTTGGCGAGCCAGCTGCGGCAACGACGGACGTGGAAATCCGTCGGGGTGAAGGCGTGATTGGGGCAGATGCCGAGGCAGCGGCGGCAGTCTTCGCAGGAGATGTCAAAGTGGCATGGCGGCTTCCAGGGTGGCAGGATGGCGCTTGTGAAGAGAAGGGCCAAATGGCTTCGGCAGCCATGTTCGGGAGTCCGCAGAAGGGAATTTGGCGCGATGCGGCCCAGATTTGCCAGTGCGGCAAGGGGCTTTTCCATGACGGGATGGGTGTCCACGCAGGCCTCGAACTGGGGCGGCGTCGCTGAAACCCCCGCGATGAGCTCCTGCAGGGTGTTCAGAAGTCGTTTTCCTGTAATATGATAGTCTTCCTGAAGCGCATAGGATGCGATGATGGTGCGGGGGCGGTTCGGCTCCGCCGGCGGGAGCTGGCGCAAAGGGAAGTCCGCCGGAAGGGGCGGTGGCAGAAAGGCGGCAATCAGCAGACTGCGGGCCCATGGACGGGAGGAGAAGGGGCTGGAGAGGATGTCGGCGCGGGTGTCAATGTAGGGGAGCGCGCCGGCGTTTCCAACCTCCATCCAATGTGTAAGATATTGTCGGAGAAGCGTTTCTTGACAATCGGAGGGAGCAAGGCAAGCCAGCTTCTCCGCTCCGATCTGCGATGCCAGCGACGGGTAGTCCCACAGACCGTTCATAGGGTGCTGAGGATGTCGCGGATGTCGTGCTCCCGAGCCTCAATGCTGCGGACCAGCTGGAACTGGACGCGAGCGCGCTGCAGGTTCTGGTTTTCGTAGCGGCTCTTGAAATAGACGTCTCCGGCCAAGAAGTCCGCGAAGAAGCGCAGACCAAGTTCGAATGTGATAAGTCTCACGCATTCATATAGATAAGCCTTCTCGCCAGTGGTGAGGAAATCATTGGCGTGCTCTTTGTAGCCGCGGATCAGGTTGCGGCACAGCTCCAGATTGAACTGGACGCTGGTCAAGTCGCTGGTCTCCTCGCCGGCGGGGTTGCAGCAGGAGCGCAGGCAGTCTCCGATGTCATAGTGGACGAGACCGGGCTTGACGGTGTCCAAATCGATGATGCAGGTGCCCTTGCCGGTCAGGTCGTCAATCATGATGTTGGAGATTTTGGGGTCGCCGTGGATGGGGCGCATGGGGATGTCTCCCCGCTCCTTTGCGTCTTCCAGCACAGAGCAGAAATCGCGGCGCTTCTCGATGAAATGCAGGGCGTCCTGCGCGACGGTGGAGGCCTTCAGCCGCATTTGGCCGTCTTCGGTGGCCAGTGCCTCGTCCAATTGGGCCAGATAGCCAGGCGTGATGTGGAAGCCCTCCAACGTGTCATGAAGCTGTTCGCAGGGGAAGTCACTGATGAGACTGTGGAAATGGCCGAGAACGGCGCCAATCTCGTGAGCGTGCTCCTGCGTCTGAATCTTCTCGTAGGCGTGGGCGGAGGCGATCAGCGAGATGGCCCGCCAGTAGTTCCCCTCGCCGTCAAGGGCGTAGTCCATTCCCTCTTTGGTGGGGATGACCCGCGGCAGCTGCCATACGCGGTCTGTGCGTCCGATTTCCGCCTCCAGCTTGGCATGAACGAAATTGGTGATGAGGTGCATGTTGTCCATGACCTTGCCGGGGAATTTGAACACCTTGGTGTTGATCCGCTGCAGGACGAAGCGCTCTTCGGAGAAGACAGTCCGGAAGGTGACCAGATAGGTGTCGTTGATGTTGCCGGAGCCAAGGGCCTCCATGTTCACGAGACGTCCGTCCACCTTGAACCGCTGGGCCATCATTGAAGAATACATCGCTTTTCTCCTGATTAGGGGTTAGTGGGGTGCGCGAGGCCCCATTTCGTCGGATTATTCCCACTCGATGGTGGCCGGCGGCTTGGCGGTGATGTCGTAGACGACCCGGTTGATGCCCTCCACCTCTTTCGTGATGCGGGCGGACATGGTCTCCAGCAGCTCCCACGGCAGACGGACCACTTCCGCGGTCACCGCGTCCACGCTGTTGATGGAGCGGATGGCAATGACATGGTCGTAGCTGCGGTGGCCATTCTTGATGCCTGTGGAGCGCACAGGAACGAAGATGGCGAAGGTCTGCCACGTCTTGTGGTACCAACCGGATTTGATAAGTTCCTCTGTGACAATGGCATCCGCTTCCCGCAACATGGCCAGCGTGTTGCGCGCGATGGCCCCCAGATGGCGGACGCCCAGCGACGGACCGGGGAAGGGATGGCGGTCGATCATCTCGGAGGGAAGCCCCAACATGCGGCCGACTTTGCGGACTTCGTCCTTGAACAGCCGTTCCAGTGGCTCCACCAGCTTGAATTTGATGTCCGGCGGCAGGCCGCCCACGTTGTGGTGGCTCTTGATCATGCCGGCGGGGTTGCCGTCCAGCGGGATGCTCTCCAGAATGTCCGGATAGATGGTGCCTTGGCCGAGGAAGGGGGCGTTGATTTCGCGGGCGGCCTCCGCAAAGACGTCGATGAACTCCTTGCCGATGATTTTGCGCTTGCGCTCCGGATCGTCCACGCCGGCCAGCTTGTCCAAAAAGCGGTCGCTGGCGTCAATGTATTTAAGATTCATCTTGAAATTGCGCTGGAAGACCTCCTGCACCATTTCCGGCTCATTTTTGCGAAGCAGGCCGTGGTTGACGAAGACGCAGGTGAGCCGGTCACCGATGGCACGATGGATAAGGGCGGCGACGACGGAGGAGTCCACGCCGCCGGAGAGGCCGAGGACCACCCGCTGGTCGCCGACCTGCTTGCGGATGTCCTCCACCGCCTCGTCAATGAAGTTCTCCAGCTTCCAGCTGCCGTGGCAGCCGCAGTCTTTGGCGCAGAAGGCAATCAGCGCCTCCATGTCCGGAGCGCCGGCGACGACGGTGGCGGGCAGGCCAAGGGCCTTGAAGGGGGCCAAATCGGCCAGCGGCTTGCCGTCATGGCAGAGAATCAGGCCGGAAGGCTTTTCCGCAAGGATGCGCTCGGCAGGGGTGGAGTAGGGCATGACCATGGTGTAGTAGCCTCGATCGCGGATGGCGCGGGCCAGCTTCTGGATGTCCTTGCAACCGAAATTGACAAGAATGATGGTTTCCGGTGTGAGTTTCATAAGTGGATGGATTTGATAATAAAATGAATTATAGAGAATAAAAATGCTTGCAATAAATGAATATTATCATTGGATGACAAAAAATGACAAATAAATATAAGTTAAGAACTGTATAATGCAAGGAGACATATTATAGTAATAAGGATAAAGGAGAATGTCTTGCGTTTACGGGGCAGCGGGTAGGCGTTGACCCGAGGGGACGCAGAGGTATTGAGACAATGAACAGACATGGCTTGGCGGACAATTTCAAACTTTTCATGCGGATGGACAAGCTGGCCCTTCTGCTGCTTCTGATGCTGCTGGCCACCGGTGTCCTGTTCATCTACGGCGCAGGGCTGGAGGTGGGCGGCGATTTGGCGGAGAAATGGCGCAAGCAGTTGCAGTGGATTGGCTTGGGAGGCGTCCTCTATGTGATTTGCGCGGCGGTGGACTATCGGCTTCTGGGCCGTTGGTCATGGGTCGGCTATGTGGCGGGGTTGATTCTGCTGGCGATGGTGTTTCCCTTTGGGCGGGTCATCAACAACGCCCGCAGCTGGATTTCCCTGCCGGGTATCGGAATGCTACAGCCATCGGAGCTGGCCAAGCCGGCGGTGCTGCTCTTCATGTCATGGGCGGTGGCCCATCCCGCCATTCAGCATAGCCGTATCCCCCGTTCCCTCATCGTGGCAGCTATTGTCCTGCCGCCCATGGCGTTAGTCATGATGCAACCGGACTATGGCACGGCCTTGGTCTTCATCCCCTTCGCCTTCGCCATCCTCTTCATCAATGGCTTTCCATGGAAATGCATCATCGGCCTCTTTTTGGCGGGACTGCTGCTGCTGCCCATTGGTTTCTCCTCCCTGCAGAAACATCAGAAGGAACGGTTGAAGGTGTTTCTGGAAGCTCCTGCCCACATGGGACTTGCGGCTCTTGCGCCATTGCTTCCCGAAGGCCGTCGGAAGAGCCTGGAGGAGGCTTGTCGGGAGTTCTTTGCGGAGAATGACGAGGAGCTGGGGCGACGGGATGACTGGAACGCGCGGCAGTCCCTCTTGGCGGTCGGCAGCGGAGGCATCCGTGGAAAAGGCTATCTGCATGGAACGCAGCATGTTCTGGGATATCTTCCACGGACGGTTGCGCCGACGGACTTCATCTTCTCCGTCATCGCGGAGGAGACTGGCTTTGTGGGCGCCGCCTCGCTCGTCCTGCTGCAGATCTGTCTGATTCTGTGCGCCTGTCGCACGGCGTTCTTGTCGCCGGATGCCTTCGGCACGAATCTGGCCATTGGAGTCGCCGCCATCTGGGCCACCCATGCGTTTATTAATGTGGGCATGACGGTCCAGGCGGCCCCCATCATCGGAATTCCCCTGCCATACGTGAGTTACGGCGGTTCCTTCATGCTGGGCATGATGATGTTGGCGGGACTGGTGCAGAATGTGGCCATGCGGCGGCAAGTGGCCGGAGCCGATGGGGCGGAGGAGAACGCCAGTCGGCAGGATGCCGCTGCCCTGATGCCGCTTTTGAGGAGATAAGACACGTTATGCCAAAGACTAACGCCATACGATTACTGGCAAGCGCAGGTCTGGAGTTCATCGTCCATGAATATGAGATGGATGGCCATTCGGATGCCCTTTATTCAGCTGGCAAGCTGGGTGCGCCACCGGAGCAGGTTTTCAAGACGTTGGTCACCGTCAGTCCCACTGGAGAGCATTTAGTCTTCGTGATCCCAGGCGCCGGCGAGCTGGACTTGAAGAAGGCCGCCAAGGCCTCCGGCCAGAAGAGCATCGTGATGATTCATCAAAAGGAACTGCTGCCATTGACCGGCTATATCCATGGCGGCTGCTCTCCCGTGGGCATGAAAAAGGCCTTTCCAACCTACATTGACGAGACGGCCATTCTGTTCGACACCATCTACGTCAGCGGCGGCGCCATCGGCTGCACTCTCCAAATGAACCCGGAGCGACTGGCGGACTTTGTCCACGCCACGTTCGTCGATCTTTGCAAATGATAGCGGGCACTAATGAGTTTTCATTGAAATTTACTTCATGAATTCAGTTTTTACTGTCCAACCATAGGAGAATCCATTCATGCCAAGACGTTTCTTCACGCTCATCGTGTTGCTGGCGGCCGCCGGCATCCTGACCGCACAGGAGCCGCCCACGGCTTCGGGACCCCAGTGGGGCGCCTGGGAGCCGTGCACTGTCCTCATCGGCAACGAGCGGGACGGCTTCAACGACAGCGTTTCCGCGCGGCGGATGATGACATTGCCCGATGCAGGAAGCGGGAACTGCGCCCTGCCGTTCATCGCCAAGGCTCCCGACGAGGAGCGCTATCTGCTGCTTCTGACTTGCGGCTATCCCAAGACCGCCGGACATCTGCTGGAGAGCACAGACGAATGCGAAAGCTGGCATCCGCATCGCGAGAGCAACGGCAACGATCCTTCCGGCTGGGGCCTGAGCTGCTGCGGCAACGGCGTCATCCTCGCCAGCGACGGCCATTACCGCTCCGTCGACTACGGCAAGACTTGGGCCACCTACGGCTTTCCCAAGAATCCGCGCTTCGACGCCATCATCGCCGGCTGGGATCCGGTGCTGGTCGACCCCAACAGCAATTGCCGCCACCTCTATCTGACCACTCACTTCGGCAAGAACTTCTTCTACATGGAGCACAAGCAGATGCCGCTCATCTGCGAAAGCTTTGATGCAGGCGCCACCTGGACGCCGTACCGCGGCATTCCCGAATTCGAAGGCTGCAACGAGGTCGCGCTGGCCTACAACGCAAAGGGCGAGATCGTCGCCGCCATGCGGGCGACCACCCTGATGGCCCCCGTCAATGACCAGTTCGACCATCTGAGATACTCGTGGTCGGAGGACGGCGGCCAGACTTGGCAGCCGCCGAAGGTGATTGCGGGAAACGGACGCCACCATCCTTCCATGGCGCTCCTGCCCGACGGGCGCATGGTCATGACGTACGTCGTCCGCCAAGGCTATCCGGACGAAGACGGACGGTATGCCTATGGCGTGGAGGCTGTGGTCAGCGGCGACGGCGGTCATACATGGGACACCGACCACCGCTATCTGCTGGCGCATTGGACAAGTGACTGCATGGTGACTGATGAGAACGGCAGGAAGGTCCAGATGGAGCGCTATCATGCAGGCCCTCAATGCACAAGCACACACTATCTTCCTGAAAGCAAATGTCTTGTGACGGCATACGGAACCAACCAGAATCTCAGCCGCAAGGTGGGGAACTGGGGACTGCCGCGGCAGTCGGCGATGGTCAAGTGGATGGTCGCTGACCATTATAGCGGCGTCAAGAATGCGCCGCCGCCCCCAGTGCCGCCCGAGGAGGCGCTCCAGCAGGTGCGCGCCGACCGATACTGGCCCGTCAACTACAACGCAGTGACAGGCTTGCCGGACTGCGGATGGCGTCACGGCTACCCGAAGCAGGCGCTCGCCATCACGCCGGATGGATGGCTGCGCATCGACCATCGCGCCACAGAGAACTGCTTCTCCATCAGAGGGATAGACCAACTGGAGATGTGCCGCGGCGCGATGGGACTTCGGCTGAGGCTGCGCCTTCCGGAATGCGCCGACAATCCGCGCCCCAATTGCCTCGCCATCTATGCTGTGGTCGGCGACGGACAGGACAAGCACTCCTTCTGGCTGAAGGTCAGCAAGGACGGCGGCATAAGTGGCGAGCCCTTCGGCGACGTCGCTGTCCGTGTTCCGCTAGACACGCCTTTCCTGCTGGAGATGCATCTGGATCCCGCCAGCCGCCAGGTTCGCGTCTGGAAGGACGGCGAGTTGGTCGTCGATTTGCCAGATGCCGTTACGTTCATGGCTCCGGAGACGCCGTCGGTCTTCTATTTCGGCAGTTATTCCCCCAGCGTGGGCGGCCTGATAGACGTGCGTGAACTGAAGTTCGGGCCACTGGGGCAATAGACGTTCAGGATGGCGGCTGTCAAGAGCCTGCCTTCACGGAAAACGGTGCCGTTACGCTTCACAGGAAGCTCTCTGGCACGTCTTGCGTTCCGCATGGCCTCCGCCATCTAAAAGTAAAAAATGCATATTAAAAAATGCAATAAATGAATGATAGAACTGTTGCCATGAGAGTGGCGAAAAAGGCCAAAACGTGCTTTCGAATAACGGAAAAATGACCTCTGTTTTTGGGAGAGATGCCGTTACACTTCACTGGAAGCGCTCTGGCGAGTTTTGTATGCTTTCTGGTATATTAATACCTCTTTTGCGTGTTGGGGGCAGGAGGGCCATTTCCTGATGTTTGACTATTATTGCATTTTGTTTCGTTGTCTTGCAACGGCCATTCTGGACAACGCCCCTCCTTACGGTTCATCAGTGGAAGAATAACGATGCGCGCTCTTGCTGTGCAGCGTGTTTTACAAGACTTTGAAGGCATACGTTGCGTGGCATGGAGGATTGCTCCAGTCTGAAGCCATGAAATCCATTATACGGGGCACAATCTCATGAAAAAGGCAAGATCGTGCCCCGTATAAGACATCAATTGCGATTGACGAGAACCGCAAGAGAGGAGAGGCCGCCGCAGTTGTGTGGCAATGCCAATCATCGGGAGGGAATTTGCAAATCCGAATTATCTGAATATCTTAAATGCATGACAAGAGCATGTGTGAAGAGGATGGTGGAATAATATGCTGAAACCCATCTCCATTGATTCAAGCGACTTTCCCAAAATGCGGAAAAGGGGCTGCATTTACGTTGACAAGACGGCCTATTTCCATAAATTGCTAACGGGTGGAAACGACTGCTTTTTTCTATCAAGACCTCGACGTTTTGGTAAGTCATTGATGATCACAACGTTAAAGGCAATTTTCGAGGGGCGGCGCGACCTGTTCGATGGACTGGCCATCTCCCAAACCGATTGGAAATGGGAATCATATCCCGTGCTGCATTTCAATTTTCTAAATGCGACGACATCAACGGTAGAGGATTTCGATCTGCTTTTCCAAACCGAAGTCAAAAGAGGGATTACGGAAGCTGGCGGAACCTATGATCCGCAATTGCCTGCCACTGCCAATTTCATGCAGGCCATTGACAAGCTGGCTGCAAAAAGCAAGGAGAAAGACAACGGCAACGGCGAAGATAAAGGGGTTGTCATTCTGATTGATGAATATGACGCTCCTGTCGCGAGACTTCTGGACAAGCCGGACGAGGCGGAGAAAATCCGCGGCAAACTGGCGGATTTCTATGGCCAGATGAAGGACAAGACAGGAAAGATTCGCTTTCTCATGATCACGGGCGTGTCGAAGTTCACAAAGATGTCGGTGTTCTCCGCGCTTTCCAATTTGATGGATATCTCTTTTGCTGATGACTTTGCGACGATGTTGGGCTATACGGAGGACGAGCTGGATGCGTTCTTTGGAGAACATCTACACGCCCATGCAGAGGTGATGAAGATGGATGATGTCGCCTATCGTGCAGAGCTGAAGCGATGGTTCAACGGATACCGTTTCGGTAGCTGCAATCCGACAAGCGTCTACAATCCCGTTTCAATTGGGGTGAATCTCTTCTGGAAGGAGCCATACTTCAGATGCAGCTGGACGAAGACAGGCAAGGTCTCCATGCTCATGAATTACCTCAAGCGGGACGATTTCCTGAAAGTGGATATGGAATCAGTCCAAAATGTGGATGAATCCGACTTTGATGTGACGG
>JAEEGL013273547.1_pt1 | contig 25199 bp, 21 predicted proteins | sample 9134231 | NCBI WGS metagenome assembly JAEEGL01 (sample SAMN16246548, study PRJNA631951) | gut metagenome | biome: gut microbiome; feature: rumen; material: fiber-attached | host: Bos | place: Iran: Karaj | collected 2018-10 | reverse complement strand
GGGGGATGAGTTACGGCGAAATTGCACGCCACCTTATGCAAAAAAATATTCTATCGCCAAGCGGAAAAGGTAAGTGGTATGCTCATTCTGTAAAGAATATTTTGAAAAATGAAAGATATACGGGAGATGCTATATGCCAAAAGTATTATACCGTGGATTACTTACAGAAAATCAGAAGAAGAAATGATGGGTGTGTAAAAAAATATTTCGTGGAAAACAATCATGAAGGAATAATAGATAGGGAAACTTTTAAGATTGTCCAGGAAAAAATTAAAAATGAAAACCGTAGCCGGAATTAGTTATTGTAATTCCAGCTGGTTAATGTGTAGTTGTCGAAGCCTGATGAGTATTCGTAGCCGCGATTGCCTCCGTAGGTGTAGGTTACGCTGAGCCAGAAATTTGTGTATTGCGAGAAGTCGGTGGTTGGGGATGTTTGCATATATATGTATTGCTCTCTTAGACCACCTGTTTTTGTATAGACCTGAGCCTCTACATCTGCTGCTGTTTGTTTATAAAATGAACTTGTTTGGCCTTTCCATCTTGTATTACCTATTGCAATTCTGCCTGCGCCATCGGTGCTCCAAGATGTTGGCTCCTCGGTTTGGTTATAGGCATATTTTAATAATCCTGCCGATGGAGTGTTTCCGCCAAGAGCTATTATTCTATCAGATCCACATATAAGTCCTTGATTTTTTTCTGAACCTGCAGTTGTAAAATTAGGGAATTTTTTAAATGGTCCCATAGTTACTGTCATTGTTACACTTGATGCGCCAACAGATTTTGTTCCTGCTACATTAGGCCATGTTCTTGAAAGTTCTGATTTAAGAATACAGTTTGGTGCTGGTTCAACACCTGCATTCCATTTTACAAGATTTGCTGGTAATTTAAACTCCCATTTATCTGTTTTGCCATGACCTGTAAAGTCATTGATTGCATCGGCAAAATTAACTCTTAAATATCCTTCTTCAGAAAAATCTGCTACTGGTTGTGCATACCAACCATATGTTGCTGTTGTGTTACGAGTATAAAACATTGTTGTATGGTCATTGCTATAATACTGGCCGCCAAATGTTTTTACATTGGTGCAAGTGAATTTATAAACTCTTTCTAGCTCGGCGTCTAAGTCGTCAATTAAAAAATCTAATTCGTGGAATACAAATTCATAATCATCTGCCTTTACAAATGCTTCTAAATCTAAGTTGGTGGCAAATGTTGCAAGGGCCATGCCTGCGACGATAACAAGGCTTATTGTTCCTGAGATTAATTTTTTCATACTAATATTTTTCATAATCTTGAACCTCACTGCATCTGCCTTAATATACTATAGGAAGCGAGTAGTGAACGCCGTAGGCAAATGGATCGTCGCTTCCATATTTTATTTTAGTTGCTTTTCTATGTGCATGCCAATATTTTATTCCATTGATGCAATCAACAAATTCATATTCCCAGTATGGGTCGTTCACGAGGCCATCACCTATGTGTCTTGCATCTGGAAAACCTGTATATCCACTTTCATAGACATTTGTTGCATGCTGAACATACTCAACGTTGTCGGCTGGCATAAGTCTTGATACAAAGTCATTCATTTGATATTCTACAAAACCATTTGTTGGACCGCATGGTGTAAATCCTTTAAGGACTACCATGTAATCGCCTGTTACTTCATCTATCCAGCCTTGTGTTGTCATAGATACTGCCGTGTATGGCAGACTACCCCAAACTATTCTGTTTAATCCATATAGATATGATTGATTTGCATATCTATTGTGGTTGGCCGTCTGAGTAACTTTTTCTTTAGTAAATCTAGTAGTTGTATTTGAAGAATATGTAAAGAGATTTTTTTTAAATCTTAAAAGTAAGTCCTTGCTTGGGATAGAAGCTTCCTCGGCATAGGTTACTGCTGGATCTAATTTTACTATGGCACCACGATACCACATTGAATTGTCGTGCAAGTATGATTTAAGAACAAGGTACCATCCTTTAAGGTTTTCTATAGGAACGGCAAAATTTACACAGCCGTAGTAAATATTTGGAGTAGATGCTTCGTCGTTCATATATAATGGAGTTGTGACATAATAATCGCCATTCCATATTCTATTTATATAAAGTGTTCTATAGCCACCGTTTTTATAATTGGTTGCATTACTGTGCAGGCCTGCTGCATATGTAAATGAGCCGTTGTTATATCTTGTTTTTGGGAAATAGTTACCGCCTGTGTGTATACCGCCGTTATAGGCACCAGCTGTTGATGTGTTATATTTTTTTGGTGTGTCATAGGTTACAAACTTTACATTTGTTGAACGGTATTTATTAATGCGGCCCATGAGTGTAACTTCGGTTTCATCAAGTTTGTTCTGAAGGTATTCCATATCTACTACATATTTTGCACGAGTTATATATGAATCGGCCTGGCCTGCTGTTATAGCATAAGAAACTCCTGCCATACCAACAAGAATTACCGCAAGGCTTATATATATTATTAAACATTTTTTTAAATAACTTTTCATCTAATTTCTCCTATCTAATCTTTTTAATCTCTTGCAAAATTATTCGTTTAGAATTGGAACCTCGCCGTTTAGATAATTCTTTAGGCAGATGCAGCCTTTTTGTGGGCTGTAAACTTTAACTACTGGGTTGTTTAAATCCGAGGCAGAGCTTGGAACATAAACATAGTCATATACTCCGCCTAGTGTTATGTCTTCTATATCCATAGGGAAAACATTCCAGAGACAATAAGGACTTGATGTGGTTTGTTGTTTAATTGTATGTGCGCCTGCTGGGAATTCAAGTATGAATGAAACTTCAGCTACACCAACTGAACATGTTATGGCACCACCTGCTGGCCAGTTTGAGTCGGCATTGCCACGCATCATTGTTGCATTATTTCTATTATTGCTACCTGTTGCATAATACATATTTGCAGTTTCTCTACTTCTTGTTTCTGGACCTGCTGTTCCAGTAAGTGTCCACCATTTACTAAGTGGAAGTGATATTTTAAGTTCTCTTTGATTTGCATAAGGATATTCTGTGAGGTCACCAACTACTACATGTTGAAATGTTATGCAGTAAATATTTCTTCCGTTGCCGTCGAATACTGAAACTATTACGTAATCGTTAGGTGTTATTGTTTTTATGGCAAATCTTGTGCTGCAATTTAATTGGTGATTTGCTAAATCAGATGTGTGCCAATAGAAATTGTCTATTCCTTGTTGGCCATTCCATTTATCCATTAAAACTATGTTGTTGTATCTTGGGTATGTGTTATAAACACTAGTTGTGTTGTTATAAGAAAATGGTGTGTCAAAACTTATTTGGCCGCCAGATCCTGTTGGGGCCGTGTTTCTATATCCGTCAAAAAAGCTTACTCTAAGTCTTGGACCGTTTATCATGTAGTCCATTGTTGTGTCATTTATTGTTTTTGAAATATTGTCGATTGATGTTCTAAGTTGTGTTACTTTTTCTTCCCACTCTTGTTTTGTAACAAAGGCGTTAGAGTCGTTGGCGCCGACTGCGTAGGCATATGATAGGCCGAGGCCGAGGGCGAGGAAGATGCCGAGGGTGTATGACAATACTTTCTTCAAATTTTTTCCCATAAAATGTCCTCCATTTTTGAAAATGGGTGTTTTCTATATTCTACCATAATGTAAGGAAAAATGTGGTCTTTACTTATTAAACTTTATTAAAATTTGGGCAGATGTTGATGTTATACGGCAATGAGTTGCAGTAAACAGTTATACAAGGGGAGGAATATGTGGCAACCACAAAATTTTTTCGAGCCGTCGCAAGACCTTCGAAAGCCTAGCCTCGCGCTATACTTGCGCGAGGCTGTCTTTCTCGGACGCCTGCGAGCCAGCCTTGCTACCGCTCGGCTGTCTCCAGGACTCTTGCTCCAATACTCTCAAAAATTTGTGTTGCCACTATTCCTCCCCCAACAAAGTTGTTATTCTGCACCTCATTGCCTGTGTATTGACACTCTTAGTATTAGCACCGATCATCATTACTTCTTAATGCATTTTTTAAACAATTCACATTAAACCATCCCCATGATGACAAGTCTTTTTTGTTTTAGAAAAAGGAGATACGTTAGATAAAACTTTGCCTACTGCATGCCGCATCCATGTAGCTATCTACAATTTTGGGACCATTGTATTGAACTTTATATTATTGCTAATTGTGTCCCATACTGCTATTTTCATTTTCTTTATTTTTTTTCCATTACCAAAATCCAATAGGTCTTCTCTCTTATAAACATTTATTAGTTTGTTTAACGATCCAAGGTTTTCTGATGTTAAAAGAAATGCTTCTTCTGGATCAATTAATTTACAATAACTCCATAATTGACCTAGGTCCCGTAAAGTCAAACTTGTTTTTTTAGCCTCTATAAAAAACAACTTGCAATCGTCCCTTCCTTTTACTATTCCCAGCACATCAATTTGTATATCTATCCCAGTAGCAACATCATTGTTTATGCCATGCCTAAGCAGAGCTCTATCCAATCTATCATTATGCGTATCTTCTACTATGACTTGTTCTTTTTTATATTTGCCTAATAAATAACTATGCAGCCAACTTGCCATTGGACCATATAATTCTAATTCTTTCATTGTATCTTTTCCTCATATCCTAAATCTTTTGCGATTGCTGTCCAGGAATCATAATGTTTACCTCTAATTTCTCTTGGTATAAAGTCATCATTTTCCCCAGGATGTCTTGGCTTTATTTTTTTATTATTACTCCTATCCCAATAAAATTTATGTGTTGTCTCTTCTACGTTTTTACCTTCTTTTTCTAAACCTCTTTTTAGTTCTTCTGATAACTGTAACAAAGCCTCGTTCTTATGTATAACCTGAAAACCCACGGGGATAAATTCATTTGCATATATTTTAACTTGATGCTCTTTTTTCCAAAAACTCTTTTTTCCCTGCTTATATTTTGTCAATTTACCATCCCTTATATTCGGGTGTGCCCAATCTATATTTTGAACAGGAATGTCCACAGATGCTAGCAGATTAGAAATATCTACAACCATGTACCAATTATGTGGAATTTCTAAATAGACGCGGTGCATGTATTTATCAATATAATAATTACTCTTTCTAATATAGCCTGTAACATCTGCAAATCCTCGTAGAAAATGTATTCTATAACTAAAAGGGTCTTTATAAAAATCTTGTGGTATTCGCATCGTTTCACAAGAAACTGCATTATCTACAAATTGCAAGATTTCTCTTATTAAATAATCTTCATTATTTTTAGTAAATGTTATTATTGATTCAGATTTACTTGGCACAAATGAAAGATCTTTGCTAAGTAAAGGTTCAAGCACCTGCCGTATGTAAGTAACACTTGCAGCTACATAGACACTTACTTTTTCATCATTTTCTGTCATTAGTTTTTTATGGGGAATTGATATAGAAATTGTTGTTGCTGTTCCACTACGCTTAATCTCACCATTCCCCATTATCATTCCTAATAAATAAGCCATCTCATTATTCATGTATCACTCCATAAATTTATTTTTTATGATAATCGACCTTATAAATTTGTTATACTCCTATATTTTAGTTGCTTTTGATAAATATCATAAGATACTCGTGTACTTTATTTATTCTAAATTTAAACGGATATCCGAGCGGCTTCATATTATTGTAATCCTGTTGTCTATCCCAAATAATAATATCATCTAAAACAAATCCTATCTTTTGCATTTCTACAGACAGATCCATATGCAAAGGATAGAATTTTGATTTTTTTCTTATATCCATCACATTTACAATACAATATCCATTTACTTTTAGCGTCCTATAAACTTCTTTAAATATAAGCATTAACTTAGATATAAACAAGTCGTAATCTCCGATATTGCCTAAATCATCTGAATTGTTTGAATAATTATGTGCTTTTTTATTATCTGCAGATCGTGTCATATTCAAAATATCCCAATATGGAGGAGACGTTAAACACAAATCAAAGAAATTTGATTTAATATTTTTTAACACTATCTCGCTACTACCATTAATTATTTCTATTTTTTTATTTTTCTTCAAGCGATCTCTTGCAGTGTTACAATACTCTTTTGATAAATCTATGCCTATGCCCTTTCTCCCTGTATTCTGTGCAGCAACCATTGTTGACCCTATGCCATTAAAAGGGTCAAGAATCTTACTGTTTTTTTTTGAAAATGTCTGTATTGTTTTTTCACATAACGATACAGGGTATGATGCAGGGTGGTTTAATTTCTTTTCCTCTGGAGTCTTAGACAACCCTCTCCATATACTGAATGAATTCTGCAGCCATTCCCTTCCTGAGAGATCATTACATTTTTTATTTATGTCAAACATTGTTTCCACCTTTCAGATTGAACCTTATTTACTTCAGAATTAATGTATAGTTTTTCATATTTATTCATTCCGTAAATCATATGTATTAGCTCATCGAGTTTATGATATGCTTTAAACCACTTATTGCTTAAATATTCTTCAATTTCTAATGACTCGACATATTTTAAAACTTGATTCTTATATTTGTCTAAGGTGTCTTCACTTGGTATTGGTATCTTGTATAAATATTTAGCATCTGTGTGCATTGTTAATTTAGAACTATTATAACAATATTTATATAAAAACATATTCCATATAGAAGAATGTAGTAGGGCAAGAATTAATTTGCAATTTGCATTGTTATTGCTTGATATTACTGTTACCGTTTCACTGGCCTCTAAGTTTCCTCCATACGCTGCTATACTTCCTGATTCAGCGCTATATATATTTTGAATAAACAATTGATTTCCATCTTTTATAACTTTTTTATCTTTAAAACCATATTTCCGTATGTCTCTGCCACGAACTGCATTTGATGACTTTGAATGACCTCTATGTATATTTATATCTCTAAACTCAAATAAAGTCAGCTTGTTAGAATATAGTTTTTTATATACGCTAAAATCCTGGTTTGAGTTAAATATCATAATTTCATCGGAGTAAAAATTTTGAGGGATTCGGCACAATAGATTAAACTTGTTGTTTTCATATTTTTTAAAGAAAATTGTATTATTTGAGGATTTACATTTTTTAATTGTTATAATGATTTGCTCACCTCTTACTCCACTAAAATGAGCACCTATATCAATAATTTCGACGATTTTGTAATTATTTAATATTTCTTTTCTCAAAGCACTATAGGCGCTTACATGCAAGAAGTTTTTTGGAATAATATAACTCAGCATGCCGTTGTGTTTAAGCAAATTTATTGATTGAATAATACTTCCAATAAATAAGTTGTTTCCGTGTTTCTTTACGCTGCGACAAAGTTCACTATCTAGATTGCTGCAGTTGTGTGGACCTACCATAGCATATGGTGGATTACCAATTATTAGATCTACCCCTTTTTGTAAGTTCAATTCTTCCAATAAATATTTGTTATTTCTAAAAATAGAATCCCACTCTATTACATTGTGGCCTTTTTCTTTACATGTTTCTATTCCTTCGGGATCTATATCGCATCCATATACATTATTATATCCAAGAAATTTTGCGGCATCTAGAAATATGCCTATACCACAACATGGATCAAGAATAACAGAATTTGAACTTGGACTAATTTCTTTTAACATTGCTTCTGCTAGATTAATATCAGTATAAAATATACCTAGATCTTTTCTATTTTCTAGAGTTAGACTATCTATAGGGTTTTTAAATTTACTGTGTGCCGCTCTTTTCATAATAAATATTTCCTCCTAATTTAACTCTAGTATAGCAAAGCAATTGCTCGCTTTTTCGGACATCCAAAGGTGTATCATTAATTATTTATAATTTATCAGACTTTTTTTATATAAATCTAGGACAGTAGGAATAATACCATTTTTTTTAATTAATTTCCATAAACTATATAAATATAAAGATAAAAGCATAACGAAGGTTTTGTTAGGAACAAGTACCGATAAAACAAGTTTTGTGATTATTGCAATACACAAACAAAGAATACTGAGAATAAAACTTTATTTAGAATAGATACTGCCAATATCAATATTTGGTATTTAAGATGAACAGGCAAGGAGGTGCGGAAACAAATTTTGCGAACCCTTGTAAAAGAGGCGTGGAGACAACTGGTGCGTTAGCGCCAGGTGGCTCGCCGCCGTCCAAGTGAGACAGCCTTGCGCCAATTATAGCGCAAGGCTAGGCTCACGCAGGGCTTTTACCGGGTGAGAAAAATTTAGTTTACCGCAACTCCTTGCCGTATTCTTATGGCACCATACCTAGGACTGTTCTTATGTATGTGCGTTTTTCAAGGAGTGGTGGGAATTGGTAAAAGAACATGACCTTTTGTTTCCAAACTTCCGTGCCTTGTGGGGGGTCGTTTAGGACAAAGTAGGCGAAGCTTTCAGCGATGTCTTCCCTAACATTTTTCATTGCAAGCTCATCTATGAACTCACCAGAGTTTATATATTTTGTTTTGAACTTACTGTCAACTTTTTCCAGATCACGCTCTCCTATAAATTTTGTCCAGAAGGCATTGTAAAAAAAAGTTATGTAAGAAGCATCACTATATCTAAGTCCGTTTCTTTCATAATCGGGAACTGAGTTATAAGGCTTTCCGTTGTAGATAAGTGGCGTATGGCCTGCCGCTTCAACTTGTGCTACCGGGTCACACTGTGATGCATTAAGGGTAAGGAGGTGACCATATTCGTGCACAATAGAATTTTTAAATACCTCTGTATTAAAGAAATCAAATATATCACAAGCTAAAACAGCATTTGAGTAATTTTCGCTTAGAGTAAAAATTGTTGCAATGGTATCAAGCTTTCCGTCACTATCAACTATAAACATTTCTATAGATTTTAAATCGTTTGCTGGAATTATGGTTTTGATATAAAGCCACATCTGCTGGAAGGTATATTCTTCACTGGGCGTGATTTGAGCAGGGGTTAAGCCATTTATTGGGACAAATCGTATGTTTAAATTTTCATCAAGCAAATATCTTGCATAAACTCTTGTTCCATGGAAATTTACTAAGTAATCGGCGATGATACGAGTATCTTTTTCGTTGCCTTCGTATTTTAAAAGTAACTGGCATATCGCATTAAAGTTGGCGTTGGTTTTTGAGTTCTCATATATCGTTACAAAATTTCGCAGTGCCTTAAAATCTGGTTCTGCCATAATTGCTTCAAGACTATCCCACGTATAGTTGTGAGTTCTGCTTTCTATTTTAAAATACTCTGGTGGAAGAAGAACTGTTGTGGCTGCCTGCATGTCCATTCCTATTACAGGACTTGAACTCGCACCAGTTCTGTTTTCATAATCGGAAATTTCAGGAATAATTACACCTGAATGTTTCTTCTGTGGTGTGAACGAATAAATAACTTCGGATGCAAAACTTTCCGAAAAACAAAAGAGTATGAAGGCGATTGTAAGTATAATTACATTCTTTTTCATACTCTTATTATACATTTTGTTTGTTAAATTTTTATGAAATATCAGGCAAATGTTTAGAATCTTTTTAACATCTGCCTAAAAATTATTCTAGAGCCATTTCGTAGTGCATACCTGTTACATATCCCTTGTCATTGAAGAAAATTCTGTTTCCATAAATTGCTTCCATGAATACGTTTCGAGCTTGATACTCGTCATATGCTTTTCTGATGTCGCCGCCTTGTTTTGCCATAACGTTGTTGATTCCGTAGTAGTGGTTGTCGTAATATTCTTCTATTGTTGCATAAACTGAATTGTTGAGTTCGTTGTATTGGTTAAATGCAAGGTAGGCCTGACTTTCTGTGTGAGAGCATCTTGCTCCTTTAAGGACTCTGAATGTTCTCTTTTCGACAAATGTGTGAATCTTTACAGGGTAAATTTGTGGTTCCTCGCCTTCAACTGGTGGCATGTAGTTGTCGCGCGCGAGGTAGTAAAGTTTATATTTTGAAGAGTCTTTATTAGGAAGGAAGGCAAATTCATAAGTGTCTACAATTTCTTTTTCTTCGTCATCAAGAATTGGTTTTCCTTCTTCGTCTTTTCTTGTTTCGTTTACTATGAACGACATTGTTGATTTTTTTGTAAAAGTATAAACTTTGTTAGAGTCTCTTTTTGAAATTTCTTGCATTTCAAGGTCTATAGTGTCGCCAACTTCAAGTGAATTATATTGTTCTGGTGTGATTATAACTGGCTTGTATAAATTAAATTCCACATTGTAATATTTATCATCTACCAAATCAAGATATTCATTTTTTGTTGTATCTACTGTGTTATCAATGAAGCTATATGTTTGACCTGTGAGCGAGTCTACCATTTGAGCTGTTTCTACTTGTTCATCACTTAATGCTGCTGCATCGGCCTGTGTATCGGTTGATGGCGCAGCTTCTGTTGTTACTTCTTGGTTAGATGTTGTTTCTGAATTGGCGATTTCGCTATGGTCTCTATCAATTGCACTTTCTAGCGCTTCTTCACTTTCGGCAGCTCTTCTTGATTCTTCTTGTGCCTGTGACTGACTTGCTCTATAAGCTGCAAGTCTTTCAGGGAATTTTTCTGTGTAACCCATTGACTCCATTTCTTCTTGAGTAAATGTTACTTCTTTTCCTTGCCCCATATTTTCTGGATCAAATTGGTCTTCTTCTTTTGCTTCTGGGTAAGCAATTACAAAGTAGTAATCATCAAGGCCATCTTTGTCGTCATAAAAATTTTTTCTTAAAAATTTAATTGTTTCCTTATCTTTTCTAAGTCTATTATATGCTTTCAGGTCATTATCGTTATATGTACTTAATTTATTTTGCATAACTTTGAGGTTCCAACCCATAGTCATAATTTTAGCTATGAAATCGGCTTTTTCCTCGTCTGTTGAATTATCTGGTGCAGATATTATTTCATTTTTATCATAATAATCTTGTGTCATTGTTACGAGTTCAACTCTCGCACGTGTGAGTATTTTTCCGTTGGCAGGCATGAGGTCTGTTTGGTCATATACTCTGCTTTGGAAGTTTGGCATAACTTTTTCAAGCGGTGTGCCTTGCTGACCGCAACCTGTAAGAGGTACAAGCATCGCAACAATTAACAACATTGATATTCTTGCTTTAATATTTTTAGCGCATTTAAACATAAAAAAAGAAACTCCTTTGTTTAGTGCATAGATTATATCATATATAGTATATGTAGACAAGCAAGAAAAATCTTAAAATATATTAAAAATTTTATTTATCTGCCCATAATATGATAAAATAAATGCAAGTTATGAAGAAGGCAAATGTGAAAATTCTGAAAACTGTGGCGGTGGTGTTTTGCATCGCAAATAGTTTTGCGCTTTGTGTGTTTTTTACGAGCGTGCTTGGGTCGAGTGTGATTCAAAGTGATGAGGTATCTGGCGCGGCAACCGAGTCGCTCATGGCAGAGTCGATTGCTGAATCACTTATGGCCGAGTCGCTCATGGCAGATGCTATGGCAATCGAGTCTGTGCCTGACACTATCGCAGAAACTACTATTCAAGAGCGTCTTGATTTTTCAGCTCTCATAACCAACCCTGGAAAAAATACTCTCATTGCTCTTTCTCGCTCAGGTAATAATTATGGCAAATGGGAGCAAGACCAAAACGGCGATATGTTTTTTGTTTTTTCTAGTTCCAAGAGAAGCGGAAATGTGGCGACAAATGGTTGGTATGCAATAGAGGATAAAGAAGTTGATGAAAAAATTGTTGCCTCTCCTTCGGACAAGGTGCTTGCGCAAATTATAAGTGGCAAGCGTGTGTCAAATTTAAGTGATGCCGAAATTACCAAAGTTGTTGGTGGGCGCACTTTTTCCTGGTACCATTTTGACAGCGAGGGAAAACTTCAAACTGGGTGGTATAGGGATGGCAAAGATACTTACTTCCTTTCGGAAGATGAAGATACAAAGGGCAAGATGATTATTGGCGAAAAGGTAATCAATGGCTCTACTTATATGTTCTCGGATAATCCTGAGATGCTCGGGGTGCTGCAATAGGATAAAAAAATGCTCACCTTGGTGGTGAGCATTTTTATATTTGTTTTTATTTGCTTATTATTTATTATAGTTCCATGAGGTCATAGTCAAATCGCCGAATGGGAGTGTTGTTAACTCTCCGCTCCATGAAGTGTAAAATCTGAGCCACACGTTTGTTCTATTGCTGATATCTGTTGTCATAGCATTATAAACATACAGATGTGCAACATTAGATGAATTTTTATATCTATGTCCTAGATTTTCTATATCAACTTCATAACGCAGTTCAGGTCTAAAGCCTGCAGGGGTGTTGTTTCCAAAATAAACATTATTTAAGTACATATGTCCGCCTAAATTTGTTGTCCATGATGTTGGTTCTTTTTCTGTACCATATGCATAGTATGGTACAAATGTTGTTATATAAGGAAAGAAAAATTGGTCACTTGTCATGAAACTACCGTTTGGCGAACCTGTTGTTGTTACATAAGGAATCTTTTTAAATGGACCCATTACACACTCAAATGTTCCAGTCATACTTGTACCCGCAGCTGTTGTATTAGGAACATTTCTTGTGACTCTAAATATTATTTTTGTTTCTGGTTTTAACTCAACTCCAGTTCTCCACTTACACATGTGTGCTGAAATTTCTCTTTCAAATTTATTTGTTGCAGAGTGATCTCCATATTTAAGTAACATGTCTTGGTGATTAAATCTCAAATATCCTTCTGTACTAAAATCTATTACAGGAGAAGCATACCAGTGATATGTAGCTGTGGTGTTTCTTTTATAAAATGGAACATTGGTGCGAGTATCTTGATTACCACTTCCACCAAATGACTGAATATTAGTACATGTATATTTATAAAGTCTTTCTATATCGTTATCAATGTCTTCTATTCTCCAATCGATTTCATTGTACTTCATAAGATATTCGTCTTTTTTAACGAATGCTTCAAAATCTACATTGGTTGCAAATGATTGAATAGCCATACCTGCTATAATAACAACACTTATTATAGATGTTATTAACTTTTTATTATTAACTGTTTTGTTTTTCATAATTTTACCTTGTACCTAACAACTTTATTTTAATATAGTATTGGTATTTGATAATGTGTACCTACAGGATGAAAACCGCCACCACCCGTTTCTCCTGCTGGAGCAGTAAGTGTTGGTTTTCTATAAGCGTGCCAATATTTTATTCCGTTTTTACAGTCAACAAATTCATATTGCCAATAGCTATCTCCATATGATCCTGGACCATATCCTATATAACATGGAGGTGGAAAACCGGTTGCACAAGAATATCCATTGCCACCAGTTGATGTCCAAAAATATCCTTTTGTATTACCACTTTGATACTCAACATTATCTGAAACTATAAGTCTTCCAAGTAGCCAGCTAGATGAAGTTATTCTCATTGTTGCCGTATTATAGCCTGGTCCATTGGCAAATAGTCCTTTCATTGTAAGCATGAAATCATCTGTTGCTGGGTCTACCCATGAATTGCAAGTTACTGAATAGTTTGTTGATGTTTCTGTATTATGGTACACATATGAAAGAGGCGCATTGTAAGTAGTTCCATAATATCTAGGGACAGTTCCAGTCCAAGTATATTTATTATTTGTCCACTTTGTAGTTGTGACACTTACATACTTAAAATAATCTTTTTTGAATCTAAACTGCAAATCCATATTTTGCACTTGATTTCTAAATGTGCCGAAAGGATTAGCATATGGAACTGTTGCATCTAATTTTACCAAAGAAATTAAATATTCTGAATAGTTGTAATAAGACCAAAAAGATCTACATTCAAGATACCACCCTGGTAAATTTTCACAGGGTACTGCAAAATTTACTGTAGGATATGCTGTGTATGAAGAATCATCACTATAGCCAAGCGCATTTGTAATTAAATAATTTCCATTCCATAATCTATATATATCTACATTGGCATTGTTCCCTGTTTTTTGATTTGAAATATAATCTACAGGCACACCTCTTGAACCAGTTGATGCCCAAAATTGTCTTGGATAGTAATTACCACCGTTGTATTTTCCTCCATGGTTTCCTGTGGTTGCAGTATTTTCCTTTAATGGATTATCATATGTAACAAACTTAACATCTGTTGAACGATATTTATTTATCGTGCCAAGAAGGGTTGATTCTTTTTCATCTAACTTTTCATAAAGTCGTGACATATCTGTTGCATATTGCGACCTTGTTACATATTGGTCTGCATCTGTTGCTGTGATAGCATAAGTAATACCAACCATTCCACAAAGGATGGTGGCTAGCACTGTATATATAATTAAACTATTTTTAATACACCTATTCATCATTACTCCTATTTTACAATCCTATTACTCGTTGAGTATTGGGATTTCACCATTAATATATGATTTAAGAGCAAGACATCCCTTTGTTGGACTGTAGACTTTGGCAACTTGTCCATTGGAACCTGTTGGGTTGAGAACTACTGAGTCATATATAGTTCCAAATTTTCTCGTTGTCATATCTACAGGGTGAAAAGGGAATGTATCCACTCCAATAGATTTTATAGCCCAAGTATTGGCTGGAAATTCAAATGTTGTGCTCCAATATTCACCTTCTTTTGCACGTGTTATATATGCACCTGAAGTTGAATAACCATCGGCTGAACCTGATGTCCAATTTATATATGTGTTTGTATATACTTGTCCTGCAAGTAAAGCATTAGATGATCTTCCGTATGCACCAATACCTGAATTTATTACTCTATTTCCCCATTCAGATTCATGCAATTTTACGACAAGATTCATTGCAGGAATAGATGTTGTGTAAGGATATTTATCAAGCTTTACATAGTGAAATGTTATTCCTGATGTATAGTATACTGTTACTATAATATAGTATCCAGGTGTTGTGGTTGCGAGCGCGAATCTACAGTTAGGACTTTCTATCTCATATGAAACATCACCAGTTGGCCATTCATTCTTATAAACTCTTTGTCTTCCGTCCCATTGATCTATTAAGTAAAGTTCATTCCACTTAGGGTATATATTGGCGAGGTTTGCTAGCGATGAAGCATGATATGAAGATGGACTGTAGTGACCATTTGAATTTCTTGTTGTTCCTGCACAGTTTTCCAAGCCATCCATAATACTAACTTGAAGTCTAGAACCTGACATTACAAAGTCCATATTTGTATCATCAATGGTTTTTACCACGTTGTCGAGTTTTGTTTCAAGTTGAGCAATTTTATTTTGCCACTCTGTTTTTGTTACAAAAGCATTGCTATCATTGGCGCCGACAGCATATGCATAAGTAAGGCCTATTCCCATTGCGAGAACTATGCCGAGGGCGTATGACAATACTTTTTTCATATTTTTTCCCATAAAATGTCCTCCATTTTTGAAAATGGGTGTTTTGTATATTTTATCATAATTTGCGGAAAAGTGCCCTTTTTACTTATTAAATTTTATTAAATTTAGGCAGATGCCCATAAAAAATACTCACCGATTGGTGAGTATTTTACTTTTTATTATTTGTTGTTCCAGTTTGTGATTGTATAGGCGGTTGATAGACTTGCATCCCAACCATAGGTGCTTGACTGAGTTCTATAAAATCTTAACCAAACATTTTCGTATGAAGACAAGTTTGTACCAAACACTGTGCTTACATATGTGTGAGTCATGAAATCACGAGATTTAATTTCGTCTTCATAGGCATATTCTTCAAATTCTGCTGCTGTAACTTTTTCATATACTGTTTGACCCGCTCTAGTGAATCCTTTTTCTGTTTCTGCGCCTAAATACACTGCACCTGAGCTAAGTGATGTCCATGATGTAGGTTGCTTTACTGTTCCATGTGCATATTGGACTTCAGAGTTTGAGAAAGTACTTTGTACTGGCTGCAGTCTATCGCTTGCAAATATAAATCCGTTGTCGGAACCGGTAGATGTAATATGAGGAAATTTTTTAAATGGTCCTAGTATCCATTCAGTCGAAACAGTTGCACCTGGAGAAGCTGTAGAACCAATTCCATAACCTGGTACCATGTATGTAGCTCTTACTTTAACTTTTGTTTCTGGTTTTACTTCAATACCATTACGCCACTTACAAAGTGATGCTGGGATTTCATATTCAGCATTGACTGTCTTGCCAATACTTCCGTAATTTATAAGCATAACCTGTGTATTAAATTTTAGATATTTTTGTTCCGTCAAATCAACAAGTGGATAATTTGTAAATGGGTTTGTGTTACCTATTGTACCATCATAAAAAATGTGTGGACCAAGACTGAAAGGTCTGTGGCCATTACCTGCAAATGATCTTACATTTGTACAAACAAATTTATACATTCTCTCAAGCTTTTTATCTATCTCATTAATGCGCCATTCGAGTTCATAAAATTTTGTCGTATGACTTTCAATATCAATAAAAGCATCAAGGTCAACATTTGTTGCAAATGACTGAAATGCCATACCTGCAACAATGAGTAGACTTATAAAACCTGGAATTATTTTTTTATAATTTATCTTTTTCATAATCTTATCCTTTTCCAGCATCTGCCTTAATAAACTATAGGAAGTGAGTAGTGTATGCCTGCTGGCGAAATTGCCCTTCCCGGAGCAGCTGCTCCTGGTTTTGTTTGCTTAGCAGGTGGTTTATATGCATGCCAATATGTAAGTCCATTTATGCAGTCAACAAATTCATACTCCCAAAATTGGTCAGCATCTCTTCCTGTTCCGATTAGTTCAGCAGCAGGATATCCCCAACCAGCGCCAGCATAAGATGTAGTATAAAGTCCATTGGTGTTACCGCAAACATATTCTACGTTATCGGCAGGAAGCCATCTCCAAAATTGCCCGCCGTCGACAAATGCATAAGTATTTGAACGATTAGCATAACCACATGGCATGATGTTCCTAAGAGCTACCATGTAATCTCCCGTTACAGGGTCAAGCCAAGCTGCACTATATACAGTAGTTGTTCCTGCTGCGATGTCTTGGGCACGAACAGTTCTAGAAAATGGATGATGAGTAAGGTTTGAACTCGTTCCCTGAACTGTGCTGTACCAGCTTGTAGTGTATCCGGTTAGTGTAGGTTTTGTTGTGTTTGTTATTTTAGAAGTATTATCTGCTGTGTAGATAAATAAATCTTTTTTTAATCTAAATATAAGTTCGCTATTGGTCATTGCCTGAAGACCTGCTGAGTCTGGCATAGGTACATTAGGGTCAAGCTTTACGAGAGAACCTCTATACATAGTTCTGCTGTCAACGTTTCTTATATAAAGTACCATGTACCATCCTGGATAATTTTCTGCAGGAATAGCAAAATTAACACATTGTTCATATGTGTTTGGATTAGTTGCGGCTTCATCTTGATAAAATAAATTCTTTCCTATAAAATAGTCGCCATCCCACAGTCTATATATACTATATGTTGTAGGGCGTGTTTTCATTTGTGCTTGGGTATACCATGGGCGCTGATATTGCCATCCATTACCATTATATCTCTTACGAGGGAAATAGTTTCCTCCAGTATGATAACCAGCTGAATATGGGTCATTATCTCTAAGAGATGCTGCGCTGTTATAGTGAGTTGGTGAATCATAAGTTACAAATTTAACATCTGTTGAACGGTACTTATTAATCCTTCCCATGAGTGAAGATTCATTTTCATCAAGAAGAGTTTGAAGATGACTCATGTCTGTTGCAAATTGAGATCTTGTTAAATATCTATTGGCATCGGTTGCTGTAATAGCATAAGAAACACCTGCCATACCTATAAGAACAAGGGCAAGTGTTGTATATACTATTAAGCATTTTTTTATATATCTATTCATTGTTTACTCCTAATTAGAATAATTAGTCTGCAATTTATTACTCATTAAGTATAGGTATTTCACCATTTAAATATGCTTTTAAGCATAGGGATCTTTTTTGTGGTGAATATACTTTTGCGACACAAGCGTTTTGATATGTTGGATTTGGAAGTCTATCACTTTGACCACCAAGTCTCTTTCCTGCAAGTTCCATAGGCCAAACAAGTCTATATGAGCCGTTAACTCTTATAGCCCATTTATTTGATGGAAATTCAAAAGTTACAGTATATTCTGTATTTGTTGAATTAAGTACGGCACTCCAATATGCATTTGTACCAGCTGCATCAAAACTTTGTACTGCTGCAGATGTATCATATAGGAAATTAAGTCCATTGGATGGTGTTCCAGGTGATGTATTAGAATTTGTTCTTGCTTGGGTTGGAGGGAGTGAAGGGTTTGCATATCTCCACCACTTATCAAGAGGCAGAGTTACGGAAAGTGTCTTTGGAGATGTTGTTGTTGTATCAGGATAATCTCCTAATTTTGCATATTGTACATACCATACATATGCTCCGTCATAGTCACCGCCACCTATTGTAAATACTAAATAATAATCTGGATCGTTGGTGCATCTTAATGCATACCTGCATGTTATTGCATACATGGAATAAGAATCATTACCATTTGTCCAGTATTGTTGTTGAATAACTTGTCTTCCATCCCATGTGTCAGATATGAAAATATCATTTACCCTTGGATAAAGATTATTTATGTCACCGATAGATGTGCCGTGATATCTATTATTAAAAGTCATATCACCATAAATATGATGAACACCTCCAACATTTTCTAGCCCATCAATAAGTGATGCTTTAAATCTTGGACCGCTCATCATAAAGTCCATATTTGAATCATTGATTGTTTTTGTAACATTGTCGAGAGCTGTTTCGATTTGTGCGACCTTGGCTTGCCATTCTGTTTTTGTTACAAAAGCATTGCTATCATTTGCGCCGACTGCGTATGCATAAGTAAGGCCAATTCCCATTGCGAGAATTATGCCGAGGGCATATGACAATACTTTTTTCAAATTCTTGTTCATCTTGTTCTCCTTTATTGTGCATTTTAATGCACACAAAAAGTGTCGAGTTTGTCAATCTTGTTGAGCATATTTTACCATAACTTGCGCAAAAAATAGCGATTTTACTTATTAAATTTTATTAAATTTGGGGTAATAAACAAAAAAATACTCACCGTGGTGGTGAGTATTTTCGGCATCTGCCTTTATTTTATTTGTTGTTCCAGCTTTTGATTGTGTAGGAACCTAGGTTAATAGATGCGTCGATAGCATTAGTCGTAGTACCATAACCTCTTATCCACACATTATCATATGTAGAAAGGTTTGTATTCATGGCAGTAGTCATATATATAGCTTCTGCAGTCGCTCTAGGATATTTATATTTATCTACATATGAATATTCTACCATCTCATCTACAGTGCCAGGGTCAAACTGAAAATCCACAATCATATCTGTTCGCGATCTGGAATACGTCACTGTTGAAAAAACTCCTGTCATTGAAGTCCATGATGTAGGCTGAGTAGGTTTATTTACAGCATAATACATATTATATGAAAGTGCTGTGCCAAAATATTCACTATCTGTTGCAAATATTCCACTATTAGTCCAGCCTGTTGTTGTAAAGTATGGAAACTTTTTAAATGGACCCATAATGAGTTCATAGGTTTCAGGAACCTGAACTGTTGCACTTGTTGTATTAGGCCAAGTTCTTGTGATTTTGTGTATTACTTTAGTATGAGGATACAATTCTACTCCATTTCTCCATTTTAAACGAGATGCTGGAATTTCAAATTCCATTGTCAACGCCTTTGAGTGGTTACCAAATGCATTTATAGCATCAGATGGATTTACTCTTAAATATCCTTCTTCACTTAAATCAGCTATAGGTCTCGTATACCAGTGGTATGTTTGCGTATAATTATTGGCAGAAAATGGAGCGACAACTATCTCCGCTGCAGTTCCAGCTCCGCCATAAGAGATAACATTAGTGCAAGTAAATTTATATAATCTTTCAATCATATTATCGATTTCTTTAATGCGCCATTCGTAGTCATAATATTTTGTAAAAAAGTCATCTTTATTTACAAATGCTGCAAAATCAACATTGGTAGCAAATGACTGAATAGCCATTCCTGCAATCAAAACTATACTTACAAGTGAAGGAATTAATTTTTTAAATTTTCTATTTATCATATTATTCATAATCATAGCCTCACTTATTAATATACTATAGGAAGAGAATAGTGAATCCCGTATGGATATGGCGTGCCTGATGTGGTGCCCTCTGGATATGCTATGCGAGGCTTTCTAAATGCATGCCAATATTTAAGGCCATTTGGACAGTCTACAAATTCATATTCCCAATATATGTCATAATAATTTCTAGTACCAATAAATCTAGCATAAGGAATAGCATAACTTCTTGATGTTTGGACATTACCTGTTGTATTGCCACACACATATTCAACATTGTCCTTAGGAATAAGCGCAGTTATTGCTGTCGTATTAGATGCTATATAAACAGTATAATTATTTGAACCTGTACTTGGTATCAATCCTTTGAGCTCACATAAGAAATCTCCGGTATCTGAATCTATCCATGTATTTGTTGTTAGGGCAACAGTGCCAGTTCTTGATTCTTGATAATTATGCACGTGTGACAATGGTTGGTTATAAGATGTATTGTTCCAATAGTTAACTGTCCCATTCCATACTTTCTTTGTTGTTGTAAAAACTGGAGTAGTATTTGCTGCATAATCAAATAAGGTCTTCTTGAAACGAAGCTTTAGTGTATCAGATAATGTTGGTGTTACTGTTGTGTTAGGATCTAGTTTTACAAGTGAAACAGGGGCCTCAGTATTATTGAGTATAGCCCATGGTCTTATTTCAAGATACCAACCTGGGAAATTTTCTACAGGAACTGCATAATTTACTGTTGTGTAATAGTATATTGGTGTAGAATCCGTAGTTATCCAAGTCATATTTTTTGTTAAATAATAATTTCCATTCCACAATCTATATATTGAATAATCTGTATATCTACCACTCTTTTTAGCTCCTTGAGATCCTGCCGAATAACCCCAAGCATAGCCCCAGGCATTGGGATTAATTCTCTTTTTAGGGAAGTAGTTTCCTCCTGTATGGTAGCCTCCATCTCCCCCTTGTGTATTATAGTATTTATTTGGAGTATCCCATGTTACAAACTTAACATCAGTTGTGCGATATTTATTTATCTTTCCTAATAAGTTTGATTCTGTTTCATCAAGAAGTGTTGATAATTCAGAAATGTAAACTGAATATTGTGACCTTGTAATATACTGATCAGCATCAGTTGCAGTTATTGCATAAGCCGAAAATGCCATTCCTACAAGAATTAGTGTAAGGCTCATATATATTAATAGGCTTTTTTTCATAATTTTATTCATCATCTGCCCCCTTACTCATTTAAAATAGGAATTTCGCCAGTCATATAAGTTTTAAGGCTGAGACAACCTTTTTGAGGGCTGTAAACTTTGCTCACCTTATACCCCTTATAAGCAGTGTTGCTTGGAATCTGCAAAATGCTATCATAATGCGTGGCAAATTTTTTGCCTGCCATGTTAACTGGAATTATATTAAAATAACCTCCTGATAAAGCTCTTATTGAATAATAGCTTGCTGGGAATTCTATTACATATGTTATCTTATCAGCAGTAACTGTTCTTGTTATAGCTCCACCATTGGTAGAATATCCATCAAGAGCTCCATTGGCGTTTTGTAAATAAGCTTGGAAACCAACATTACCAACATACATATAAGAACTTGTTCTTGTAATATCTGTTACTGGAGTTACTCCTCCGCCTGCTGGCCACCATTCACTTGCTGGTAATTCAATAGTAAATGTTTTGGCTGTTGTACTAGTTTCAACTGGATACTCACCAACCTTTGCATAATGAAATGTAACACCACCTGAATTATTAGTAAATTTAGAAACAATAACATACCAATCTGGTGTAGTTGTTTTAAGAGCAAACTTGCACATAAGGCCATATTGCCAATATGAAGTATTTGATGTAGCCCATGGTTGATTCGTAATAGATTGTCTTCCATCCCACTGATCAAATAAATATATATCATTAAATCTTGTATATATAGAGTCATTATGGTCGTAAGTTGCAGAATGCCCATAGGAATTAAGATACCCGCTTGAATCTCTTCCGCCACCGATGTTTTCAAATCCATCTATTAAACTTACTTGCAAACGAGCACCATTCATGACAAAATCCATGTTGTTATCGCTTACTGTTTTTACAATATTGTCAATTTGTGATTCAATTTGTGCGGCTTTGATGTCCCACTCTGTTTTTGTTACGAACGCGTTTGAATCATTTGCGCCGACTGCATAGGCATAAGTAAGGCCAATTCCCATTGCGAGAATTATGCCGAGGGCGTATGACAATACTTTTTTAAAATTTTTGTTCATCTTGTTCTCCTTTATTTGTTGTGGTTCCAGCTTGTGATTGTGCTGTTCATCATTGAAGCACGCATTGCCATGTCAGTTGAACCGTTTACTGTTTCGTAAGTTCTTATCCAAAAATTTGTGTATTTTGAAAAATCTGTTGTTGGGATACCTGTCATATAAACTCTGTTAGATACTCTCTGGGCCACAAGTTTGTCATATGGGTTTGCTTCCATTTCGGCTATTGTTCTTTCTGGATAAAGACCATCTGCTGCTGCACCTTTTCTTTGAAGAGAACCAACAGTGTATGTACCTGTTGCATCAGTTCTTGTCCAAGATGTTGGCTCTTCTGTCGTATCATATGCATAATACATTCCTCCTGTTGGAGTTGTTCTTGAACCTGGATTGAAAACTCTATCGGTTTCTAATATCAACCCGTTAGTTTTTGAACTTCCACCTGTTGTATATTTTTTAAACTTCTTGAATGGCCCCATTATTGTTTCAACTATTACTGTTGACATTACTGTTGATCTTGCTGTTGTATTAGGCCACACCATAGATATTTTATATTTAAATTTGCAGTTTGGCGCAGGTTCTATTCCATCTGCCCACTTACATAAAGTTGCTGGAACTTCAAATTCCCACTTTGTTGTTGATCCATGTCCTGAAAAGCCATTTATTTGATCATGAGTGTTAAATCTTAAATAGCCTTCTTCAGACAAATCCACAATTGGATTGGCATACCAGTGATATGTTGCAGTTTGGTTTCTGTATCCATACAAAATTTCAGATGCATTTAATACGTAGCTATCGGCAGCGCCACCAGAGCCTCCGAATGTTTTTACATTGGTGCAAGTGAATTTGTAAAGTCTTTCAAGCTCTGCATCCAAATCGTTTATGCGCCATTCAACTTCATTGAACTGTGTCATGTGATCTTCCATTGTAACAAATGCTTCCATATCAACATTTGTCGCAAAAGATGCCGCGGCCATTCCTAATATAATAAGCATACTAATTATGCCTGGAACTATTTTTTTAATGTATGTTTTATTTCTAATATTCATAGTCCACCTCACATTAATAAACTATAGGCAGAGAGTAGTGAATGCCAAATGGATACTGCCTTGTAGTTCCTATTTTATCTTTGGTTGCTTTTCTATATGCGTGCCAATACTTTATTCCATTGGCACAGTCAACAAACTCATATGTGAAATATGGATCAACTAGCAGTCCATCACCTATGTGTCTTGAATCTGGCCAACAAGATGATGTATCGGTTCTATATTCCATATAGATAGTTGCGTATTGAACATATTCTACATTATCTGCTGGAATATAACGAGATAACATTTGATTTTGTTCTGTCATTAAATATTGTTGATATCCATATTCTGGACAACATGGAGACATACCAGTTATTTTGATTATATAGTCTCCTGTTTTTTCTTCTACATAGCCTGTATAATTAATTACTTTTGAAGTAGTGGTATGGCCTGATGTAAATGATCTATTAAGCCCATGGAAATAAGCATTGTTATTATAATAATTTGTTGATACTGAGGTTTTTGTCGGTGTTGTTGATAGTGGAGTTGTTACATCAGATGTTAGAATAAATAAATCCTTTTTAAATCTTATTTGTAATTCCTTGCTTGAAATTGCTAATTGTTCTGCCCTACTTCCGTAAGGAACATTAGGGTCAAGTTTAATAAGTGATGTGTAATACATTGCTCTAGAATCTGTATAGTAGTGGAATAATACTAAATACCATCCTGGCAGATTTTCAACAGGGACAGCAAAATTACATCCTGGATAATTGTATGATGCATTAGTAGCCGCCTCATTACTATATGCCGTTCCGTTTGTAATATAATAATTTCCATTCCATATTCTACATATTCTTATATCTTTGTTAGAGCCTGTCTTTGTTGCTGCAAGTCCATCTGGACCCCATGCCCATAGCCAGCCACCAGATTCATATCTTTTACGAGGAAAATAATTTCCACCATTGTAGTATCCACCTGCATAAGGTGATCCTTTTGCTGTATTATATTTTGTAGGTGTATCATAAGTTACAAATTTTACATCTGTTGAACGATACTTGTTTATTTTTCCTACTATACCTGATTCGGCTTCATCTAACTTTAGTTGAAGATATGCAATATCTGTTGCATATTGCGAACGTGTTAAATATTTAAATGCTTCATCTGCCGTAATTGCATAAGCCGACGCTGCCATACCAAGGCAGATGATGACTAAAGATATATATATTAGTAAACTTTTCTTAATATAACTACTCATAATTGCTCCTTCCCTTACATCCTTTTACTCATTGAGAATAGGAATCTCACCATTAAGGTATGATTTTAATGCAAGGCAACCTTTTTGAGGACTATATACTTTAGCTATCTGTTGACCGCCTTCGGCAGATGTTATTGCTACTCTATCATAGTTTCCGCCAAATCTTCTTGTCGTCATATCAAGTGGAAAAAGACACCATACTGAATAAGGACTAGAACCTCTATACTGTCTTAAAGTACATGCCTTGGCTGGGAACTCTATTCTAAATGTCATATCTGTTCCGTTGATTGTTCTAGATACAAATCCTGTACCAGGATTACTCAAACCATCAGCCGCAACTCTATCCATGTAATCCCAGAAAACTGTATCTGATGTTTGTCCTGTAGTAACATTTTCACTTGTTCTCGAATAAACTGTTGGTGTATAGTCTCCATTAGGATACATACCCCATTCATTAAGAGACAGTGTTACTTCTACAATTTTTGCATTGCTATAATCTCTTGTGCTTTGTTGAGTCATATCTACATAATGAAACATAACCGAATATACACCGTCTTGGTTTCCATCGTAGATTGTTACAATAAGATAAATATTTGGATCTGATGATCTAAGCGCAAATCTTGCATTAACATAAGATCTTGC
>JAEEGL017191617.1_pt1 | contig 25200 bp, 20 predicted proteins | sample 9134231 | NCBI WGS metagenome assembly JAEEGL01 (sample SAMN16246548, study PRJNA631951) | gut metagenome | biome: gut microbiome; feature: rumen; material: fiber-attached | host: Bos | place: Iran: Karaj | collected 2018-10 | reverse complement strand
TAATGTGCCTTTAACTCTTGCCATCTCAAAAATCCTCCTAATTAAAAAATCAAAATCAAATCTTAAGCGTAGGGAAGTATAGCCTTCATTGTCTTTACATTTGTAGCGTCAACAAGTCCGGCATGACGAAGATTCCTCTTTCTCTTTGTGGACTTCTTGGTTAAGATGTGGCGCTTATACGCTTTGTTTCTCATGAGCTTGCCTGTGCCTGTTACCTTGAATCTCTTGGCAGCGGCTCTCTTTGTCTTCATCTTCTGCTGCATAACTAAATCCTCCTAATTCTACTCATTCATTTTATTTCTATGACATAAAAGGTCAAACAGCTGTTGACATCAGCATAATCCTGCCTACTATGATGACCCATATCATATAAACTCAGTTCTTCTTCTCGGTAAGGAACATTGTCATTGAACGTCCCTCGACTTTGGGCTGTTTCTCAACCACTGCCACATCAGCAAGAGCTGCGGCAAAGTCTGTCAGAATATGAACGCTGGCGCCCATATGTGCCATCTCACGACCTCTGAATCTGAGAGTGATCTTAACTCTGTTGCCCTTCTCAAGGAACTTCCTGGCAGCACCAACCTTGGTGTTCAGGTCGTTGGTATCGATGTTTGGAGAAAGCCTTATCTCCTTGATCTCAACCGTCTTCTGTTTCTTCCTCGCCTCTTTCTCCTTGCGCAGCTGCTCATACTTGAACTTGCCGTAATCGACAACTCTGCACACAGGCGGCTTGGCTGTAGGCGCGATCATAACAAGATCCACACCCTCATCATCAGCTATCTTCCTAGCGTCCTGAATGGACATGACTCCAAGCTGATCCCCTTCAATACCGATTACACGTACTTCCTTAGCTCTGATCTGTTCGTTGATAAATAACTCGCTAATTGCTTTACCCTCCAAGAATATTTATGTAGTACATAAAAAGTGGATACACGCAAATGTATCCACTGATAATCTCTGTCAATATCCCTGCCTTCTGATACAAAGGCTTAGGATTTGAAAAATTATTAACCACTGCCGGCTGTGCCTCAGGGTGAGAGCGGATACTCTGCTTTGTTTTCAAACACTAATATAAATTATCACAATAATAAATGCATGTCAACTGTTTTTTATCTTATTTCTGACATTGTATTTTCGTATAAGGGCGGATTTTTCTTTTCCATGGGCTACCGAGGATGTCTTTGCAAATCCGGATTTCTTGTACTTTTTCCAGACTGAGCTGATTGACTGCCCCTCAAGGGCACTTCCCTTGAAAATCTTCTGCCATGCAGCCTTCCAGTTTTTACTCTTATATTTTCCACCGTCGCAGACCTTAAAGTATGATACGATCATGTCCTTTTTGGGCGTTGAATAGTAGTAATCAAGCCACACGAGAAATCTGACCGACTCGCGCCTTGTAGGCTCAGTGCTCACCTTCTGAAGTTCCCAGACCTCGTCGTTGTATTTGCCGTCATTGTAGGCATATACAAAGCGGCAATAGTCGGCGAAGCGCTCTATATAATCATCATATTCAAGCTTTGTGCCATCCCAGCTATTCTGCAAAAGATGTGCAAATTCATGTGTGAGACAATCGTAATCTGTAGGATTATAGAAGAGCCAGGTGTCATGGATGTGAACGAAATTGTCATACATCTCCGCCACCTCATAGCCTTCATTTTCAACCGCAAGTATCACGTTCCTCGGAGAGTTGTTCCTTGTCCCGAACCGCTTATACATCTGTGGATAGGTCTGCCAGAACAATTTTGACATCATCACGATCTGCTTGGGAGTTGTGTACTTTTCCCACTTGCTGAGGTCTATTGTCAGCCTGAAGCTGTAACCCTTTGCTCTTCCGGTCTGGATTATCTTCGTCTTTTTGAAAGTGGTCTTAACCCCCGCCGGCATACTGCCGAAGTTAAAAGCCTTTGGATTGATCGTTGCTGCAGCAGGCTTTTTTGCGGCATAACTCACATTCATCGGTATAGCTGTGCATAATATCATGATTGCCAGAACTGCCGATATGATTCTGCAAAGACAATTATTCTTTTTTATCTGCATGATCTTATGGCCTCTTAGCAGGACTCACATCTTCTCGGGTTCGGGATAATCCACACCGAAGGTCTCGACAGTAACGCTCTTCATGACCTGAGGAGTTGTCGGTCTGTCATTCCAGTCAGTCTCAGTCTCGGCAATCCTGTTTACAACTTCCAGCCCTTCCGTAACCTTGCCAAATGCGGCATAGTCTCCGTCGAGGTGAGGAGAAGTCTTGTGCATGATAAAGAACTGTGATCCTGCCGAGTTGGGCATCATGGATCTCGCCATGGAAAGGACGCCCTCGGTATGCTTTAAGTCGTTTTTAAAACCGTTGGATGAAAACTCTCCCTTGATGCCATAGCCCGGGCCACCCATTCCTGATCCTTCCGGGTCTCCGCCCTGAAGCATGAAACCCTTTATGACGCGGTGGAAAATGAGTCCGTCGTAGAAGTTCTTTTTAATAAGTGAAATGAAATTGTTGACTGTGTTTGGCGCGATCTCCGGATAGAGCTCCGCCTTCATAACATCTCCGTTTTCCATTGTGATTGTAACTATTGGATTCTGTGCCATTTTATTCCTCCTGAATGTTAGTTCCTGTTTGATCGTTGAGCATCCTGATTGCCGTCATGGATACATCCGGCATTTCAGCACGAAATGATTATAACAGAACAGTTGTATTAACTTCAAACAAATATATTTATTCCCCAATTAAAGGCTTCAGAGTCTTCTCGAATATCTGATAATTGTTGGTCTTGGAGCTGTACACAGCGTATTCGATCACTTTGAAGCTGTTTAAATAGTCCTTCAGTACATTCTTTGCGGCCTGGGCGACAATCTCGGGATTATTCTATAATCATGTACAGAATGTTCGGTATAAAGACATATAGTGTGCCCTTGTGAAAATATACAAAAGTGGATAGACATAACTTGTCCATCCATCAGGCTGAATCATTTTCACACGAAATGCGCAGCGCAGTGTGCATTTCTGTCAGAGTTGCAACGAACTTTCTCACCTATCTTCACATCACGACTGAAAAAAGTGTTGCAGATAATAGCAGGCTATAACAATTTCTTAATTGTAACGAGCCATTATCTTTTATATCCTTTTCCTGTAAAGTGAGATTTATAGAATCTGCCAAAGTGGATACAACTTAGGACTTTGATCGGGAGCAATTGTTATGACAGACGCTGCAATATACATAAATCAACTGGATTATGAAGACGTGGAATATCGCACCCATGCCAGCAACCCTGAGGATGAGACTTTCTTCAAGCACGGAAATATAGGCTGCGCCGGTTGCGGTCTTTGCAGCGGAAGTATGCTTGTGAGCTACCTCACTGGCAGGCAGATGAATATTGAAACCTTCAGGGATCTCGCCTATCTGTCAAGATCAAATTCCGATATTGGTACTGATATGCAGATATACTCCAGAGCCCTCGCTGACAGATTCAATCTCATATCACACAGCAGCGATAACACAGACGAGCTCATCAAATGCCTTCTCCATGGAGGGGCAGCCATTATAAATGTCGGCGGAGATCACGACGATCATATAGGGATTTTCTCAGATGTAGGTCACTATATCTTTGCCAAGGGATTTGACAGGAATCTCAACGAGATTGAGATACTGGATCCGGCTTTCAGAAAAGACAAATTCAGCATCCCTGGCCGCCGGGAATATGTCAGAGTTAAGGACTATATCTGCTATGCCTCACCTGCTGCCATAGAACTTGACACCCAAAACCGCACCCCAGCTTTTTATCTTTTTTACGCATCCTAAGTCCACAGCCGGGGTATTTGGGGAATACTTTAAATGCCCTCTGTGACCGCAAAATGATCAGCCAAATACCCTGTCTCTTAATTTCTTTCCGGTCGGAGTTGTCGCAAGTCCACCGCCTGCTGTCTCCTTGAGCGAAGCCGGGAGCGCATCCCCCACTTCTCTCATTGCATCGAGGCACTCATCTGCCGGGATCTTGGCATCAAGCCCCGCAAGAACCATATCCGCGGCTGAGAACGCAAGCATAAGACCTGATGCATTTCTTTTTATGCAGGGTATCTCCACCAGACCTGCCACCGGGTCGCAGACCAGCCCCATCTGGCTGGATATTGCTATAGCGCAGGCATCTGCGCACTGCCTTGGAGACCCGCCCCTAAGCTCCACGAGGGCTGCTGCCGCCATAGCCGACGCACTTCCGCACTCCGCCTGGCATCCGCCCTGTGCCCCTGCAATGCTTGCCCTGTTTGCAATGACCATTCCAAAGGCTGCCGCCGTGAACATACTCATGATAATCTCTTTTTCATTAAAATCCTTATCTTCATACAGGCTTACAAGGCACCCCGGTAAAATACCGCAGCTCCCTGCCGTAGGCGCCGCAACAATCCTTCCCATAGCTGCATTGCACCCTGCTACCGCTAGTGCTCTTGCCATGGCTCTGCCCATGAAATCTCCGCACAGCGGATCCTTATTGTCAGCGTAGTCGCTCATGAGATACCCTTCTGCGCCGGTGAGACCGGAAGTTGATCTTAAATCCTTTTCAAGTCCGGTCTTTACAGAGTCTATCATGACCTGAAAACTCATCTCCATCTTCTCATAGATCTCCTGAGTGGTCTTCTCCATCGCCTTCGCCTGATCCTCAAGAACGATCTCGCTGATCCTGACATTCTTTTTCAAAGCTTCCAGAACAAGCTCTTCTATAGCTTCATACTTAAGCATCTGCACCCCCTGTTGTAGTGACCGCTATTTAGGGAAACACTGACTAACTCTGTGTTTCTTAGATTCTGCGTATAAGAATTGCGTTAGTCACATGTTCGATACGGCGTATCTCATCAATAAGTTCATCGGGCGGCTGATTGTCTATCTCAATCGTCATGATAGCATCGCCTCCCTTCTCCTGCCTTGACAGATGGAAGTTTGAAATATTGAGTTCCTCATATTGCCAGTGCATGAGATTTGTCACGCTTGCAATTACTCCGGGCTTGTCTTCATGCATGACAAGGATTGTATTGTTGTCACCGGTAAACTCAACCTTCATGCCGTTTATCTGATCAACAAGGATGTTTCCGCCGCCTATGCTCGCCCCCTGCATGGTGCCTTCTGATCCGTCCTCAGTCACATACTTTATCCTGGTGGTATTAGGGTGGGCATTCTTAATGTCTTCTTTTATAAAGCTGTAATTGATCCCTCTCCCGTCAGCGATTGCCAGTGCATCCCTGATCTGCGGCGAATAGCTCTTATATCCCATGATCCCTGCAAGGATAGCCTTGTCCGTTCCATGTCCCTTATAGGTCCTTGCAAAAGAACCTGACAGAGTAATCTCAACACTATCAAGATTCCTGTTGTCGATCAGTTTATTGACAACTCTGCCAAGCCTTACGGCACCTGCCGTGTGGGAACTGGACGGCCCTATCATTATTGGTCCTATGATATCAAATACATTCATGAATGACCTTCCTCCTCAAATTCTTTTCTCATACCCGGTCACTCGGCTCTTCGGAAAAGATCTTTTTTCTTAATCCCATTTGCCTTTGCGCCTTTAGACCAGCCTGAATTGGCCATAAACATATATGCCGCCCTCGGGAAGCAGTAGGCGTCGGCATAGATATCTTCCATAGCTGAAGATGTGTTTATCACACCTCCCAAGGTCTCGAGTGTTTCCACAACATGCTTTATCGGACCGTTTGCGCCGTTTATTGCAGTGATGAGCTGCCCCATCATCTCTCCCGCGCCAATTGCTGCAGATCCGCAGTATGCGTAGCCGCACTTATCGCACCATTTTCTTACCTGCTTAAGTAAGTTGCGCATCTGCTTTGATTCGTAAAAGCCCATGTTCGCAACAGCGTATACCTTTTTTACATCTGAAGGCGCCTTATTTTCCATCTCTTCCATCACGCGAAGGACAGCTGACGGTATCCCGTCCACATACATGGGTATTCCAAGAACAAGCTTGCCGGCACCCTCAAGCTTCTGAAGCAATTCGCCGGTGGTATTTAAATAAGACGACAGATTAATTATTTCCGGGTTTCCGTCAATACTCTTTGACAGCTTTTCGAGGAACTTTCTTGTGTTGGCATTATCACCTCGAAGACTTCCGTTTAAAAGAACTGTCCTCGCCGGATCTGACTGTGAGCCTTCGTTAACTCTTTTCTCATCCCGTGCACATTCCTCAAAACGAACATCTGAAATCTCGCCATGGAAATTACGGCAGACTGCCTCAAGATATCTTTTGGCATCAGCCTTATCCTCTTTCGTAAGTCCTTCACTTCGGAAAATAAATGTGATCTTCTTTTTCTCCGGATAGCGGCTCTTGTGATGCATCTCACCGTCCACAATCTCAAAGAACGGCAGCACCCAGCTTATGCTCCTGTCAAAAACATTCTTGACAAAGCTGCTGAAACCGCCGTAGGTATACCTGGTAATAACGACGACTTCATCGGCCTTATGGATCAGTTCTCCCATCCGGTTATAGCCGTCATTTATGACGCACTCACCGGGAGTTTTTAGCCAGCATCCAAAGCATCCGACACAGGGTCTGATGCTCCCGTTGTCTGATATCACCTCCCAGCCTTCATAGTCATCTCTGATACTGTTCCACTCTTTTTCATTAAGATCATGAATTACAAGATTCATCGCTCTCCTCCCGGCGTCCCCATCAGCCTCCTGCTTTCAGGGAGACACTGATCATATCAGCATTTCACAAGATCAGTAGTCCTCTTCATCTTCCACTTCAGTTACAGGTTCCAGATCTTCTTCATTAAAATAGTACGGCTTTACGTCCCCGCCGTCCCAGTCGATATCCACTCCGATATTCTTTTTATCAGTATTCGTAAGGATGCTCGCCACAACACCTGTGCGTCCAAAAAGCGGATCCTTTTCAGCTATAACTTTTACTTTGTCGTTTAATTCAAACTTTCCCATATCTTTTTTTCTCTCTATGTAATGTTTTTTAAAGCAGATTTATGCCTTTGACATTTCACCTGCCATATTGATCGAATAGAAATCACGGATTTCCTTGACATCTTCTGTCATTCCCAGGATCCACATCAACTTGGTAAGTGCCGCCTCACCTGTCATGTCGCGGGCTTCAAGGACACCTATGTCAAGAGCTCTTTTCCCCGTCTCGTAGACATCCATCTTGGTGCCTTCGTACCTGCACTGTGTGCCTACAACCACACTCATTCCACCGCTTATGATCTTGTCCAGAGCACTTATGAAATCATATTTCAAAAAAGGTATTCCACCAATTCCGTAAGCTTCAATATACATTCCCTTATAGCCTTGATCAGCCAGTGACTCGATAAACTCTGTCCTCATCCCCGGGAACATCTTCACCATACACACCTTATCGGAATAGCTGTTTGAGAGCTTAAATATTCCTGTCCTCTCAGGAACTGCCAAAGTATCTATTTTCATCCCTAGAGAACTGATGGTAGCGATGTTGGGATAATTGATGCTCTCAAAGGCATCAAAGCTAAGGGATCTCACCTTGGACACTCTGCATCCGAGCATTACCTTGCGGTTGAAGGCAACAAATATCCCCGGTATCCTGCTCGCTGCCATATGGATCGCGCACCTGCAGTTCTCCATAGCATCCGCCACGGGATTGGTGATGGACAGCTGCGAACCGGTTATCACTACCGGTATATTGATATTCCTCAGCATAAATGACAGCATCGAAGATGTATACGCCAGGGTGTCCGTTCCGTGTATGACGACTATCCCGTCATAGTCGTTCCGGCAGTCGCTGATGCGCTGCGAAAGAGCGCACCAGTCCTCAGGGAAAATATTTGCACTGTCAACACTGCAGAAATCCTCAATCTCAATGTCAGTATCCCCCGAGACCATTTGCAGCTCTTTTTCCATGTCATGGATCGAGAGCCCGGGTATAAGACCATTTCTCTTCATTACAGCAGAAAGCGTTCCGCCTGTATTTAATATCAGTATCTTTTTACTCACTTCATTATCCTTTCAAGCTCTCCTGCAATCTCTTCCATTTCGGTAATCGCTTCTCCAAACACTTCAAGGGCAGAATCGATAGGCTGCCTCGTCGTAAGATCAACTCCGGCTATCTTAAGAAGGCTCACAGGATCCCTGGTGCAGCCTCCTGACAGGAACTCCTTGTATTTTGCAACTGCGCTCTCTCCCTCTTTTAGTATTCTGTCAGCTATGGCAACTGCAGCCGCAAAGCTCGTCGCATACTGATAAACATAAAAATTATAATAGAAGTGAGGGATCCTGCACCACTCCCATCCGATAAGCGGATCAGAGACCATCTCTTTTCCAAAGTACTCTCTGTTAAGATTCAGATATACATCGTAGAGCGCCTCTGCAGTGAGCGGGATTCCGTCCTCTGCCATCTCGCAGGTCTTTCTCTCAAACTCCTCAAACATGGTCTGGCGGAACATCGTCCCCTTGAAGCTCTCAAGGAAATGATTGACGATAAATGCCTTCTCCTGAACGCTTTCCGCGTGGTCTTTCATGTAGTGATATAAGAGGACTTCGTTGGTCGTTGATGCGACCTCTGCCACAAAGATCTTGTAGTTGGCATCAATGATGGACTGCGCACGGTTGGAATACCAGGTGTGCATGGAATGCCCCATCTCATGGACAAGAGTGAATACATCGTCCAGGGTCTCGTTGTAGTTGAGCAGCATGTAGGGATGAACGTCGTAAACGCCTCCGGAATATGCGCCTCCGCGCTTTCCCTCGTTTTCAACTACATCGATCCATCTGTTCTCATACGCCTCTTTTACCACATCAAGATAGTCCTCACCAAGCGGCAGAAGAGCTTTAAGTGAAATCTCTTTTGCCTTCTCATAGGGAACCTTCATGTCAAACTCCGGGATTATCGCAACATATACGTCGTACATATGGAGTTCATCCAGCCCCAGCAATTTCTTCCTAAGAGATACATATCTGTGCATCTTGTCCAGATTGTCATGTATCGAGGCAAAGAGGTTGTCGCAGACCGCCGTAGAGACGTCATTCTGATCGACCGCCGCCTCAAAAACAGAGTTGTATTTTCTTGCTTTCGCCGCAAAAATACGGCTCTTCACCTCGCCGTCATAGAGTGATGCCCAGGTGTTCTTAAACTCGGCATATCTCTCATAAAAGGCTTCAAAGCTCGCCTTTCGAAGTTCTCTGTCTTTCGACATCTGCACAGGGACAAATCTTCCATTCGAAAGCTGAACCTCCTCACCATTGGAGTCCCTTACTGAAGGGAATTTGAGATCTGCATTTGAGAGCATTCCAAAGGATTTTTCAGATGCTGCCATAAGCTCACTGGCACTGGCAAGGAGCTGTTCTTTTTCGCTGTCGAGCATGTGGTCCTTGAGCCTTCTGGTCTCTTTTATCATCCTCTTATAACGCTCAAGCTCGGGCACTTCTCTATAGAATTCATCTAGCTTTTCCTCAGACAGCGCTAATAATTCCGGGCTGATGAAGGCTGTCTTCTCGGACGCGCCGGCAAAGGCAGACATAGCCCGCTGCTGGAAAGCCTGGTATTTGGAATTGCCGGTATCCTGATCCTCACGCATATGGGCATAGCCGTAAACCCTGTCCAATAGTAGCTCGAGCTCTTCATTGAGTTTCAATAGTTCAAGGAGAGTCTGTCCGCTCTCAGAAATCCTTCCTACATAGCTTGCCATCTTGTCTGCAGCATCTCCTGCCTTCTTAAGTTCAGCCTCCCACCCGGCTTCATCGTCATAAATATCTTCAAGACGCCAAGTCAGTTCCGGCGATACTTCCTCTCGTTTTGGTAATTTGTTCTGCATATTATTTCCTCCAGACAATATACTGCATCTATTATATCATGGTATCTTGAATCAAAGATTCGAGATGCCGGCAACTGGTCTTTTGAATGCGACTTCGCCGCAGGGCTAGTTTGCCTCTCGTATCATTTTCTCACGAAACCGTAGCGGGTGCGGGTTTCTGATTATACGTTCAAGAACTCCTGAATGTTTGATCCAAAAACCAAGAATGTCAGAGTGTACTCAGAGCAGATCAAGTCGATGTCGTCCCAGCAAACGACTTTCCTTCTCTGGGACGACGTCTTGTACCCATTTTTCTTATGTTGTGGACTCAAACAGCACTTTTCGTCGTCCCTGTACTACTCTTTTCACTTCTGGGACGACGCCATGTCCTAAATTTTCTTCTGTTGTGACTTTAGACAGCACTTTTCGTCGTCCCAGACATGCTCTTTTCACTTCTGGGACGACGCCATGTCATAAATTCTCTTCTGTTGTGACTTTAGACAGCACTTTTCGTCGTCCCAGACATGCTCTTTTTGCTTCTGGGACGCCGTCTTGTCCTCAGCTTTATATTTGCCTGCAAGAATCCAGTTTAAATAGTCATAAGAAATCCAGTATCATCTAAATGCTCTACATTTAAAGGAGTCTGACTCTGATGAATGGTCGCTTATGCTCTATGTATCTGCTTTACACATACCTAAAACAGTGATTTAAGAATTTTTTTTGGTACAATAGTTTTTTGCTTTTTTCTGAGATGATGTAATCACTGATATTGTAACTCATTTTGTTTACATTACATATCTGGGAGATGATAAAGAGATGAACAAAAGAAATATCATTACAGCTTTTATCTTTACGATGTTTATGTTCTTCCTGGTTAAGGTTGATGCAAGGGCAGCCAACATCATTGAATGAAAGATAGCGCGCAGTAATACCGGTTATGATGACTATGATATAACATGGACAATGTATGATGATGGAACTCTTGAAATAAATGGGACAGGCTATTTATATTTGCATGGTTATTCCAAATACAGTTCAAAGGTAAAAAATGAAAAAATAGGAGGAGGTATTACCCAAATTCAAAGAGCTTTTACATATCCGCAAAAGGAATAAGATCAAGGCAATCAAGTAGATTGCTCCAAACATTGACACTAACTGTCATTTCATTATTTTATATCTTTTTTCTGCTTCAGCAGACAGATCAGGTATGTGCTGTGTTCCCATGTGTTCTACCACAACAGAAGATGCTGCGCAGCCGTACCTGCAGCAGTCCGGGGTAGCCAATCCCTTTGTAAGACCGTAAATAAATCCTGCAACAAAGCTGTCTCCGGCTCCTGTAGTATCAATTACGTCAGCTGCCGGATAGGCCGGGATTATGCCCCCCTCTTTTGCACTCCTATAAATGCAGCCATCTTTGCCGCACTTGATGATCACGTTTTGGGCACCATGTTCTATGAAACAGCGGGCGCTTTCCCGGGGATCGATCTCCCCTGTCAGTGCCGATGCCTCGCTTTCATTTGGAATAATATAATCGATATATTTAAGGAGAGGTACAATATCCTCAATTGTCTCGCCATTTTTGGCTCTTGTCATGTCTGCCACAAAAATGCGGTTCTTCTTTTCTTTAACAGCTCTGAACACTTCTTCCATATCCGAGATTGTAAGCTTTGCGGAAACAAAGATACTTGCAAAGCTCACAATATCTCCCATACTTTCAACATATGGAAGAATGTGCTCCTTTGAAAGCTTCCTCAGCGTGCTCTCAGGATTTGTTATAAAGTATCTCTCGCCATCACTATCTACCAGTACGATGTTCATTCCGGTCGCGATATTTGAAGACAACGTCACCTTCTCAAGAGAGACAGCGTTACTTCGAAGACATCTGAGCACTGTTTCTCCCATCTCATCCTTCCCTAGAAGAGTAGTAATTTCAGTGTCAACTCCAAGTCCCGATAGAACAACTGCTTCATTGAGGGCATCACCTCCGCATGAGATCATTTCTTTCTTTGCAGGTACAGAGCCCTTTGTAAAAAGATCTTTATCCACCGGCGCAGCCATTATGTCCACTATGGCAGCACCTATGACGGTTACTTTATTCATTATACTATTTCCCCTTTTTTATTCCCGCGAATATAGTCATATTTTTGCGAAACAAACCGTTTAGTCTATATTATCTCATTAAAGCCAAAGAAACTATTGTACTAATCAAAATAATAAACAGGGGGCACCATGATAGTCATGATGCCCCTGTTATTACACTATTATACACGTCAGATATAACTGAAATACGCGCTTTACTTGGTGCTCGCTTTAACTGTTATCTTAGCTCCAAGTCCCTTGCTCTTAAAGAGCTTTTTGTAGCTGCTCTTCATTCCCTTGGGAACAATTACGGTAACCCCTGACTGATTTGTCATTCCCGAGAAGGCTCCGTCCTTGATCGTTGACTTGGTCATTTTTGTATTAATGATCGTGAGCTTCATCTTCTTGTTGCACTTATTAAGGAACTTCTTTCCAAGGTTCCTGGTGTTCTTGGGAAGCGTTAATGCCTTCAGAGATGAACATCCACCACATGCCTCTGCGCCAATGGTTGTGACATTCTTGCCCAGCGTAATTTTAGTTACTGCGCTGCAGTCTGAGAAAGCCTGATCACCGATCTTCTTAACATTACTGCCAACTGTGATGGTCTTAATCTTGGTCTTTCCCTTAAGCGCACCTTTGCCGACTTCCGTCACCTTATAAGTCATGGCACCGTACTTGACTGTCGCAGGGATCGCGACACTCTTTGCGTTACTATCAGTGCAGCCGATATATGCAGCGGTAGGATTCTTGGAGCCCTTTGATGTCACCTTATATTTGCCCTTACTCTTGCTGTCCTTAAAAGTCTTATTCTTGGCAAGAACCACCCAGGAATTCTTCTTTATCTCTTTCTTGCCGTTTTTATCTGCAAAATATTTCTTGCATCCACTGCAGTACCAGTACGCTGTGTTTCCATTCGTACTGCCCTTTGGTTCTTTCGCAGCTATCTTTTTAAGCTTATGCGTATGGGTTAGTTTCTTTATAACCCACCAGCCTTTTTGCACTTCATTTTTTCCATCTGCATCTGAGAAGTATTTCTTACATTTATCGCAGTAGTAGTACTCTTTGTTTCCTTCTGATGTCTCTGTTGCTGCCCTGGCTGTTGTCTTTACAAGCTTATGGGTATGTGCAAGTTTATTTATAATCCACCAGCCCTTTTGTACTTCATTTTTACCTTCTGCATCTGAGAAATATTTCTTACATTTATCGCAGTAGTAGTACTCTTTGTTTCCTTCTGATGTCTCTGTTGCCGCCTTGGCTGCAAACTTCTTCAGATTATGTGAATGAGCTATCGTAACAGTAACGCATTTTGCTGCAATACCGTTGTAATTTGCATCTCCGTCTACTCTATACCACACGTAGTAGGTTCCCTCAGCCTTGCCTGTAGGAATCGCAGTTGTAAACTTATCTGCTGCAGGTGCGGTCTTATTGTCGGTTCCAAGTGCGTATTTGATTGTTCCGTTCCTGGCAGTACCTGCATTTACAAGCTGCTGGGCAGAACCGTTATCTTTAAGACCCTTTGCCGTGGGCGCAGTAACCGTAGATGATCCGGGTGTTATAGTAAAAGTCACACTCGCAAACTGATCTGCATACGTGAGCTTGGCAGCATATTTACCAACATCCTTTGGTGCACCGGCGAGCTTTTCCCCACTTACAGAATCTTTATAATACTCAATCTTGTATACATCAGAGAAAACATTCTTGTCGTAATCATTAAGGGTTGCTGCTTTTGCCTTGCCGTCATATGTAAGATTAGCAGGAGCCTTGACTATCATCTTCTCATCAGAGCGGCTCTCCCCCTGATAACTTGCTGTAATTGTATCCCCATAACCCCAAAATACAAGCTTATGGGCTTTTGCTACTGTAACAGTATTACTTGCATAATCCGTCTGCGTATCCCCGTTGAGGATCTCTGCGGTAACATACATGCTGTAATCTGTGCCAAAAGTTTTATCCTGCAATGCTGCGGTAGTAGGCAGCGATACTGTCCCATATCCATTAGCAGAGGGCTTCCCACTCATGTTCAGTTTAGTATAGCCCTGCATTGTTCCGGATGGAATATTAAGTTTGAAATAAGCAGTTATTGCAGTTACTAATCCCGCATCAGGTCCGCTCAGAGAATAGGGGACTATAATCTTGCCATTCTCATCCCAGCGAACGGCATCTGCATTCACCTGCAATGTGATATTGCTGTCACGAAGAGTGAGCTTAAGTAAATCCGAATTACCTTTCATCGAAGTAGCAAATACCACTTTACTCTTATCAAGGCAAAGAGCAGGACTGACACCATTAGAACTGGTTATGAGTTTTTGAACCAATCCGCCAGAATTTGCACATAAATACTTGGGGTCGTTTGAATCGTATGGATACTCATAAGACCTAACCCACCAGTTACTTATTCCTTTTACCTTATAGTACTCAGTATTAGATTTTTTAATCCCCGCTTCTTTAGAACTAAGAATAAAAACATTTGCATCAAGGACTGCATCATGACTGGGATATCCGTTAGAAACAGTATATTCTGGATCATGCTTAACCGTTGCGATTGCAGAACGCTCAATCGGAGAAAAACTATTTTGGAAAAAACTGTTATTTAACCATTTATCGATATCACTCTGCCAATAACTGGCATGCCCTGTTGCCTGATAGGCCATTTGTTTTACCGATTTTTGACAATCAAGAAGCATTATGTCTTCCGTATCAGATACATATCCATAATCACCGCTTTTTGCATTCAGACTAAGAACCTTGTACCTCAAAGGCTCTTGGGTATCAGGGTGAACTCCCAGATATACGGCATCAGTATAAGTTACATCGCTGATTTTTTCTAAGCCCAACTGAGTATATCCTGCTTCAAACTTGTGATCATCTTCTGCCTTAACCTGAGCTAACCCCCCGAAATTTCCCGACAACGCTGTTGCCAGAACCGCAGATGTCAGTGCCAAGGCAAGCACCCGCTTTGCTCCCTTCAGTAATCCCATATTACGCATATTCTTCCCTCCATCACAAGAAAACCAATGTGAAACTTTGTTTCGCAAAATGTTACAAATATATAATAATTTATTTCAGAAGTTTATGCAAATTTTATATTTATATATAATGCTCCACGTTACTGTTCACTCGCATATAGCTCGCTCCAGTAATATATTCGTGCATTCATTTAAGTTCTATTTCGACGAAGTAATGCGCTGACTACTGAATCATTTTCTCGCTAAATGCGCAACAGAGTGCGCATTTCTGATCTGAACTGTAACAGTAACTCCATCATACACGCCCAAAAGAATACTCTCCCCTACACATGTATCCCTTAGCAACAATATTCATGCCCCTGACAGGATTTTCCCGAGAGCATGTAGGAATGTTTAATTTAAATGCATGTTTTTCGGTGTTTTTTTCTAGCACATGCTCTTGGATACATGTTTTTTAGAATTAATGCCAAGGGCGTGTAGTTTCTAGCTTGAAAACTACACGCCCTAATGAAAAATCGTATAAAACATGTATTTTTCTGAAATTTCATACATGCTCATAATCAAGTCCATAAAAAAACATGCATTCAGATTAATCATCATACATGTTTTTTTCTGGAAGTTCTCTATCGCATACATTTTTGAATCAGAGATTCAAAAATGCCGCAAACAAGCCATCTTGAATCTCTGATTCAATAATTCATAACGAAAGCTTAATTTCATAACACTTATTATACTCTTCAAACAGTTTTTTCATAAACAATTCATCAGTGGCAGCACTCCTAACATCATCGACTCCCGCTGTCAAACAACCATGTATTAACGCGTTTATATCTGTCTCAAGCTTATATCCCTTCTTCTGATCATCCCTTCTTCCCTGCTCAAATGTGGAATTCCAGATTATTCCCCATCTCCCTGTTCTCGTCCCACGAATATTTCTGATCATGGACGATCTTATTTAGTATGGAAACGGAGATCTCGTCGCCGTCCTCAAAGATATCCATCTTATTTCCGCCGTATTCCAGTGCAAAGGCTGCACTCTCATTTTCCTGCGAGTACTCGATTGTAAGATGTACCCGTGGTTTTTCCATGGTGCAGACGATGCACTGATGAACAGCCTCCTCAAATGCAAGGTGTATCTGTTTTGCGAGTGAATAGGGAACCTGATTCTTGACGCAGTAGTCCTCGATAAGGCTCTGGGTTCCCAAAAAGTCATAGGTCCTGCTCTCAATATCGATCTCCAGAACCTTAAGGCGCTTTACAAATCGTCTTGTCTTCTCCCTTTTGGGATTTTCGAAGATCTCCTCGGGCGTACCCTCTTCATAAATCCCGCCCTCATCTAAATAGAATATCCTGTTGCTGATAGCCCTGGCAAAAGACATCTCATGAGTCACGATCATCATCGTCTTGCCTGAGGATGCAAGGTCCCTTATAACAGACTGAACCTCTCCCACCATGGTTGGGTCGAGGGCACTGGTGGGTTCGTCCAGAAGGATCACGTCGGGGTTCATGGCAAGGGTCCTCGCAATAGCAACCCTCTGCTTCTGCCCTCCGGAGAGTTCGTCCGGCCACGACAGAGCCTTGTCAGAGAGTCCTACCGTGCCAAGAAGCTTCATTGCATTGTCGTATGCCTCCTGCGCACTCATCCCCAGAAGATCCATTGTTGGAGCCATGATGTTTTCCACAACACTCATATGTCCGAAGAGGTTAAAAGACTGAAACACCATTCCCATCTTCTTGTGAACTTCCGTAAGGTTGCATCCGGGAGCTGTGATCTCCATGTCATCGAGAAATATCTTTCCAGAAGTGGGTTTCTCAAGCAGGTTTATGCAGCGGATAAGCGTGCTCTTACCCGTACCCGACGGGCCTATGATTGATATGACATCCCCATCATTTATCGTCACGCTCACATCCGAAAGCGGTACCGCTCCGGGGTATTCTTTTCTAAGATTCTCAATTCTTATCATTTAGTTTTACCCCCTTAAGCATCCTCGAGTGCTTCCTTTTCCTGAAATCCAGCCTTATATCAACGCGGCTTATTATCATTCCGATCAGCCCCTCGAGCAAAAAGTAAAAGACAGCTATGGCAATGAGCGGGAAAAATGCATCGTAGGTCCTGCTTCTTACGATATCACCCACCTTGGTCAGATCCTGCACAGCAATGTATCCGACGATGGCTGTTGCCTTTATGAGTCCGACAATCTCGCCCTTATATGAATTCATCACATGCGGAAGAGCCTGTGGCAGTATGATCCTGAAAAAGATGCTAAGATCAGAATACCCAAGAGAATAAGCTGCCTCGTACTGCCCTCTGTCCACAGCTCCAACGCCAAGCCTTAAAAGTCCTATCACAGAAGAAGCAAAGGTAAGCGTGAACCCGATTATGGAAACAACTATGCCGTCTATTGAAACCTTGGCAAATATTATATAGTAGAGGATCATTAGCAGAACTACCATCGGCATTCCCTGAACGAGCCACATGGCACCTTTCGTGATGCCATTTGCCACAGGGTTGTCATTCCTGCACAGCATATAAACTAAAAATCCAAGAGCAGTCCCGAATATGACAGACAAAACCGTGATGAGAAGCGTTGTAAGGATACCCCTTACAAAGAGCTTCCACCTGCCTTCCCTTATGAATGTCTTCTCAAAGCTCGATATCACGCTTTCTGCAAAAGAAGTGCCGACGCTCTCAGACTGTGCTTTTCTGACCACAAGCACAAATGCAGCGGGATAGTACTCCACAAAGTCGACCGCTTCCCTTCTCTCATCCGTGACTATGATGGAGCCGATGCCCATCAGTGCCTTGCCTGACTGCACGTAAGAAAGGATTGCAGCAAACTCCATAGGCTCAAACTCTACCTTAACATCCATCTCTTTTGCCATGAGACGGACAATGTCAGCATCAAATCCCATGACTTCTCCGCCCTGACCAACATAGCTCATAGGCTCAACGCTGTCACAGGCTGCAACCGTTACCTTTCCGCCATTTCCCGGCCAGTCCTGCTCTATAGGAACTTTGAGGGCATCATCAGACCCGGTCCACTTATCCCAGAGCTCTTCTATTGTCTCCTTTGGTATTGCATCATAGGCCTGCTGCCACTTGTCATAATCATTACTTTTCTTGTCAAAGGCAATCCCAAAAACGCCGTCCTTTAATGGCTGCGGGAAAAGAGTGAGATTCTCATCCCGATTTACTGCAAGGAGTGCTATCGCGTTATTGTTGAGTATCGCATCGGTCTTGCCCTGACTTAGAGCAAGCAGCATATCAGGCATGTTGTTGAAATATGTAAACTCTGCGACATCCGGAACAAAACTGCTGACAAGTTTATCAAAAGGAGCACCTGTGAGCATTGATACTGTCTTGCCGCTTAGCTCGTCAAAAGTCTTAAATTCAGGTCCTTCTCCGGTGCTTTTTACCATTATCCCAATGTCTTCTGTGTAGAGATCCTCCGAAAACGGAAGTGCCTCTTTCCGTTCAGGCGTTATATTGAGATTGGCCATTATACAGTCGACATCACCCGAAGCAGCTGCATTGATGATCGAACCATAGTCATATACCTTAAATTCAACATCAGCGTTAATATATGAAGCAAACCGGTAGGCAAGCTCTATGTCATATCCGCAGAGTTCATCGCCTTTATAAAAACTATAGGGTGTAACTACGCCCGTAGTACCAACTACAAGTCTAAATTCAGGATCCACAGCCTTTGGAATATCAGGCATATTGAAATCATTGGCATTTACCCATCTCTCATACATATCGTCGAGCGTGCCATCGCCGCGAATGAGACTGATAAACTCATTAAGGCTCCCCTCCAGGTCATCAATCCTGCTAACCGGTGAAATCCCGACAGCAATATGAACCTGTTCATCCATAGTCTCATCAAGAAGCTCTACCCCTGTTTTTCCGCTGTCCAGAGCCAGCTTCATCTGTCTGCGGTCGTAGATATAGGCATCGATTTTTCCCTGTTCCAAAGCCTGAAGCCCCTCGTTGAGTTCCAAATATGCCAGGCTCGCCTCCGGCAGCTCTTTTTCAACAATGATCATAGCAGCTGACCCGACACCAACCCCTATGATTCTGTCAGGACTGTTGAGCTGCGCCTTTGATGTGACAGGCTCTCTGTCAGCTGCATAAGCGTATCTGCCGGGGATTAGCATCAAAAGCAAAATCATCATCACAAATATCAGATATATCTTGGCTTTCTTCATAAATGAATTCTCCCGTAGTCTGTTTTCTGTATATATATTCATCTTAACACGTCTAGCCTTTTTGTTTATTAAAAAAGGCTAAACTCATCAAAAGCGCATCTTCCTCATATATAATGATATAGATGTCAAGAAGTCATACAATCATTGAAAATAAGCTTTAAGAGAGGGAAGCTATGAGAATAGAAAAACTTGTAAGTTGTATACTATCAGCAGTCATACTGTCCGGTACAGTTGCATGTGGGAGCAGCTTAGCTACCAGTTCAGACAGATCAGGGACTGCTGCCAACAACAATGACAATTTTGTTGTAAAAGAGGTTGGTACAACAGACAGCTCTGAAGCAGAGACCTCATCAACCAGCGAACCCTCTGATGATAATAATTCTGAATCAGGCAGCGCTGCGTCCGTTGACAGTGATGTCCCCTCCTCAGATATATCACTTTTATGGGAGGACAGCCGCGTCTTTCCTACCACGAGCCTTGGTCAGTACTACGTGATGCCGACCTACGCGGTAAAGGGCTATCAGGATGTTCCGTTTGTTAAGGCTTCGGATTATCTGGATATCATATTTGCGAAAACTGCACATACTTCTTTTGAAGATGGAATCCTTATAGTGAGCAAAAACGGGACTGAGGCCACAATAGATCCTTCCACAGACACTATCTATTTTGAGAATCCCTCACTGTTTCGCTCTTCCGGCATGATCGACGGTGCGATCATGGATACTATGGAAATGAATGTGGTAACTGCTTCTGTAAAGAATACGTCTACTCAGACAGATCCCAAGCCACTAGCCATATTGCTTGCTGATTACAACATGCCGGTTATAGTGATGGATGATGATCTTCTGATGCCGTTTCTTGCTCTTCAGAACACCTTCGGCGCAATAGCATGGAGCAACTGCCTTGCCTATAACGGAAAAGACTACTACAACGTCATCGAGGCAAACTCCTATATGACGGATCATCCGGATGTCGTGGTGGAGGAAACTCCATTCCTTAATGCTGTTTACTCAGGGCCTTTTAGTGAAAAAGCAAGTCCTTCACAGGATTATGCAAACTACAGCTACTTTTCGACATGTCTTTTGCTTGATCTTTACTATGGGCACAAGGAAGAGAAAAACATAACCACATTTGATGAATACTTTACAAGGATCAACGCAAAGCCCTCACTGTGTTCTACAGATATTTCAACTGTTACTCTGACTGAGACCCTGATATTCTTCTATCTCTTTGACTCAGGTCACGATGCATATATGCCCGGCAAGACTGTTTTTGGTGATGCACCGCAAGCTGACGAGGCTCAGGCTGAAGAAATCATCAACGACATCAAAGAATCCGAAGAAGGAAGTCAGTACTTTGGGGACGCCGAGGCTGCAGCCGATATGACCGGTGATAACATGGGCGACGCCCTCCTTGGCATGCTGACAGAGAAGGGCTTCAAGATTCCCGAATTAGCTCCCATGTTTGCATGGACAATGTATTTTGACAGTCTGGTTCCGGAAGATTACGGAAGCGAAAGAATTGATTATGTAGATGACACAGCCGTTATCTATTTTGATGCCTTCAAGGATAACCCTGAAAGAGAACCTTCCATTTACCTTGAACCAATGACTGAGGAGGACTTTGAAGATAACAATTTTGCATTCTTCTACAGCTGCTTTGAAGAGATAAAAGAGCACAAAGAGATAAAAAATGTCGTTATCAATATCTCCTCCAACGGCGGAGGAGACGTATCCTCGCTCATTGCAATCCTGGGATTCCTCGCAAAAGACGGAGAGGTGACGATCACCAACAAGGATATGCTCTCAGACAGCTACAGGGAAGAGTGCTATCATGTGGACACCAACCTTGACGGAATAGCAGATGACAATGACGGATATGGCGGACAGTACGATTTCTTTATCATGGCAAGCCCCTCATCCTACTCCTGTGCCAACGCCCTTCCCTACTTTGCACAGCAGGCAGGTCTGGCCACTATCATCGGGACAAAGCCCGGCGGAGGCGACTGCGTTGTCGGTGAATTCCTCGACGCCTACGGCTGCGGCGGAGCATTCTCCGGAATGCTCAAGCTCGGCAAAATGGAAAATGAAGTCTTTGTATCCAACGAATCTGCAACCGAGCCAGACCTTAATATGATGCCATCACTCTTTGATTTTGCGTCTGTTCCATGGCTTGATCCCGAGGGCATAACTGACGCCGTTCATCAGTACAAGGACGGTGCCACACAGATCAACTACGGCATCGAGCAGAATATCGGAGCCATATCAAATATCATTATGAATATGCTGACCGGAGTCGATGGGTAAGTCAGTGAGCCAATATAAGTCAAGGGGACGATTCTTTTACTCCAAACCATGAGTCAAAAGAACCGTCCCCTTGACTTTCACAAACAGTTTAAGGCGTCGTCCCTGAACGCAATAAAGGGGTTACAGGACGACGGGCTTGGGCTGGGCGTCAAAAAAGGCTGCCACACTGTTTAGTGCGACAACCTCTTATAATTTCTTTCGCTTTATCCCGGGAGCTGTATCCTGGGCATATACCTGGTAAGCCTGTCGGATACTTTAAACGGTAGCCCCTCTTTACTCAGTACATCCAGGAAGAGCTCAATAGGCTTCGTATCTTTATTGATCAACTGGAAGGTGATGCAGAATTTATCCTTTAGTGCATTAAGCTCAATCATCAGATCACCATCCGTTATAGTATAGAAACCATCAATATGCTCATCCATACCGCCCCAGTCCGTCTTCCCGACATAACTCACAACGTATGTTGACCTGGGGTCACTCCTGAAAGCACTGTTTTTTGAAGCAAAAGCCTTCTTTTCTTTGAGATTTGGCTTTTCATCAATTCCTGCATGAATTCCTTCAATCCACCTGAACCTCTCATAGCTCAGTTCCGGAGAATTCTGGACAATTATCGGTCCTCTGGCACGCATATTGAGTTTTTGGATGGATTCATCCTTCATGCTCCACTCATAGCGGACATGAATGAACCTTACAAAATCACGGTAAGATAGGCTTGCGCCAATATCATCGCGGTAATCAGCAGCAATTTTTCCAGAAATGAAAGTTCCGTCTTTTTCTTTGAGAAATCCCGCTGAGGTCTTGAACATCATAGCAGTAAGAATCGTGTTAGGGCTGCCGTCGATCCTTGTAGCATATTCCATAAAGTCTTTAGACGGAATATCTATCTGATAGTAGTAACAGTCTTTTGCAAAAGGATTAAAAAGATATGTCAGTATCCTGCCAAGGTGGAGATTAGAATCTCCGCCTGTGTAACGAGATATCGGTTCATCAGTCGGCAGACTGTCTGCATCAGGAAAAGACATCTCACCTTCTGTCACAGGAGTTCCAGGCAGCTTAATATCCTTTGGCGGATCAATAGGCCCATACTTCTTCGTCATGTAAAGATAAAGGGTGGTCTTTACCCAGAACAGCCCGCCCATAGCGCCACAGATGGAATGTGAATAATTGAACCATATACAGTTGTCCCGATAAGTAATTGCGAACAGATGCCCGTTAACTGCATCACTTCCAAGGATCAGTCTCTCATTCTTTTCAGGAAGGACCGCAATAGGTTTGTCATTGTGCTCGAGAGTATAGTTCTGCCCTTCATCCAGTCCTACCTTTACAGCGAAATAAGGAAATCTGATAATTGCCTCCTGTGCAGCTTTCGAAAGAAGCTCCTCATCAATTTTGGAGTCCAGACACGCTTTCATCCTCACTGTGAACGGCAATTTGTCCATGTACTCATACAAAAGATAACTATCCGGATTTTTATTCATTTTCAAGTCCTCTCACTGTGATCCCAGGAAATGCCGCTTGCGCTGACTCCTTTAGGACGTTTCACTGTTTCATTGGCCACTTAAAGTGGCATATCCCCTTGCCAATACGAGCGCATCCGCCGGAGACTCTATAGCAAGTGGCAGATATATCTGACGTTTACTATAGATTACATTTTAACATTTTGTCATGGTTCTTGTTTGAATAAAAGTGCATAAAAATACTAAAACTTTTATGAACTATCCTACCGATCATACATCGAAATCTGAAAAGGTACCTGTCAGAACAGTAACTTACGAATCTGCTTTTTCCTCATGATCTCGCATCAGGTGAAGACATCAGATATGGCATTGACAGATGGGTAAAACTCTTTAAATCAAAAACATGGGAGGAACTTCAGATGGTAGCTCAGGATAATGAATAAATGACTTCTGCTGTTAAATCAATGTACCGTTCCAATGAAAATCACGATGTCATCAAGACTGCGCGGGAACGTGAAGAATTCCTTCGTTCACAGGCCTACAAGGATAGAAAGCTTGCTTCTCTGACAGAGGAAAATGCTTCCCTGTCGACCGAAAATATATCTCTCACTGCAGAGATTTCCCGCTTGCGCAAGCTCCTTGAAGATAATGAGATTAAAACTGATGATTGAGCTATGTCATTAAAAGCTAATGGACTGTCTTGTGCCACCGAAGTGTAGGCAACATAACTATATCGCGTCGTCCCGGTCATACTATTTTTGTATTTGGGACGACGTAATGTCATCAGTTTTCTTATATTATAACTGCAAACAGCAAATTACGTCGTCCCATACACACTTTTTTGTTTCTGGGACGACGTAATGTTATCAGTTTTCTTATATTATGACTTCAAACAACAAATTACGTCGTCCCAGTAAAACTCGTTTCTTTTCTGGGACGACGCAAGATCTCAATTTTCTGTTTTTGACTGTAAGATTTACGGTCCAAGGATTCATAAAGAATTCACTTCACGCGGTTCCAGTCTCTTTTGTAGTATTCTTATCAGTTACTGTGTCATCCATGCACCCATTCAGGTAATCCAAGAATGCATCGTGATAAGAGAATCAGTAAGTCTTACTCTTACTGGCCTTCTTAGTATAAGAGATTTTAAGCTTCGTGTTCTCTTTCGTCGGATTCGGGTAGAACGGTGTAACAATTCTCATATTTGCATTTTGGAGATTCGTAGGATCAGCAACCATAGGATAGTTCCACCATGCCATAGAGCTCATACCTCTAATTGTCAGATTGATTGTCTTTGTCTTATTTGCAGGAATCTTGTCAGTTACCAGATTATCATCTGTCCAAATGATGCCCGAATACAAATCTGCATGATAGGTATCAACCAACTTCCCTTTTTGATAGAACTTAACCTTTGACTTCAATTTATCATCAATATATCCCTTCATGAGCCCCATGGGAGACTTGGTTTTATTGGTGACCTTGATTTTTATGTTCAGTATCGCGCCAGCTTCATAAGACTTATCCACGATCCTGGCATAAGCTGCAAATACACGTTTAGGAGAAGACCATTTGCTGTAGGTTTTTCCCTTAACGGCACGGACTCTGTACTGATAATCACCTGTTGCCTTCTTCACAATAGATGTCTTTGAGGTTGTTGCCCATAACTTATATTTGCCCCATTTGCCGGTTTTCGGATTCATTACGCGGCGCTGAATCTGATATTTCTTAGCACCGGTAACCTTGTTCCACTCTAAAGAAACACTGTCATACAGATACTGGGCCTTCTTAATTGTAGGCTTAGCATTCTTTATTGAAGCGGCATTTGCAGTTATTGGCGTCATGAAGAAGAATGCCACTACAAACATTAAGAGAAAAAACGACGTCCATATCCTTTTTCTATTCATTGCGTTCACCTCCATGCTAAAAAAACTGACAAAAATCTTTATTTAATCCTACTAATATGATACCAAAAACAGCCCTATTATCCTGTAAAGATTTACTATCAGATTCTTAAAAGTTTCTATATTATTTTTGAATTTTCTCTTAAATGTTAATTAACCGGAGCGTCATGTAGATGTCATGATCATAATTTCATTGATGTCATATGAAACAGACGATACAGCCCGCCCCGGCTATTTGTCGGAAGTTTGACACCCAAAATCGCTGAAACCCAGTAATGGGTTATTTTTTTTGCACAAATTTTCGTATACCGTAATGCCGTATTGTAGCATAATAGAACTAGATATCGGGGAGGGTCTTAAGGTGAGATTAAACAAAGTCAAATCTAAAAATGCTGTTTCTTATTACATCATCAGATCGGTCAGAAGGGACGGTAAGAACTCATCAGAAATAGTCAAAAAGCTTGGCACTGAAAAATCCATCAGAGAAACATACGGCGTGGATGATGTAGATGCATGGGC
>JAEEGL012900774.1_pt1 | contig 25200 bp, 1 predicted proteins | sample 9134231 | NCBI WGS metagenome assembly JAEEGL01 (sample SAMN16246548, study PRJNA631951) | gut metagenome | biome: gut microbiome; feature: rumen; material: fiber-attached | host: Bos | place: Iran: Karaj | collected 2018-10 | reverse complement strand
TTATGATAAACAGATCCATTGATTCTGCAAAATATAATTTTGCTAATGGCAATATTGGTGCCGGTATTATGGATTTAGCTATGGCGATTACGTTCTCGTCCATGGGAATAATAAAACAAATTCAGGGCTCATATCAAGGGGCATATCAGAAGGCTTATAATGAAGCAATGTCAATTCCTGAAACCCAGAATGCGAACTTATCTCCTGAACAATTAAGAACACAAAGCTATGAGAATGCACAGGCTTTAAGAAAAGCTACTTTAGAACAATATCCGTTAGATTTCTCCGGAAAACTCAATTGGGCTATGACAAATGGTGTAAATATGGGAATAGGATTTACAACATTGAATGTTGTTCAAACTATGGCACAAAACATTATGTCCGGGAATGGCCTGTTTGATAATTTAAGTCTCGATAATTTACAGGCAATGTATGTAGGTGGTGTTGTGGCCGGTATGGCTCTTAGTGCAGTTGCACCTGCATTTACGAGAATATGGACTGACAACAATATTATGGGAACGATACAAAATGTAGTAAGAAATCCGGGAACAATACTCTTACAAGGAATGCAATCTGCAGCAGCTTTAACGACATTCACATCTTTTGTAGCACCTTTAACTAATGCCGGATTTGCAACGATTTTCTCCGGTTTGAATGCTATAGGTTTGGAAGAAGTTTCCAAATTCTTGGGCGGAACCGGAAAAGAAACATTTGGAATGAACATATTAACCGATATGAAGAATGCATATATTTACGGATTATTCGCGGACATGAATTCTTCTTATATAGATAGTAACGGAAATGAAGTTAAAGCATACGATGTTTGGAACAAGACAAGACAAAGTTTCGGTACGGCAATGTTTGTTTCACCGTTCTATGCTATGGCGGCTCCCGGCGAGATAATGTTTGGATCGGGAAAATTAAATAGTGTTACTACGGCTTGGGCAAACATTGGTGAAACATTAGGCACTGCATTCAGCAGTAAATTAGGTGCTTTTGGTTCTAAATTGTCAACGGCGATAACGATGAAACAGTACGAACTTATAGGCAAATTATTCGGCGGAGCCGGTGCATTAATAGATAGTTCTCTAAATCTTGATAAGAAGTATTTCAGCGCGGAAGGAGAATTGGTTGGCTTCTTTGAATATTTCTTAGGAAATGTATCTATGTTGTTTGTTCCGTCAAAATTGAATACCAAGAGCGGAACCTATTACAATACATTGGATATTTTAGAATCAAATAATATAGATTCTTCTGTTAAAGCGAAAGTTGCATTAGAAGTAATAAACGGTGAAATAGTACTTGCAAATGATGTAAGAGGAGAGTTGGTAAAACAATCTGTAGATGTATTATTCTCAACGGTAACAGGAACAGAAAAAGGCGAAATATTGAAGAATCTATTGTCTAATGAGAAGACGACAATTAAGATAGGTGAGCATACAATAGATTTAGAGAACAAAAATGAAGTAAAGAAACAGTTGTTTGATTCTATTATCAGTGAAATAAAATCCGGAAGTGTTCCTATTACAGAAAGTATAATAACAGCTCTTTCTTCCATTATTGATTTTGGTAATGGAGCAAAAGTTAATATAGAAGGAATAAATCTATCTCTTAAAGACTTTGTTGAAATTATGCAGGAATCTTCGAAAATTGTCATTGAATCTAGTAACAGAGATAGGTTAGTAGAAATGAAAGAGTGTATAGATAATCTGTTGCAAAACACAGAATTGTTTAATCCGAAGAATCCAGAGGTACAAAAGTTAAGCTCTTTATCAGCTGAATTAGTAAAAGAAATTCAAAACAATACAGCAGGATTAAAAGATTTGTATGCCTATGCTGCTAAAAACGGACTTTCGGAGATACTTGAATATATAGACGAGAATAGTGTTATTAAATTTAAAGCAGATGGAACTGTTGATTTAGAATCTGCCGCAAAAGTACATCAATTATTGGTAGATGCAATGGAGCAAAATGGGCGTAATACAAAGTTTACTACCGAAGGTAAAAAAGGGATAGAATACGAGAAGTTATATAGAGCTTTTGTCAATGAATTGGTAGGTAGTATGTCGAAAGAACAAAAAGTTTCGTTCCTTGAACAAATGGCAAAAGCGAATAGTGTTGTTGAAGGTAACACAATAGCTCAGGAACACAATGCCAGAATAGAAAGATATAAAGAACATGCAAGAGAAGGTTTAATAAACGAAAATCAGAACAAGAGACAAGATACTTTGAATTATACACAACTCGGTCAAAAGTTGGGTGAATTCAGTTTTGGTTCAACAACTTGGACAGTTGAAGCATATTTATATTCAAGACTTAACTTGGAAGTAACTTTAATCAACAATCAACCTATTGTTGCCAAAGATGGTGTTGTATTAACACGTGAACAGATAGAATATAACAAGAAAGCTGTAGAAGAGATATTCAATGCTTCCTGTGAAAACACATTAGTTCAAATGGCAATGAGCAATAAGATTGTTTCCGTAGCTCAATATAACACGATGGTAGCATGTTTTAATAATGTAATATTGCCGGCTGTTAATGCCGGAGAAGTTGATCCTAATAGTCTGTTCAAAATGGCAGTGTTAGGTACAGGAGAAGGAAAAACTTTAATAATCGGTACACTTATGCCTTCTTTAAATTTTGCTAACAGAGTAAACGATAAACTTACTATATTGTTGGCAGATACGGATATTAATGTCGCAAATTTAAGTGGCAAATTGGTAGAAATGTACGGAGAACACTATTTTTCGTTCAAATCAGAAGCACAAGGCGTGGAAACAGGAACTAAAGACATTATTGTTATGAAATATGGTGATTTAACATCTGCTTTTGCCAGTGATAAAACAAAGACAGGTGATTATACGGTTAAAGGTAAAATGGGAATTTTGTTGATGGATGAAGCCGATATGACTGTTTATAGTACAAAAACACAAATTTCAAGTTCCGGCGGGGTAGAAACTAACCAAGCCATAAAAGACTTTATGAGAGAGGTTGTAGGTTCTGAATCTACTTTCCAAAAGGAAGTACAACAACTTAGGGAAAAAATTGCAGCGGCAGATCCGTTTACGGAAGAGGTTTCAAATGCATTAGCTGAGATTAAAAAGACAGAAAAAATACCTGAATCCGAAATGGAGAAAATAAGTTCCGATGCAAAAGAATTCATAGAAAAACCCGCTCAGGAGTTGATAAAGAATTATGCAGAAGGAACACCTGAGTATATTAGGTTAAAATCTGTTATTGAGTGGGCACAAAAATTACAAAACGGGCAATATTCTGATGCATTTAAGGAAGGATATGTTGCGAATTTAGAGCAGTTGTTAAGCGTGAGAGTTGGAATACTGTTAAATAGTACCGATGTAAAAGTTGGTAACACTACGGCATCAAAAATGGTAGAAGCATTGGCTAAAGATTTGAGTAATGGTGAGTACAGCCAATATGGAGATTTGTTCTCTAATATTAGAAACAGTAAAGGTCAAATAGATGGCTTCAAATTGCAGGAAATTATGAAAAACTTGATAGTTTCCGAGTTGACTTGGACGGAAGGTGTTAATTATGGAAAAGTCGACGGTAAAATTATGATGATACATGGCGGAATGTATATGGACTTGATGCCGGATCCCGGTTTGAGACAATATGTTGAAGCAAAGAATGGTTTAGATATTACTAAATTCAGTTCAAGAGATGCAACGTCTGCAGCTGTTATAGAAGTTGTTAAAGATGCAATGGGTGCTATAGGTTTGACGGGAACATATTCGTTGGCGGCAAGCAGTGCAATGGGATTTGAACAAATGGAAATACCAAATGCCTTCGGTACTGATTTAAGAGTTACCGGGACAAATTTCTATGTAGACAAAGTCGGTAATGTTGTTGCCGGTACAGTGATGGCTCCCGCAGAAACTCTTATAGGGTCTTTATCGAAGGGTATTTTAACCGTAGCCGAAGGTAAAAATATGCTCATTATGGGTGTTAAAGATCAAGCCACATTGAATATGTTTAAATCCTGTTTAGGTGACATAAATATGGATGGTTATAAAGTTGAAGTTCGTTCAGGAAGTGAAGTTGAAATAAAAGAGTTAAAGAATTTGGGAGAATATTTTGATATGAACGGTCATTATTATGGTTCATCCATATCCAAAGAAGATGCCGCCAGAAATGTTGAAAGCGGTGCAATGTTCCATGTAGGTATTTACGAAATAATGGGTAGAGGTTCTGATTTTAAAGCAGCAGATGGAGCAAAAGGAATAACATTGATAGCTGTAAATCCTCATTTAAGTTACAAGTCCGCACAAGTACAGTTTGTAGGAAGAATTTTAGGTAACAGATATCTGCATAAGGCCGGTTTAAATGAAGTTGGCGATGATGGAATATATAAGAATTTAGAAGTAGTATTTACTTCGGATAAGATGTCTATTGCCGCAAACGCAACAACTCACGAAGGAACATATAGTAATATAAAAGGTATGACTGCCGAAGGATATGTTAAGTTATATAATGCAAGAGTATTGGATAATGAAGGTTTTGAAGCTGAAAATGCACAGGTAATGCAAAGCGGAGCATATGCTACATATTCTAAGACTGCAAATATTCCTACGGTATCTACTGCGGCAGATTTCACAAGAGCATTGCAAACCACGGGTATGTCATTCTCTGAAAGAAATGCATTGTTGGCTGATATGAAGTCGAAAGGTTACTATAACGGGTATGAACTTACGTCCAGAGGAACTGTAGCTGCCGGTTACATATTGCAGTTGGCAGGATATAATACTAAAGGAGAAAAATCATCAACGGCAACCTCTGTGGATAGTATGGGTACCGTTAGAAAATTGTTGGAGCAAACATCTAATGGATACAAAGCTACAGAATCTTCTAGCGAAATATTTGAATCATTATCCATGATAAGCGGATTGGAAAAGGCAGGACTTCTTAGTACAGTTAAAGGTACAGGTAATTCATTAAGTGATATTCTAAATGTTTGCGCAACACCGAGTGGAGAAAGGATTGTTAACTCAACTGTTGAAACCACAAATGAAACAGAAGCAAGAGAAAATAGAAATAATAACAGACAAGAAATGGAAAAAATGTTTAGAGATTATAGAGCGGGAGGTATTCTCAGTTTATATGGAGGAGTAACATTAAACGGCTCTGAGGATATAACGAAAGCTTTAAGAGATGCAATAGTAGCCAGAGATAGCTTTATCAGAGAGTTAAGAACTTTCAATGAAGAAAATAGGGGAACAGATATTAAAACATCGTTAAGTAGATTCTTTATGGAAAGAAAAGCTGCTTCTTTAAATAAATCTGTAGAAAAAGAGCAAAAACAACTTGAAGCGGAAAAACAAAAATTGTTTGAACAATATATGAGAGGCAACATGGGAGATGCTTCTGTAAGACAAGTAGTTCCGTACATATTAAACAGTCAAGTATCTCCTACAGGAAGATTGATGTTCGGTGATGCATATGCGACACAAATTTTGACATCTTTGCAGACAGCCGGAAATCTTGATAGCAATGTAGACTGGAGTAAGACAGATGTAAGCAAAGTTTTGAAATATTTGGATAAAGGTGATACTTTGGGCTTAACAAGTTATTTAGCTACAACCGAAAGAGTAAAAATACCTGTATTAAGCTCGATGAAAACTAAAGCAGAACAACAACAGGCGATACAAATGTTACAAGGTAAACAAACCGGTGCTTTGGCAGCAATGATGACGAAATTGATGTTCTTGCCTGTAACGGTGCTTGAAGAAGTTGGAACTTTATTTAAGTCTTCGGCATTAAAGTTATCGGATAAAGAAGATGCATTGTTGGATGGAATGGTATCTGAGAATAAGACAGGCAGCATAAATACCATGATAAGATTAGCAATAGGTGTATTTACAGCAGGTAGCAGTTCAAATGTTTTGGAACAGGATGAGACCGAAGTAATAAAAACAGCCTTTGCTCTTGCAAGACCGGATGTTTCTGCAGATACAATGTTGGCAAGATATCAATACATCAGAGATAATTTTGAATTAGGAGTGTTAGATTCTGTCACGGTAGATATGTTGGCAAATAATAGTCTCTTTAACGGTAACGAGGCAAACGACAAATTTAGTGAAGAATACGATAGATTGTTAAAAGCAATGACGTATAAAAAGTTGATTGATCTTGAAGGAATAGGTGATGATGCAAGTGTAAAAGATTTGAGTGAAAGAGGAATAGATTATGGAACAGTGAGAAAGAACTATGAAATGTTACTAAAGACACTAATGAACAACGGATTAGGTGAAAAGACAGCTAAAGAATTGGCAGAAACATTTACATTGGAAGAATTTAATAACGATGCTGTAAGAATACAATTAGGAAATCTGCTTGAAAAAGAATTGATAAGTGTTAGTGATGAAACGAAGAAAGAAGATATATACAAACAAATAAGAAGCATAACTCCACAACAGTTAAGAGAAAGTGAATTGACAAAGGTAGAAGAAATATTCGAGGCCGCAGGATTAGATATGGAAAGTGTAAGAGCGAATGACGAAATAATATTTAATTGGTTGAATGAATCTAAGATATTGAAAGAATTAGAAGGAATAATAGCTTTTGATATGGGTATGACACTGGGTGAATTGAGCGACGGTAAGAAAGTGACAGATGTTACGAAAGTAACGGCAGATGAGTACATAAAAGAAAAATATATGAGCAAGAGTTATGCTGATATTGTGAAAGAGATAGGAGAAGAAAATCTCGATAAATTTGTCACAGTGATGGGAATAGAAAGTGATATTAAGGCGAATGCAGAAAAGATAGATACCGCGATAAGTAAAGTAATAGCAGGTACAAAAGAGGAAGCAGTATCAAGAATAGTAGAAGGAACAAAGATAGGTCAACTGGCTGATTCTGAATATGTTTCAAGTATAGAAACATTGTTAAGCAGCGGATTGATAAGTGCTGAAGATATAATGAGTATGAGTAATATAAGTGAAATAAAAGGTAAAGTAGAAGCGATGACATATGTGGATGTAACCAAGAAATTGGGAGAAGAAACAGACAAAGTATTGACAGGATTAGGAATAAAAGGAGTAAGCACAAACAGAACAACATTGCAAAAGGTATCCGAAGAAGGTACGAAAGCTATAGATGAAATAGTGATAGACAATATGACGATAAGAGAATTGGCGGATGAAAATACAGTCGGAGAAATGAAGTCTGAAGATCTGACAGAAAGAAGAACCGCTTTTGCAACGGAAATCAAAACGAATACAGATATGAAGGAAGTCACGAGAGATGAAGAACAATTAGTAGTATTAGAAGATTTCGTTTTGAAGAAGACAGGAAAACAAGCAGTAGATGCAGCCGGAGAGATAGTAAGGACAATATTGAATCCAGCAGAAGACTGTGCAGCGATAGCGAAAATGGCAATGCGTGTAACTGGAGCAGCAGAAAGCGGAATAAGAGGATTTAGATTGGTAACGGCAAACGATGCGTTTGTGGATAAGATGGCCGCCGGAGTAGTAGCGACGGAAACGGCGATAGCTGATGTAATAAAAGAGACAGGAAACAGAATGGCTATGGTAGCAGATGTGAACGAATTAGAAGCCGGAATGATAATAGTGTTGTCATCGGGAGAAAAAGGGAATAGCACACATGTGATAACGATAACGGATGTAACGAAAGATAAAAAAGGCAATGTAACCGGAGTAACATACGCAGCCAACATAAAAGAGAAAGGCGGAGTAATAGAATCTACAGTTTCTGTAGAAGACTTGATGACCGGAGTAAAATTGGAAGACAATGGAGATTTGGTAAGCGGAGAAGGCTTCAAGTGGGAAGGATTGGTATTGGCATCGAAGGCAGCGATGAAGAAAGAAGGAGTAGTATCAATAAGACATATACAAAATGTATTCGGATTAGACAAGGAAACAGCGGAAAAAGTAGGCGTAGAGGGAATGAAGATGTTAGCAGCGATATTGAAAGGAATAACAAATCCAAATAAACAATCATCAGAAGTCCAAGCGATAGCAAGTTTGTTAGGTAAAACAAGTGTATCCGGAATAAAAGCAGAAGATTTATATCAATTATTTGAAATAGAAAAAGGTGTAGATAAAAAAGAAATAATGACTGCTATATTGTCCAGAATAGATATGTTGAGCAAACAAGGTGATAAGGCTGAAGTAAAATTATCAATAGAATTAACGGCAGTAGCTGGTGGATTGTTATTGGCTATGGAAAATCAGGGAGCACAGACGATATTGACCTTAAATCAAAATAAAGTAAACGGAAATCAAGGAACGATAACAAGATTGTTAAAAGAAGAGTATAAGGAAAATTATGCAAAAGCAGATGGAGACTTTATAATAGACATAAATAAATTGCAAAAAGCAACAAAGGAGAAAAAAATATACACTGCCGCGGAAAGAAAAAATATATTGGATGCGTTGGCTATGGATAGTTCAAATTGGAGCGACGAAGAGAATAAGATAGCAGGATTATTCAAATTACAGAATGTTCGTGCAATAGCGGCTTCCGCATAATGACGGAATGTTAAATATTTGGAGAATAAAAAAGTAATTGTTTAAGTAAGAAAGACAGAAGAGGAAACATTCTGTCTTTCTTACACGGTTTTTGGGGCATTTGGGGAGAAAAGGTTTTTATAAAAATCGTAATTTAAAAATAACGAGACTGTGAGTAAAAAACATATTGAAAAAGTATAGGAAAAAGATTACACTTTTATAAGAATAAAAGAGTGTAGCATAGTTATAAAACTAAAAGGAACCGAATGAAAGAATTGATTGGCTTAAAATCAATTAGGGTTTTATTTTCGACTAGAGCAATGAAAATTACTCTTGCAATGTTGGTATTTTGCAGTATGATAATCAATGGATTTATGCCCAGGTCGATAGAAAATAAAGAGAGTATAGTAACTATAATGGGTGCTGTAGTCAACAATATAATAGTGGAAACATTTACAAGTTGTAACGACACTTTGACTGCAATAAGTAATAAAATAACAAAAGATTTATATAAGTATTTGAGATTGGGAGAGACGGGAACACAGGCCCCGATAAATAACGGACAGAGTAAAGAAGAAACGCCGGTAAACACCAGCAGTGATAGCGGAATAGAGATAGAGAGCAGAGAATATAAAGAGCTTGTTGTATATAACGAAGAAGATGAAATAGTAACGATAGCGGTAGGAAAGATCGAGGAGAGATTGTATAGACTGTACAACAATGTAAAAGTGTATTGTAGTGAAGGAACAATCATAGGGATACTGTTTTTTATTGTGTTTGTGATAGCAATAAGGAACAGGAAAGAAGACGGGGTAGTAATAATCAAGAAGAATACAGAGAATAAAACTAACTTGTGTTTATAAGGCACAGGTTAGTTTTGTTTTTTTGTATAGACAAAAAACAGAGAAAAAATTTGAGAGAAAAATGAAAAAAGAAGAAATAAAAAATAAAAATATAGAAGATGTGCAGGAGGAAAAAATGAATATCTTAAAGAAGATAATCATGGAGATAGGTAAATATTTTAAGGAGACGTATAGCGACCACGTGTTTAGGAAAGTGGTGAGCATATTGGTAGTGCTATGTTTTGTATTGAATATAGCTAATTTACCTGCATATTCTGCCGAAAAGAAAGCAAGAGATAATAAAGAGAAAAATGAACAGGTAATGGAAACAGGAAAAACGGATAACAACGAATCTTTGAGTATGGTAGATGCACAAGAGTCTATGAAAGCAGGAAGCGGAGAAGGTGTAAACACGATGAATGCTATAGGAAATATGAGCGAAGAAGAAATAGATAGTGTAATAGAAATAGATGAGGAAAATGGAGTTATAAAGGATAAGAAAAAAGGTAAAATTGTGGCGGTATATAACGTAGATAAGGGTCAAGTATTGGGATATGCCGGTCAGACAGATATAGTATATTACCAGGCTCTTGTTGATAGAAAAAAATCTTTTGAGAAAGAAGAAAAAAATATAGGTGAAATAAATAAAATAGGTGAAGAAACAAGAGAAAAAGTGAAGGCTGATAAGCAAGAACAAGGTAAACAGGAAGAAATAAATAAAGAGAATAATCAAGACGAAAAAGACAAAGAAGAAATAGAAGATGAGGGCAAAGAAAATATAGATGTGAACATGGAATATAACAGATTAATAAGCGAATTGTCGAGACAGAGCGGAGTAAGTAAAAAAGAAGTTAAAGAAGGATTGGATGAAGCATTAGCCGGGAAAACCGACGAAGAAAAAGAGGGCATATTAGGATTGTTGGCGAAGTTTTTCGAACAAGGCGGCAGTATAATAAACTGTGCAGTATCAGCATTGGGAGAAGTTTTAAATGTAACAAGTAAAGGTGTATTGGGGTTACAGGCGTTGCTATTGGAAATAAGTACGGGATTGTTTACTAAAAACAACGAAGATTTAATAAAATCCGGTGATACACAACTTATGACAAGTATGTTTACCATACAATCTGTAATGGAGCAATTCGGACAAGATGCTCAAGGATATGTTAGTGACATAGATGTATTTATGGAAGGTCTGAAAGCCGGAGAAAGTGCGATAGTATGGGTAAATGGTGACCATTACATAACGGTAAGTAAGTTGGATAATGATAATTTTACAATAAGTGATCCGAATGTAAGAGGCGGGGATAAAATAGAATATAACAAAGAGGGCTTGAAATCGGTATTAAGTGGCGGTGATGGAATTGATGTTAACGGGGAATATACGGGAATAAGTTATAATGCCGAAGATAAAGAAGGAAATATTAGAGTATTGAGTGCAAGCGAAGGTTTAAAAGAACAAATGGAAGAAGGTAATGTCAAAGAAATAAGCAAAGAAGAAATGATGGATATAACCGGAGCAAGGACGATACATCATGTAGAAAAGCATATAGAGCGTACAGTAGAACATCATAAAGAAAAGCATGTAGAACATCATTCGGAAACGCACACAGAGACATATACGGACGAAGAAGGAAATACACAAACAAATACATGGACGGAAGAATGGGATGAGATATGGTATGAAGAGTGGGATGAAGTGAAAGAAGAAGAGGTGACGGAAGAATGGGATGAAGAGGTGCCGGATGAAGATGCGGAAAAATTAGATTTGGATGAAAATAACACATTAAATACACAAGGTAAAGATGTAAATATAGAGATAAATATAGAGGAAGAAATAAGAGAGAAAGATGTAGTAGACGGAGTAGTACAAGAAGAGCAGGAAATAGAGAGAGAAGAGATAAGCAGAGAAGTATGGGTAGACGGAGAGTTACAGGAAGAAGGGTGGAAGAGAACAGCCGGAGAAGAAAGAGAGATAACAAATGTAGAAGAGGTGAGCTCGACAAAGAAGAATTTAACAGTAAGTGAAAGGATTATAGAGAATAGAAAAGTAACATCGATAGGTGGAATAAAGATAAACGGAGAAGATGTAGATACTACAATATTGAAAAAAGTAAACGAGGAGATAGGGGAAGGAATACCAATAGGAAAAGGAGAGGGATTAACAAAAGTAACGGAACTTACCACAAGAGTTATGAGTGAAGTGAACTCTTCAAAAGAAAATTCGGGAACTATTGTGTCCGAGACAACAGATTCTGCGAATAATATCGATACTATATTGGAAAGTGCCACAGAAGCAGTAGGAAATGTTTTCGAGGGAGCCGTGGAAACAGTTACGGAATTAATAGATACAGAAAATAATAATATTGTTTCAACGATAATAAACTGCGCGGCAATAGCGGTATCTGAAGCATTAAATGCAGCCGGTCAAGCAATAACAGCAGGTGTAGCAGCCTTACAAAACGCTGCAAATGATATTGCAATGGGAGTAACCGGCGGAGAAAATAATCAAACATCCGCAGCTGCAATGATACAAACATTGAATGATAATTTGGATGAGAAAGATAAAGAAGAAAATGGTATTTACAATGCTTATCATGTTGAAAGTGTTGATGATATAGCAAATGCACTTGATAACGGTGCGGTAATATTGCATGTTGAAGCACAGAATGTGCAAGGAGAAGAAATAGGGCATTTTGTAACAATAAACTCAAAAGAGGAATTAGATGATTATCTGAAGAGCGGGAATGAACCTAAAGAGATGATAGCCAGAGGCAACGTTACCGGAGGAACATTGATAGAAAATGAAGAAGATCTGAAACAAATATTGGGTGCGGATATCGACAGTATAATAGCCAGAGATGCAGCAGCTGGTAATTCAGCTGCAAAAGCAGCACAAGATGCAATAGCAAAGGCAAAGGAAGACTGGGAAAAAGCAAATAAAGCCGGTGATGAAGCAGGTAAGGCAGCTGCACATGAAGCAGCTCAACAGGCAAGACTTAATTATACAGGAGCCACGGCAAGCGCCGATGGAACAGGTGTAGGAACTGTTGTGGATACAAAAAAATATACGAATGTTTCGTCCGGTCAAACAACTTCGTCGTCAAGCTCATCCTCATCAAACTCATCCTCATCGAGCTCATCTTCATCAAGCTCCGGCTCATCAAGTTCATATTATGATGACTATTATTATGGATCTAATAGTAATTCAGCCGGTTCATCAAATAGTTCAAGTTCGAATTTAAGTTCAAATTCAAGTTCATCACCAATAATAAGGTCTGATAATTCAACTTCAAACAATTCTGCAAGTGGTACGTTTTTAATAGGAACAGCCACCAATACCACAAAATCGACAATATCTTCAACGATATCATCGGCGGCATCAAGTATTTCGAATGCTGTTTCGGCTGTTCCGGCATCGGTACCGACGACTTCGACGAATGTAACAACCGGGATTGATGTAGATAGTATAATAGCCAGAGATGCAGCAGCTGGTAATTCAGCTGCAAAAGCAGCGCAAGATGCAATAGCAAAGGCAAAGGAAGACTGGGAAACTGCAAATAAAGCGGGTGATGAGGCGGGCAAAGCGGCCGCACATGAAGCTGCTCAACAAGCAAGACTTAATTATACAGGAGCAGTAGCAACTGCCGATGGAACAGGAGTGGGAGAAATTGCAAATAGAACTAAATATGAGGAAACTCTGGTAAATAGTTATTCGTCGTTAAGTGCGGAACAGGCCGAAAATTTAACAGGTGATGAAAGACTATATTACTCCGCATCAAAAGGAGATGATGTTGCAGTATTAGCAGTAAATGAAATATTTGCGGCACAAGAATATGCAAGAAAAGCAAGTGAAGAGGGAGATGTTGAAGGTGTTAATACTGCACATATTTTAGCACAATCTGTAAGAAGTCAATTTGGTTATACCGCAAATGCTGATGGAACAGGTGTAGCTGAATATACAAATCCGACAGCATATAATAACTTGGTAACAAATGTGGAAAATGTTGGTGTTTATACGGAGGGATATAAAACTTATTCCGAAGAAAGTATAACAGCTATGTACAACGGAGAAGAAACCGATATAAATGAAATAATAAGACAAAGGGCAGAAGAAGGTGATGAATATGCAGAAAGAATGTTAAATCAATTAAATGAGAATTCCGAAATGTGGAAAACATTGAATGGTGAGAAAGAAAAAAGTGACGAGCTATATCAAAAAATATTACATATACAATCCCAGGCATTAAGAGATGAGTTTGCAGAATATGTAAATTCAGCTGTAGATACTGCTGTGGACGCAACAGCAACGGTGGTTGGAGCATTTACAAGTGATATATTAGGAACATTTACAAATTTGACGAATGTTATATCCGAGAGAGTAACTCAAATATCGGTAGATAATGTTATAGATACTGCTTTTAGCGGTAATGCACAGGCCTACTATGAAACAATACAAAACAAAATAGCCGCAGGAGATGAATTTGATAAAGTAAAAGAAGCAAAATATTTCTTGGAACATTTAAGTGATTATGAAGTAAATATAGGAACGGTAGAAGAAAGACAGAATATGGCAATTGCGCAGGCGGGAAGTGCAGAAGAATATTATAGACAAATAATAGAAAATCAATATGAGCAAATGATGGCCGGAGATGAAGGTAAAAATAGAATATACATGAGTGATTTGGAAGTTATGAATAGTTTCTTGGAAACATATTCCGGAACAGGTAACTATGTAGAAATAGATACAGGAAATGAAAAAATAACGGTTTTGGGTAACGGTACACAATTTGTAGAAGTAAAGAATGATAGCATAATAACAAGAAACACACAAAATATCGTAACATCACAAGCAAAAGTAAGTCTTAGTAATGAAAACATACAAGCTTATGCAGATACAGTGAAAGAGTCGGGATATACTTACGGAATAGAATGGTTGGAAAATCAGCAAAAAATATCATCATTAGTTGTTAATGATGATGAAGGAAATAGGATTAGTTCTACAAGCATTAAATATGAGGGCGGTAATGTTGTAGAAATAACGGATTATATGCAGGATGTTCAAACTGCGACTGTATCTGCAAAAGCGGGTGAAAAATTTGTAACTGTAAAAGAAATATTAGAAGAAGGAAATAAAGGTGTTGTTTATAATATAACCGGTAGTCAATATAGCGGTTTATCATCCTTGGATTCTAACGGAAATATAGTAAGTACATACAAAACCGAGTATGGAAAAAACAGTGATGAAACAATAAATAGATATATCGCTTCAATAACATCAGTAATATTTAACGAAGGAACAGATACCGTAAATGTAGAAAAAACAATGATGGTTGATGGTAATTTAATATCAACGAATTCTTCTAAAGTGGATATATCTTCAAAGGGAGAAACAGAACAAACGGAAATTTTAGAGGGAGAGGAACAACAGATAATTGGAGAAGGAGAACAAACAGAAGATGAAAACAAACAACAAAATATGTTCTTTGCCGAATATGTAAATTTATTAAATGAGAACAAGAATTTAGTAGGTGATAAAAATGTCGATATGTTTACATCTACTGCAACAGCATTAGGTCAAGCTACAGAAAGTGACATTATAGAATCTATGATGTATTATTATCAAACGGGTCAAGGAATTATTTCCAAAACAGAAGATGGAATTACAATGAGTGTAACCGCGGATTTCGGACAAGATTGGAGAAATAATTATACCGTAAAGGATGGTGCAAAAGGATCTATATCTTACGAAGAGTCTAATGATGAAGGAATTACCGATGTAATATCGGCTTCAATAGAAGTAACTGTCGGGAAAGATTGGTTTAACAATTATAATATAACCGGGGACGGAGTCTACACCAGAACAATAAAAACAGAAAACGAAACTTCTACATACACAACTACAAATGTAAGTTTTGAAGATTTATCAAATATAAAAGCTGGCTATAAGTATTATTTTGATGATAAAACACGGAATACCGCTCAAGTACAACATCAAAATGCTGATAACACATTCAGTATTGATTACTATTCGGATATAACGATTGATGAAAAATGGAATATAGTTTTGGGAGATAAAGACTATACACAGATACATATAGACTATGATGCACAAGGAAATGCTGTATCCGGTTATAGCTATTTCGGTATAGGTCAAAAAATATCTACAACTTTACAACCCGGAAGCGGTTTGTATACTGATGGGGATTGCATAATAACAAAAGAAGAATTCTCTTATTCATGGACAAATATCGGTAACAATTATAATGTGAATATAACAAGTGCAAATGATTTAACGGGTTCGGAATATGTTCATGTAAATCCGGACGGAACATACTCAATATTTGGAATTATGTCCGGCTCTATGGAAGTAGATAATAATGCTTTGAGTTTTATAGGAGATATATATTTAGGAGGAAATAAATATATAGAAACAAAGACATCCGGTTTCGGAGGTAGTGAAAGCGAAGAAACAAAAACAAAGCCTTCACATACAAATGCTATTGTTGTAGAAACCGACAATACTTATGAAATAAGTGATGGTGTGTTGACTATAGTTGGTGGAAGAGCAAATCTCACAGGTGATGGAACTATATTTAAGACAGGTTCTTATACAAACAGTATAGGAAGGGTTGTTGAAGGTAGTCTTAAAATACAAATTGTTACGGACGAAAAAGGTAAAGAAGTTACAAACTATGTTTCTGACGGTGGACTTTGCACAACTATATCAACATCCGGGAACATAACTACAACAACAAGATATTGTGAGACGGGTACAATAAGTACCGAAGAAGTTAACTCCAGAACAAAAGCAACCCTTTTAACGGAATATAAAGAATATTCGATATATCAAAATCAATATGTGGACATAACTACCGCAACCGGCAAAGGTTCCAGAACGACATTAACAGCATATAAAGAAGGTTATACCGGACTTGGTAATTATATAGTGGATGATATGGGTGGTAATGATAAAATTGTGTTAAAAATTGATGAAAACGGACAAGCCACATTAACGAATAATGCGGAGGTATATAATCAATTATACATAAATTTAGGAGGAGAAAATGCAGGTTCATCCGTAGGTGTTTTGTATTCGACAAAAAATTTCGCACACGATGATTATGTAGGTGATGATGTAATAGCAGCAAGTCAATATCAATATAGAGACAATAAAGGAAATACGACAGTTTTACAAAGGGATGAAGAAGGTTTTTACGGATTACAAAAAGGTATTGGTGAAAACAAAATAATAAATATATCCCTTACAGATGATATAGAAAAAGTAAAAAGAGGAGAAATTCTTGAAATTAGTGATGTAACAAAAGAATTTACGCTTAGTGAAGATGGAATGTCGTATACGAAATATTATGATGTAAAAGAAATAAATTGGGTAGCAGGCGAAGATGGTAAATTGGAAAAAACGGAAGGAGACGTTTCTGCAAAAGGAACATTGATATTAACCACCGATGGTAATATATTAACCGGAGCAAACAGAAAAATAACGGAAGTAAAGATAAACGGTAATTTTGTCACACCGGAAGTGGTAAGTAGTTTGCCAAGCGGTAATAGTGCTGTAAAAGTAGACGGCAAATATTATGGCTTTGATGCCGATAATAAATGGGTTGAACTTGTTGCAGGTGCAAATATTGTTATATTGAAAGACGAAAATGGTATTGCACAAAAACAATATACGGTAGAATCAAAACAGGATTGGAATATAGTATTAAATGATGGAATGACAAAATACGGATTAAATTATAACGAACATAATTATGGAACAGATGAATCAACTTTGGTAAAAAATATTAATTTTGAAATATTGGGAATAAATTTCAACGGTAAATGGTATGAAGATAATAATTTAAATGACGTCTTATCAATGCCGGATGGTAGCGGAAGTTTAGTAAGTGTAAAAATATCAGATAACGACGGTAATTATTTATGGGATGCGTATTTTGCATTAAATAACGGCATATGGGTAAGTGGTTACAGTTTGAAAGTCGGCAATTACACTGCAATAAAGAATTTAGATACTAATGAATGGTCACTGGTATCAACGAATGAAAAATATTCGTTAACAACAGTAAATAAAGAATTTAGAACGGAATTAACAAATATAAAATTTAACGGTAATTGGGTATCGATTGCCGATTCTATGTCTGTTCCTGACGGTAGTGGAAAAATAGCTTTCGGAGATAGATATTTTTCGAAAGATGATAATGGTAATTGGGTATCTTATTCGGGAATGAATGTAGGAAATTATACCTTCTCGGAAATTAATGGTTCATATGAATTAAGAAATGAAAATACGGTATATTCTGTTAATTTTGATTCTAATAAAGGAAAGATCGATTCGTCATTAACACAATTGAAGAACGAGGATAATTGGTTCAATGTAAGTTTGTATGCAGGAGTAAGTGATACGAGTGGAAGTATAATAGCAGAAGTTGAAGGTGGACAATTATTTGTACTTAATAGCATTGGCGGAAATTGGCAAACTATAAATGTAGGAGAAAGCTTTAAAGCAGGGAGTTATACGGGACTGTTAGATGAAAACGGATTAATCAACTTAAGAAGTACGTACTTAACATTCGATATGAATATCAAGGAGGCTAACGGACAAAGATTCTTTGATAGTAAGCTGACGGAGATGAGAATAAAAGGCGTGACTGATGCCAATGGAGATTTGATAACATTCAGAGGAATAAATTATACATCTGTGTCCGGTGGTGGAACATTAATTTTAGGTCAAAGAGATGATGAGGGCGGTAATTATTATCTGTATTGTTCGGTAAATGATAACGGAGAAGTCATTCAAATTAAGGATGGTATGCATGTAGGTGATTTCGTTATAAACGGAAAATCCGGGAGTTGGCAACTTACTACAGATGCACAAATAGCTATAGTAAATCAAAGTGAAGACGGTGTAGGATTAAACGGTTATTTAACAGGTACGTTTAATCTCGGTAATGATGATAACGGATTTATTTTAACCACAAACAGGAATTATGGTATTCAATACACTAATCCCGATGGAAGCAATGTTGATGTTACATTGTTACAAGAAAGAGCTAAATTATCATTAAGTGCCGGTGGATTTAGTATAAATGATGGAGTAATAAGTGTTACATCCGGAACAATAATAATGCCACCGAGCTCAAAACAAGCAGAAAATGATGAGAAGGGCGATAAAGAAAAAGATGATAGCATCGAAAATCCGGATGCGACCGGAACAAATGCAGTTATAATTGAAGACGGGGAAGGTGGATATGCGATAAGAAATGGAACGGTAAGAGTAAATAATGGCAGTTTGGTAATAATGGGTACCGGAGCCATATTTAAAAAAGATTCGGTAATACAGGGACAAACTGTAACTGACGGTGCATTAAAGATTGCTGACTTCACAAAAGACGGTAGAGCAATATTTGTTGCAGCAGATGGTAGGGAAGCTCGCTCTACAATGAGTAAAGGACAGATAAATGTAGTATGGAACGGTAACGGAGTAGATCGTATTACAAGTAGTTATTCCAGCAGGTCAGTAAGCGGGGCTAAAACTTGTGATGATGGTGCAATATATCAGACGATAACAGATACAATAGTTACCGTATGGTATGCAAGGGAAGATGCAATAGGATCAAAGGATGGTTTGTCGTATAAGGTTATAGCTTTTGATGAAAACAATCAATTGATTGAGGCGGATAGAACTTACTATAACACGTATTCCAAATATTGGATAAAGACACCTGATCAGGCAGCAGCAGAAAAGAGATTGATAGAGTTAGAAACACAATTGACACAATTACAGAATCAAAGAGATAGACAAATTAAACAATTTAAACAATCTAGGAATGATAATAAAATGCTTGCATTAACAGGAGTTGAGGAACGAGACGGATTAGATGAACTAGATTATCTTAAACAAGCTCGAGCAACAACATTGGCTCAAATGAGGGAAGTCAGAAATGAAATATATGATACTGCTGTAGTTTTAAATCCGCAACTATCATCGGCTCTTACTTCTTCGGGATTAACGAGAAACCAGATAGTAAATAGTATATATATTAACAACAATAATCAATTGGCATTTAGAGGAGTCCTTTCGAACTCTCTTATTTCGCCAATGTTAAGTAAAGCCGGAATCAAAACTTCATATCAAGGTAAATATGATTTAATATTTACAAATGCAGGTCTCTATGCGGAAGTTCCGGAAAGTGCAAGAAAATCTTTTAGTGTAGCATCTCCGACAAATACAAAAATGGGCCTTGTGGGACTTGTGGGATATGTAACGAACATAGAATTATATATAGATGAGAATAAAAACAGTGGCTCACATTATTTCCGTACGACGGGTAATTTTGATTTTGTAAATACCTACAAACAGGGAGAATACACCGATAAAGTAGATATAAGTGGCGGTGCAGCAGTGTCATCTAAAACCGGAAACAAAGAAAACGGAAACGAGCCGCAAGCACAACAACAAAGTGTAAATACTGCAGGATATATATACCAAACAGAAGATGGAACGACGACATTAAAAGGAGAAGGTGCGGTATTATCATTTAGAGCAGATGAGACCGGAGCAAGCAAGGCTGTATTAATAGGTGACGGAACTACAGCTTGGGACGGATCCGAATTGTGGTCTGCAGCGGGCAGCACAAAATTAAGCGGTGGTAGTGCAACGTATTCTTCCGGAACTTGGACTGCAGAAGATGGAGCAAGTTTCAGATTTGATGATTCTGATTCTGCAAAAGAAACTTTGGATAATTCATTGATTAACAATGCAAATTTAAAAGTTGATTTAGAACCTTTGAAATTTGATGTTGAGATGAAAACAGTTTCTACCGATGCTATAGCAATGGTGGGAGGAGTGTTAGGCGGACAGGAAGATAATGTTAAAAATGCCGGTGTAAATGCAACGGTTATAGAAAATAATAATTGTATACTTCCGAATTCCATAGTGTTAGGAAGCGGATCTCAGTTCAATATTGGTATATCTGATACAGGATCAATGAAGTTTACTACTATAAATGAATGCTCGACCGATTATCATATAAAGAGCGATTGGTGGATCGGGAATAGAGATGTTTCTACAACTCTCGCTTCAGGTACGGAAATAACCATTAAGAATGTTTTAACAAGTTCCGGGGTTGGAGAAAAACCTGCTATTGCAGTTGCAAGCGGTTTATCGAAAAAAGATATAGAAATATTAGGATATAGCGGCAGTGTGTACGACTTTATAAATGATTCCAAAGTATCAAACGATCAGTTGACATATTCCGGTACAACAACTTTAAAAGAAACTTTAACGGACAATAGCAGATTCTTTGTAAATAAAGATCAGGACTTAAATTTGATAGTAACTATGTCTGAAACAGGCGGAGTTACCGCAAGTATAACAGGAAATGAGTACATAAAAACGCCTGACGAAAAAACGGGAACGGATAAAGAATGGCACTGTGTATCCGGAGCTATCATAGACGATGGCGGAATGGCGGTTTCCGGAGATTTCGGCAATATATCTTTAAAACTAAGTAATGGTGAGTGCAGTATAATTGACGGTGAATTTATTTACCAAGGAAGTGCATTTGTTTCTGGTTCCGGTGCTACTTCTTCTTCCGCAACTGCGGTAGCAGGTGGAGAAGATGACACGGACATTATAAATACCAGGGGTGTATACACGAAACAAGATGGTGGGTATTCTATAAGCAATTTAGATGGAGATCACGCAATAATATCAATAAGAAACGGTGCACTTAAAGCAGAAGGTAAAGGTGCAACAGCATTGGTGGGCTCTACCCTTTCAGGTACTCTTGCCGGAAAAGAAGTCTCTTTTAAGGTTGAAAACGGTTTTATGGCTTATGGAAACACCGGTTGGGCAATAATAGATGAGGGATCCAAAGCTGTTTATACCGACAATGCAATGGGTGAAATTTTAAAAGCTGAAATGGGTAAAACTTTTGTTGGTGATTGGAAAATATCGGAAATTGATTTTACAAATGTAAGTATAACAGGGGCAGCTTTGGATTTAGGTGCCGCAGTAAAATCTTATGAAACAAGAAATGGAGCAATAAAATACAAATCCGGTTCTGATTCTCGTGTAATGGACAAGGATAGAGATTTTGCTGTAAAAGTAAAACAAGATAAAGAAATGATATTAACGGTAACGGATGCGGGTGTATTGAAACTTAAAGCTGTTGGCGATGTAGAAGCATCACTGGAAATAGTAGACGGAGCTGGTTTTGAATTTGTAAATGTAAATGATAATTTAGATGTAACTTTTGCAGATGGAGAAATTATTGATTTCTGGGTTGGAATAAACAACTACAATACGAAAAACGAAAAATTTGTCACGGAAGGTAAAGAGTTTGATGGTTTATATGTAACAAATACTTCTAATATAAAAGTTGGGAATGAAGAGACAATAGTATCGACAATAGATGCGAAAGAATTAAAGATCGTAGGTGATGCTCAGGGTAATAAGGTAATAGCGACAAATGAAATATCCGCAAACATTAGCGGAGTTGATGAAAAAGATTACAATGCAAATTGGATTGCAGGTGAAAGCTTTATAGATTTCCATAGAAATGAAGCAGGGGACATAACAGCTGAAATATCGGGATCGTTTAGTTTTGTTGGAGATATAAGAAATGAAACACCATCCGTAAATTCTGTTGGTGGTGTACAAGGACAAGGAACTCAAATGAATTTTGAAGGAGAGGTTGATGATACTAAAGGAAATTATAGCAAAGTTCATATTGAGGGTGTTTTCCATAATGCAACATCTTCTTTATTGACATCATCGTCGCTACTTGGTGCAATTGCATCGGAAGGTAGTAAATTAACAGAAGGTTCAAAATATACGGTTAAAACAGAAAAAGGAGATATTCATTTCTCTGTTACGAAAGGTAGTCTTACTTACCAAAATGGTACTTGGAATATAACTGATGCGACATCGTCATATGAATATTTTGGGCCAAACACAAATGAAACTTTGAATGGTATGCTTAGTGATATGGAACAAAAACAATTGCAAGGGTTCATAAGAAACAACAAAGAGTCTCTTGATTTTACGGGGATATCTATGTCCGGAACAGTTGGTAATCTTGGAGATGCTGTTGTTGGTTATACGACAGCAGGAAGAGGGGATATCACATATAAAGCAACAGGACCAAATAGTGCAGTGGTATCTGCAGATAAGTTGGGAGAAGTAAAAAATATAAAAACAGGTACGGAATTACTCTTAGGGAAAAATGAAGACGGTATATTTGGCTTTATTGCAAAGAATGATATCAATGATGTTGATATAGAGGTGTTGGACGGAGATAATTTCAAATTTGAGAATGGTTTAGAATCACTTACAACTTCTTTTAAAAAGGGAGAAATTGTGGGTTTTTGGAGCGGGTTATATAACTACAATAATGATGGCAAGAATACAAGCCCTGTACATGTTAAGACACAAAAAGATTTCACTACGGTAGATGATAATGGAACAATAACTAATGTAAAGGCCGGCTTGTTGCTTGACGGAAATAAGAGTGATAATGCAACTATTGTTAATAAATTATATGTTAATTTTGTTACTGATACCGGTGAGGAAATAACCGAAAACAGTAAAAAAGCAAACTGGGAAGCCGGTTCCGTAATAAATTTCGAACTTGATAGCGAAGGAAATATTAAAGATGCTACGTTATCAGGTGATTTTACAATAAGGGCATCAAGTATAAATGACAGAGTTGATGTTCCGAAAGAAGAAGATAAAGCCGAAAAACAAACTGGAGATTCAAGTGGAGAAATGGATCTTGAAGCTATGGCAGAAACAATGGCATCTTCATCTGCTGCATCAAAACAAGTTTCTTCTACATTTGAAGGTACGGTAGATGATAAGGGAGACATTTTATACATAAAAGAAGGTACCTTCAAAAATGTAAATTCAAAGAATTTATCTTCCGGTGTATCTGCAACTTCTGTTTATGCGGACGGTAGTGTAATAAAGGAAGGTTCTAACTTTATGGGGCAAGAGATAAAATCCGGGGATGGAGATTATCTTGTTAGCGGCGGAAAGATGGTTTCGTTGAAAGCAATAGAAGCTTTGCAGAGTTTGAGTTCATTACCTACAGAAAGATATTTTGAAGTTCTAGATTCTATCGCGGATTTGAATTTTGATAATGTGACTGATGTATTGAATAGCGAGGATAGTTTACAAAAAGAAACATTTACAACTGCTATGGATGTTATTAAGTCAGTTACGGGTATAGATATGGCTGCTTGGTTAAGCGATCAGGCTGTAAATGGTGGTGAGGATGCAATAAAAGCATTTATGAGCTTTTTAAAAGGTGAAGGAGATGCCAGAGAGAATTTAACAGGTGCCGGTTTTTCTGATACAGATAACGATGGCGTTTGGACTGATGGGAAAGGAAATAAAATTATTGAATTATCAGATGGTACATTTATGACCATAGATCAAGAAAACGGCAGAGGTTTTGCTACAGGAGAAAACGGTGAAGCAATTTATTATAGTGATTTAGATGACAACAATAACATTGTAGAAGGAAAGACTATTCGTAGTGAAAGAGAGAAAGGTTCTAATGTTACTTATTACGGAGCAGTGAAAAAAGATGGAAGCGATTACTTAATAGATGAAGCTAAAATTAAGGCAGATGTTTCCTATGCTAATGGCGTTATGCATATAGGTGGCGTAACGGTTGATATGTCCGGCGGTACGAGACAAATTGATTTTAGTAAAAATCAGAGCGATGTTACCGTAAATGTAACGAGAAGTGAAAACGAAAGATTTATTTTAACCGGTGCTAATGTTATCGGTAATACAACCGGAATCACATCCATAAAAACTATCGTCGGTAGCAATTTACAAATAGTAAAGAATGAAGGAAATATTACATATATTTATTCCACGGATGTTAAAGCAAATATTAACATAATGAAAGATATTAGTATAACTCCCGAAGGTGAATTAGCTGCAGGTCAAATAAAAACCATACTAACCAATACAATTAATAATTCTAAAGGTGAACAGAGTATAGTTGCAAGTATTAAAGTTGGCGATATTCAAGTAATAAACAGATGTTCTTCGTATGAAGCAAGTACATTTAAATATGATGTTGAAAATGGAATTACAGGTAAAGTTGATTGGACACAAACATCAAATAATACTGCGATATTTAATATAGGAAATGATTCAAGTAAACAGGTGTACGTAACGAATGTAGATGTAAGTGAAATATCGTTGAAGGTTATTGATTCGGAAAAAGGGACTAAAGAATTTGTAGGAGACATAAGCACAACGGCAGGAAGTGCAATGCAGTATCAGCAGAAAGATGAAAAATTCGGAACGGTGACATATATAGCGAACTTAGAGGAAGGAAAGAGCGGAACAGCAATAAACAATGTGATAAACGGCAATGTAAAAATAGACAGTATATTGAAAGCAGACGAGAAAGGCAATAAGAATGTAAGTGCGATGATAACGTTGGACAACGGTATACAGGTAATAAACAATGCAGCAACGATAACATATGATAATGGCACGGATAAATTTGTAGGTGCGGATTGGGAAACAGTATCTAATAATACGGCGATAATAACGGTAGGCGGAGATACAAACAAACAGGTATATATAACGAATGTGGACGTAAGCGGAGTAGGATTAGGTACGGATCCGAAAGATGCAAGCAAGCAGATATTGGGCGGAGATATAAGCACAACGGCAGGAAGTGCAATGCAGTATCAGCAGAAAGATGAAAGATTCGGGACAGTGACATATATAGCGAACTTGGAGAAAGGAAAGAGCGGAACAGCAATAAACAATGTGATAAACGGCAATGTAAAAATAGACAGTATATTGAAAG
>JAEEGL012772191.1_pt1 | contig 25202 bp, 16 predicted proteins | sample 9134231 | NCBI WGS metagenome assembly JAEEGL01 (sample SAMN16246548, study PRJNA631951) | gut metagenome | biome: gut microbiome; feature: rumen; material: fiber-attached | host: Bos | place: Iran: Karaj | collected 2018-10 | reverse complement strand
TTGTCTCTTATCTTTCGCCTACGGCCTCTTACGGAAGCGACATTCCTGTAATTCCTGCACACGGCGATGGCGGCATCCGAAAAACCGCAACACATCAGCTTGATGAAGTTCAAATCGCTCGCCGATAGTTGCGGGTAGTCATTGGCAATCTTGTCCATCGCGCCATTATGCTTGATATTGATATAGGCGTACAGCCCTTCCCAGAACTTTGTGTCATCGTCGGCAATAGGCGATATCTTGTGCACCACCTCGCTGCTCTTTGAGTCCTGGTTGGGATTGTAGGCACCAGTCATAATCTCTTCAAGAGATGTTAGCTTCTCGGTCATAGTCTTGCTGAAGTGGTTGTCAAAGTCAGCAAGATTGCGCCTCAACTCCTCATAATTGCCGAAACTCTCTTCTTTCAGCTCGTCAATCATTTGCTGCTGTTCTTTGCGCTTTTTATAATGATAACCACCAAACACAATTAAAGCAACAACAATAAAGGCTATAAGCAAAAACACAGCAATCCTAAACACTTCTTTCTTTGAATTGGCTTGTTGTATTTTTTGCTCATTAAATGTGCTTTCTACTTGTGGCAATTTAAGTCTATCGCGTTTTATTTGAGCTATGTCGCAAAGCGAATCAGCAATACGTTTGTTTTTAATATATTGTGAATTATCTCCTTTAGCCAATGCAATATCAGCAAGAGTATAAAAACTATAGACTTTTGAAACATCATAATCAACAGGATTTTCAATAAGATCCATATACATTTCTGCCATATCTACTTTGCCGAGCTTTGCGTAAGCTCGTGCTTCATCAAGTATAATGTCCTCAGTCATATGCTTGGGATATGAAGTTATGCATGATTGTGCTATTTGATGGGCTTCTACATAACAACTATCGTATAAATAATAGCGACAAAGTAGCTGCATAGCATTAACTATTGAAATTGTATCTTTCATATCTATAGCTAATTCCTTAGCGTGCTGTAAATAATCAACGGTTTTTGAGTCGTTTGACACACGAAGTTTTTCTCCTATATATAATAGACATAACAATTCACTATCTCTATGATGAAGTTTTCTATAATAATATAAAGCTTTCTTAAATTTTGAAATATCTTCTCCTGTAGTGATAAAGCATTTATTATAGAGCATCCCAATGCGCATATTTATTTGAGCGAGATTATGGTAGTCGGTTGTGTCCGCATTATCTTCGGCTTGCTTGTAGTATTTGATTGCCTCCACAGGTTGGTCATGAACTTCGTAGAATGCACCTTTATATAATAATGAGCGAGTATAATGCTCACGATTGTGATTGTCGCTGAAATAGTCAAGGGCAGTATTTATTAATGAATCAGAAGGGTAATCATAGTAGTCAACTCTAAAGCGGGCCTGCGTGAGCAACAGGGCGTAATATGCAAGGTTTTCTTCTCCTTGCAGTGAGTCGCGGTTGACAGAGTTGAGTATCGCAAGCGAGCTATCGGGATTAGTCCACATAAGCGTGTCGGCGAGAACCAGTCGCTTGTCCACACCGCGACCGCAACTCATCGCTGCCGAGAGCAAAACAGCCAAGAGCGATATGTATAATAGCTTTCTCATAATGGTGCTTTTAAAACGTCGCAAATTTAGCACGTTTTCTGTTAACCACCAAACATTTTGCCCGTGCCCTTACTTTTTGCAAACAACTGCAAATCAATTAGATATAAGCACCAGAAATGTGCCCTTTGATTTTTCTGCACAAATTACTGCAAATTGACCGTGAATTATCAAACAACTTTCACTACCTTGACACAACTTGAACAACATTTTGTAGGATTAACTCGCTTGAGTAGCCTGCGGCCCTAAAAATATCATTGTAAAAAATTTAAAACAAAATTTTGCGAAGCTCTAATTTCCACTCCGCCAGGAGTGGCAAAAGTGACCAATATGCAATTTTAATAAAATTTTAAGTGCGTAGCACGCCATTCGAGAATCTAACGCCTCAAGCTCCGTAGTTCTTTTTAAGCGAAGCGCCCTTTTGGTGCTAACCCTTGTGCTATGTTATTGTATGCTAATATTTCTTAAATTAATATAAAGTTTTGGGTGATTGTGGTTGTTTGTGGCGTGTGAGGGTGTGTTGCTGTTGCTAATATTACTGATTTTTACTACCTTTGCACCGCAATTCCGTGAGGAGGGGGCTCTGAAGCTTCCTCTATTTTGTTATAAATTGGAAAAGTTTATTGGTTTAATGCACAATGCATAATTCACAATGAAAGTTTTCCCTCATAAAGGTAATAATAGAATGATTGACAAGAAAGAACTCACATCGGTTATAAATGAGGCACTTGCAGAGACCAAAATGTTTCTGGTTGACCTCAAGGTGAGCGGTGATAATGTGATTGACGTGCAACTCGACAGCATGGAGAGCATCACCATCGACGACTGCATCGCCGTGAACGATGCCGTGCATGCAGCTTTTGATCAAGACGTAGAGGATTATGAGCTCACCGTGGGTTCATACAGCCTCACCGAACCTTTCAAGGTGCTGCAGCAGTACCAGAAGAATCTGGGCGGCGAGGTTGAAGTGCTCACCGCCGATGGCAAGAAGCTCAAAGGCACTCTGAGCGAGGTAACCGATGAGAGTTTCACTGTCACTGTTGCCACCAAGACCAAGATCGAAGGCAAGAAACGCCCCGAGATGGTTGATGTGCCTCACACCTTTAAATATGACGAAATAAAATACACTAAAAATATATTACAGTTTTAAAGAATTATGGCTAAGAAAGTAGAAACGGTCGATATGGCCGACCAGTTTACGGAGTTTAAGGAGTTGAAAAACATCGACAAGACTACTATGATTAGTGTCTTGGAGGAGTCGTTCCGCAGCGTGATTGCCAAGATGTTTGGCAGTGACGAGAATTTCGACGTTATCGTGAACCCCGACAAGGGCGACTGCGAGATTTACCAGAACCTCGAGGTAGTGCCCGATGGAGAGGTGGAGAATCCCAACCAGCAAATTGGCCTGACCGACGCCCGCAACGATGAGGAGAGTCCCGACCCCGATTGCGAGATTGGCGAGGAACACACCCGCAAAATCGACTTTGCTAAGTTTGGCCGTCGCGCCATCCTGAACCTGCGCCAGACGCTTGCCAGCAAAATCCTTGACTTGCAGAAGGATGCTATCTACAACAAGTTCAAAGACCTTGAAGGCGAGCTAGTGAGCGGTGAGGTTTACCAGACCTGGAAGCGCGAGGTGCTTTTGCTCGATGATGAAAAGAACGAGCTCATCTTGCCTAAGGATCAGCAGATTCCTACCGACATCTACCACAAGGGCGACACCGTGCGCGCCGTCATCCACAAGGTTGACAACCAAAACAACAACCCCAAGGTTATTGTTTCTCGCACTAGCGACTTGTTCTTGCGCCGACTCTTTGAACTTGAGGTGCCCGAGATTCACGATGGCCTCATCGTGATACGTGCCGTGGCCCGCAAGCCAGGCGAGCGCGCCAAGATTGCCGTGGAGAGCTATGACGACCGCATCGACCCCGTGGGCGCTTGCGTGGGCGTGAAGGGTTCTCGCATTCATGGCATCGTGCGCGAGCTGCGCAACGAGAACATCGACGTGATCAACTACACCCCCGACCCTGTGCTCTTCATCCAGCGTGCCCTTAGCCCAGCTAAGATAACCACCATCCGCATCGACGACGAGACCAAGCACGCCGAGGTGTTCTTGCGTCCCGAGGAGGTGTCGCTGGCTATTGGCCGTGGCGGCTTGAACATCAAGCTTGCCTCAATGCTTTCGGGCTACACCATCGACGTTTACCGTGACCTCGACAACGAGGAGGACGACGTTTATCTCGATGGCTTCAACGACGAGATCGATCAGTGGGTTATCGACGCCTTGAAGTCGATAGGCTGTGCTACTGCCAAGGCCGTGCTCAACACCCCACGTCAGGATCTTATCGACAAGGCCGACCTTGAGGAAGACACTGTTGATGAGGTGCTTGAGATTCTAAGAGCAGAGTTTGAGGACTAAACTAGAAGTTCTAGACAATCTAGATATTCTAGAAAAATCTGATAGCTTATAACTCACAACTCAAAAATTACACAAAAAACTTCTATAACTCGTTATCCAATATCTATGCGTGTAAAATTAAGTAAGATTATTAAAGATTTAAATGTTGGACTTCAGACCGTTCAAGACTTCTTCGAAAAGAAGAAGATTGAGATAGAGGTCACCCCCAACACCAAGGTTGATGAAGACGTGCTCGACATCCTCATCAAGGAATTCAAGCCCGACATGGAGCAGAAGCTCAAGTCGGAGTACCTGACTAATGCCCGTCAAAAGGCAAAACCCGCCGAGGAGCCCGAGGCACCAAAGCAGCCTGAGGAAATCAAGACCGAGACACAGGTTGTTAAGCCCAAAGTGATTGGGAAAATCAATCTTGAGGAGGCCGGTAAGCCAGCGCCTAAGAAAGAGGCGAAGAAAGAGGCTAAAGCCGAGAAGAAGGAGACTGCCAAGCCCAAAGCTGAGCCTAAGACTGAACCTAAGGCTGAGCCAATAGCAGAGCAGCCAGCTCCTGAAGTGAAGCCTGAACCTGAAGTTTCGACACCTGTTGAGGAGGAGCCTGCTCCAGCCACTGAGCCTGCTGTTGCACAGCCCGAGGAACCCAAAGAGGAGATTTTCACTACTCGCATCCCCGAGCTTAAGACCAACATCAACGTGGTGGGCAAGATCGACCTCTCGGCTATCAACCAATCGACTCGTCCCAAGAAGAAGAGCAAGGAGGAGCGCAAGCAAGAGCGCATCGCCAAGGAGAAGGCCCGTCTGGGCGAGGACGGCGTGAAGAAGAAACGCCGCCGCATAGGGAAAGAGAAAGTAGATATCGAGAAAGCGGCACAGCAAATCAATAATGCCAGCAGCAAGACGGCTAAGAACAAGGATAACGAGAGCCAGTCGAGCAAGAAGAAAGACAAAAAGGCAAAACGCCCGCTGCGACCACAAATCAACGAGGAAGACGTTCAGCGTCAGGTAAAAGAGACACTTGCACGCCTCACTACCAAGAAGCAGAACATGGGTGCCAAGTGGCGCCGCGAGAAGCGCGAGGCAGTGCGCGAGGAAGAGAGCAAGGAGGCAGCATTGCAAGCCGCCGAGAAGAAGATTCTCAAGCTCACCGAGTTTGTTACTGCCAACGACCTCGCCATGATGATGAACGTGCCTATCAACAAGGTGATTGGCACTTGCATGAGCCTGGGTGTGATGGTATCAATCAACCAGCGCCTCGACGCCGAGACCATCAACATTGTTGCCGAGGAGTTTGGCTTCAAGACTGAATATGAGAGTGCCGATGTGGTGGAGGCAATCCACGAGGAAGAGGATAATCCCGAAGACCTCCAGCAGCGTCCACCAGTGGTTACCGTGATGGGTCACGTTGACCATGGTAAGACCTCGTTGCTTGACTACATTCGCAAGAGTAATGTGATTGCCGGCGAGGCTGGTGGTATCACCCAGCACATTGGTGCCTACAACGTGAAGTTGCCCAATGGCCGCCGCATCACCTTCCTCGATACCCCTGGTCATGAGGCGTTTACCGCTATGCGTGCCCGTGGTGCCAAGGTAACCGATATCGTTATTGTGATTGTTGCAGCCGACGACAATGTGATGCCTCAGACCAAGGAGGCCCTCAACCATGCTTCGGCAGCTGGTGTGCCCATCGTCTTTGCTATCAACAAGATAGATAAGGATGGCGCTAACCCCGAGAAGATTAAGGAAGAACTTGCTAACCTCAACTATCTTGTGGAGGAATGGGGCGGCAAGTACCAAAGTCAAGATATCTCGGCTAAGAAGGGTATTGGCGTGGAGGAACTCATGGAGAAAGTGCTCCTCGAAGCCGATATGCTCGACCTCAAGGCCAACCCCGACCGCAAGGCTACTGGCTCTATCATCGAGTCGTCGCTCGACAAGGGACGTGGCTACATCGCCACTGTGCTCGTGGATAACGGAACCCTCAAAGTGGGCGACATCGTGCTTGCCGGTACTCACTATGGTAAGGTGAAGGCTATGTTCAACGAGCGCAACCAGCGCATCAAAGAGGCAGGACCATCATCACCAGCCCTGATTCTGGGTCTCAACGGTGCTCCTACCGCTGGCGACAAGTTCAACGTGATGGATACCGACCAAGAGGCTCGTCAAATCGCCAACCGCCGCGAGCAGTTGCAGCGTGAGCAAGTGCAACGCACTCAGCACCGCCGCACCCTCGAGGACATCGGCCGCCTGCGTGCTCTGGGTGAGTTCCACGAACTTAACATCATCGTTAAGGGTGACGTGGATGGCTCTATCGAGGCGTTGAGCGACTCGCTCATCAAGCTCTCGACTCCCGAGGTGCAAGTGAACGTGATCCACAAGGCAGTGGGTGCTATCAGCGAGAGCGACGTAACTCTGGCAGCTGCCAGCGATGCTTATATCATTGGTTTCCAGGTGCGTCCTTCGGTTGACGCCAAGCGTCTTGCAGCGCAGGAGGGTGTGGATATCCGCATCTACTCTATCATCTACGATGCCATCGAGGAGATTAAGAGCGCTATGGAAGGTATGCTTTCTCCCGACATCAAGGAGGAGGTTATTGGTAATGCCGAAATCAAGGAGGTTTACCACATCAGCAAGGTGGGAACCATCGCCGGTGCTATGGTCAAAGATGGCAAACTCAAGCGTGGCTGCAAGGTGCGCGTGATTCGCGATGGTATTGTGCGCCACACTGGCACACTGGCATCGCTCAAGCGCTTCAAGGACGACGCTAAGGAGGTTACCAGTGGCTATGAGTGCGGTTTCAGCATCCAGAGCTACAACGACCTCGTAGTGGGCGACATCGTCGAAGCCTTCGAGGAAATCGAGGTACAGAAGACACTGTAAAATAAGTTATAAGTGTTAAGGTTTAAGTGTTAAGTATTTTCTGGCGACCCCTGAGTGCTTAACACTTTTACTTTACACCTACCACTTAATACTTAGTACTTAACACTTAACACTTAGCATGATTTATTATCTCAACATAGGCTCTAACCTCGGTGACCGGGAGGGAAACCTCTGGGCAGCCGACTTGAGGTTGTCGATTGACCTTGGACTGGTGACGGCGCGTTCCTCTATCGTTGAGAGCGAACCTTGGGGATTTGATAGCGACAACGGCTTCCTTAACATGGGTATTGCTGTGGATAGCCGCTTCTCGCCCATTGAGGCGCTCAACATCATCCACGACATTGAGCAAGAACTCAACCAAGGGCACAGCCATCGCGACGCCGACGGCAACTATGTAGATCGCCTTGTGGATATCGACATTATGGCTATCGACGACCTCGTCATCGATCTGCCCAGCTTGCAAGTGCCACACCGACACATGCCACGCCGCGACTTCTTCTTGCAGCCCATGGCAGAACTCGCCCCCGAGTGGGTGCACCCCATCCTCCACCTCACCGCCCAGCAGATGCTGGAGCAGTATTTAGATGGAGAATAATTGAAAAAAAAGAGTGTTTATTTTGCTACGAAACGGTGTTTTGCCCAGTTCGTAGCAAAATAAAACAGTAAAATTACAGAATGGAGTAAAAGCAAAATCGCAAGTTGCAACAACAGCAACTTGCGATTTTATTTTAGGACTTATTGTGGACTTTACTTAATAATAACGTAGAGCTTACTTAATCACAACTTTCTTGCCGTTGTGGATGTAGATTCCAGCAGGCAGGTTGTTGCCGTTAGTGAAGCGCTGTCCCATCATGTTATAGTAGGCATTGTCGCCTGTGTTGACTGAGTCGTTGTTTACAGTAGTGATTGCTGTTGACATTTGCCAGTACACGATGTTTGACGAGTTGCGCACGATGGTGGTCTCACGTTTGTCATTAACTACAGGCACGTCGTAGTGCACTTGAATGCCAATTCGGTTTTCAAACAATGGATTGTCATTCATGTTGGTGCGATAGAAATAGATGCGCGAAATATCAAAGTCGTAGCCACCGTTGTAGATCTCGTAAGGAATCTCAGTCATGTCTTCCACGAGGTCGAAGGCATAGGTGTCGGCAAGGAATACAAATGGAACGTCATTGTCGGTGAAAATGCTGTAAACCAAATGTGTTGGGTCGATGTAGTTGCCGTCAACATCTTCGGGCAGGACAGTGAAGTCAAAGCAGCTATAACCATCCTCCTCGCCGCTGTCGAACCAAGAGTCCTCATAAATCACTGGGTCGGCAGGCACAGCAGGCTGCAGTATAAACTCTTTGTAAACTGTGTTGAAGTCCATAGCGCAGAAGGTGAGGTCGTTGTTATATACCACGCCCAGACCGGTAGCGATGAAGTTGTTGGGGAACTCTGCATTGGGATCACCTGTGGTGTTGTCGAGCGTGATGGTTCCAGCTTCATTGTCGATGGTGTAAGTTACTTCGGTCACGCCCTGGTGAACTGTGAGAGTCATGGCATACTGCTCGTTGCCCTCATCGTCGGTTGTTGCCTCCACGCCAGTGCTCATCCATTGTATGAACATGCCATATTCATCTTCCTCCAGCCAGTAGATGTATTGTCCTGTTGGCACAGTAATCTTGGTGCCGTCGGCACTAAGAGTACCTTTCACCCATGCATCGCTTACCGCGTCAAATACCACGTCGCGCAGATAAACGGTCTCGCCATCTTCGGCAAAGACGATATCGGTAGTACCCGACTGCTCAGCCATGTAAGGAGCATCCCATCCTTGATAGATGTTGTAACCAGAGCGAACATAGGTGTGCAGTTCACCATCGGGCTGTTCGGTTATGATTTCAGGCACGGGAACAGGCTCTTTCTCGGTGAGGACGGTGTTCCACTCCAGGTAACCAGGCCAAGCTCCGTCGTCCTCGTAGCAGCAGGTGAGACCCTCGGCCACGAAGTCTTGGATGTTTTGCTCAAACTCGGTGCGTCCCGATGTTCCCTGCAGTGCAATGGTGTTGCCATCAATCACATACACAGCCTCGGTAACCGACTCGTCGTGCACGAAGCTCACCATCGAGGTCTCTTCATTGATTTCGGTGTGACCCCAAGCGAGCCTGATGCCAGTGTCGTATTGATAGCTCCATCCCACAGTTTGCTCAAGCGAGACGGTGATAGTGGTGCCATCGGCGCTCAGTGTGCCTACTGCCCATGACTCACCGAAGCTGTCGTACATGCCATTGACGATGTTCTTGATATAGACCGTAGTCCCGTCTGCGTCATAAACGATGGTAGTTTTGGCATCTTGTTCGGTAGTGAACAGGGTGTTGTCAAATACTACAAAACCAAATCCGCTGCGCACGTATTGCTTTGCCTCGCCTTCGGGCTGCTCGGTGATGAGCTCACCCAGAGCCTTGGTGTGCATGCGGTTTTTGAGTCCTGATTTAGCTTTGATGTTAATATTTTCACGAGAGAGCATTCTTTTGCTCTTGACGCTGCGTCCATTGAACTGGACTTGCGCCGATGCGGTAGCAACCAATGCCACCGCCATCAGTAGAGTAATGATTCTTTTCATAATTTGCAATTTGTTAGAAGTATAAGTTTGGTAGATGAATTTAAATTAACGTGAGTTCGATATATCGTCGAACTCACGTTATGTTTAGTTTATTTAGCTACTTTCTCGAGGCGCTTCATCATTATAAACATGAAGAGGGCCGAAACAACGCACACGCCAATGAAGACGCTCCACACTACCCACAAGGGTAGACCGCCCCACAGGTAGCCGCCAACGCTCACGAGGAAGTTGCCAATAGCAGTGCTTGCAAACCAGCCACCCATCATCAAACCCTTGAGTTTGGGAGGAGCCACCTTGGTGACAAACGAGATTCCCATTGGGCTGAGCAAGAGCTCACCAAAGGTGAGTACAAGATAGGTGGAAATGAGCCAGTTGGGTGAAACAAATGTTGCTGCATCGCCAAGAGCCTTTTGCTCGTCGGGACTTGGTAATCCCATAGAACCGACAATCATAATGAGGAAAGCCGATGCTGCCACGAGCATACCTAAGGCAATCTTGCGTGGTGCGCTGGGCTCTTTGCCTTTACGAGCCAGCCATCCAAAGAGTGCCAGCGACACTGGAGTCAAAGCCACCACAAAGCAGGGGTTAAACTGCTGGAAGATAGGAGCTGCAACATCAACTGGTCCGTCTAAGTTGCAGTAGCGATAGATGAGAATGCCCAAGCATGCTGCAATCACACCACCAGCGATGCCGCGAGTGCGGTTGCTCTTGGTGTCGAAGATGGCAAATGCTGCATAAACAATAAAGATGCAAAGCACCAGGTTCCACACGTCGAATGCCATGCTCTGCAGGCCAGTAGAGCTCTTAGCAGTAAACTCGTTGGCAAAGAAAGTGAGTGTCAATCCGTTCTGGTGGAATGCCATCCAGAAGAAGATCACTACAATGAATACCAAGATGAGTGCCACGACACGCTTTGATGTCTCACCAGGAGCCAATTCGGCAGCAGCGGCTGCTTCTTTGTTGTCTTTCTTGCTAGAGATAGCACTCTTCTCAACATGGCGGAAAGTGTTGCGGAAAGCATAGTAGATGATTATTGAAAGAATGAGCGAGACGCAAGCCACGCCAAAGGCGAAGTGGTAGCTGTCGGCAACGCTCACGCCCAAGTTTTTCTGAGCATATTCCATAATCTTCACTGCTGCAGTGGGGGCAAACATCGCACCAATGTTGATTGCCATGTAGAAGATGCTGAATGCAGCGTCACGCCTATCGGCATACTTAGGATCGTCATAAAGGTTTCCTACCATTACCTGCAGGTTTCCTTTAAAGAGTCCCGTTCCCAAGCTCACCAGCAATAGAGCGCCCATCATAGCCACGAGGGCAACGGTGTCGCCACCCAGAGGCACCGAGAGTGCCACATATCCAAAGAACATAATCAAAATGCCACTTGTCACCATCTTGCCATATCCAAAGATGTCGGCAAGAATACCGCCAATCACTGGCAGGAAGTAAACCAGCATCAGGAAGCTGCTGTAGATGAGTCCTGCCTTGCCGGGGTCTAAGCCGAAGTTCTCGCGCAAGAAAAGTGCGAAGACGGCTATCATAGTGTAATAGCCAAAGCGTTCGCCAGTGTTGGCAAGCGCCAGGGCATATAAGCCTTTTGGTTGATTTTTAAACATGGGTTAGTTTTTTAGTTATTAGTTGCGATGGCATCGCAACAGATAGAGAACAAAAAGTTGTTGTTAAAATTAAAAAGGCGAGGGGTTGATGTTGTTCAGCCCCTCGGCCTTTATGGTATCATAAAGAGTTGCTATTTAGTAACCCTTTCAAGCCACTTCACCATACCGAGCATTACGCCCATTGATATGATGCAGACTACGAGGAATACTGTCCAGCAAAGCCATAATGGCCATTTGTTGTACATCAATGGGCCAATCCAGATAAGCAGGTTGCCAACGGCTGTTGCGCCAAGCCATAATCCTTGGCACAATCCCTGCAAGTTCTTTGGCGCCACTTTAGATACGAATGACAGTCCCAAAGGTGAAATAAACAACTCGGCAACAGTAAGGAAGAAGTAGGTCACGATAAGTACCCAAGCGCCGGCTTTCATGCCTTCTTTAACACCAACATCCATAGCCTTGAACTCCTCTCCTGAGGGATATCCACTCACATTAGAATAGATGGCCAGGAACAGATAAGCAAGACCGGCAATAAACATACCATAAGCAATCTTGCGGGGGGTAGAGATTTCTTTACCCTTCTTGCTAAGGTAGCCGAAGATGAACATAATGATTGGGGTGAGCACAATTACGAAGAACGGGTTCACTGCCTGCCAAATTTCAGGAGCAATAGAATCGGTCTTCACAAAGTCGCGAGCGAATACCGATAACGACTGACCGTTCTGGTGGAACGAGAACCAGAAGAAGACTGCCACGCCAAGCACTGCAAACAAGGCATACATGCGTTGCTTGATTTCCTTGGCCATAGCTTTTTTCTCCTCGGGAGTGTAGTCAACAGCAGCTTGAGCTTCTTTCTTGGCTGGAGTTGGGAAAATCTTCTGATAATAGATGAAGATTGCCAGAGAGATGAGCATAGCACAAACTGAAGCGATGAACGAGTAGTGAACACCAGTGTTGAATACCTCAAGATATTTAGAGCAGAATGCACTCATATCGGCAGGTATGGCGCCGCTAACTTGATTGGCAAGGGTGTTGAGGTTGCTCATTGCTTCACCTGTCATGGCGCTGGCACCATTAATGAACTGGTGGCATAATGCTGGCAACTCAGCGTTATAGGTAAGGTCGTTAACGCCTAACCACCACTGGCGCAGATAGGGTGCTACAAATGGGGCGATAAGACCACCAATATTGATGAATACATAGAAAATCTGGAAGCCACTGTCGCGCTTACCTTGCACGGCTTTAAGGGCTTCTGGGCCCTTCTTGGCAGCCTCGGCCTCAACGTTGTCATACATCTGACCTACAATAGCCTGAAGGTTTCCCTTGAACAGACCATTACCAAAAGCGATGAGCAGCAGAGCTATGCAAGTGAAAGGCAGCAACCAGCTGATGTTGCCAGACGTTGCCATGATTGGAATTGAGAGCAAAGCATAGCCCAAAGCCATGATAATAAGACCCCAGCGAATGGTGCCCTTGTAGTTTTGAGTGCGGTCGGCGATGATACCTCCCACGAGGCTTAACACATAGATTAAGCAATAGAACACAGAATAGATGACACCACTTGTCTCATCTGAAAGGCCAAATTTTGAGCAGAGGAAGAGCAGCAGCACTGCATTCATAATGTAGTAGCCAAAGCGTTCGCCCATGTTGCTCAATGCGGCGGGGATTAACCCCTTGGGATGTCCTTTAAACATAAACAGTTAATAGTTTTGAAGTTAATATTTATATAGTTTATAATTCAGAGTTAAGAGTTCATAGTTATGTCCTCACTTCAATCTTAATTATGCATTGCGGCAAATGCCATTGCGTAGGCACGCATCTGCTTCAGCATGGAGACGAGGCCGTTGCTGCGGGTGGGGGAGAGGTGTTCGCGCAGGCCAATGCGCTCTATGAAGTAGAGGTCGGCATCAACGATGTCTTGAGGTTTCTGTCCTGAGAGGACGCGAATGAGCAAAGCCACGATTCCCTTGACGATGATGGCGTCGCTATCGGCGCGGTAGGTTACCACTCCGTCGCTATATTGTGCGTCGAGCCACAAACGGCTCTGGCATCCGTCAATGAGGTTGTCGGGGGTCTTTTGGCTCTCGTCGAGTGTGTCAAGGCCGTTGCCCAGTTCAATGATGTAGGCATAACGGTCCATCCAGTCGTCGAGGTCGGCGAACTCATCTATTATCTCGTCTTGAATTTGGTTGATTTCAGCCATTTTTATGATTATATATGTATAAATCGGTCAAAATTACTCAAAATTTTGGTTTCTCACAACATTTTGTTGAAAAAAGTGTGTGGAGTGTATAGTTTGAGGGGTCTTAATTCGTTGCTGTTAAAAAGATTAAGGTGCTGAACCTTGATGGTCCAGCACCTTAAAATATAGAAGTGTTAAGTGGTTCAGTGTGTTATTAATTGCTAAACTTAAGTGTGAGGTTAGCAATCTTGCGGCTGTTGTATAACATACCATAAGCATCGGCATTCATCTTGCGCTGATAGAGACCAGCGATTTCTTGCTTAGGAAGTGGACGAGGAGTGCCTTGCTTGTTAACCTTCACTACATAGAGAGCATTGTCACCGGCAACAACTTGAATCTTGCCAATGGCGTTCTTGCCCATACCAACTATGCGTCCAGCCACCTTAAGGTCGCTGATTATATTTGGTGCTCCAGGAATGTAGGTTACAGAGTCAACTGTTGAGTTGAACTTCTGAGCGTAAGCATTCACATCGGTAGCTTTGATGCTGTTGCAGTCCTTAAGCAAGCCTTCACCAATTTTCTTGTTGAGAATATAAGTGGTGAGCTGTTGCTTAACGGTTGGGTCGGTGTAAGGGATGTAGTCGATATAAGCGTCTTCTACAGCAGCAACTACGAGATAGCCGTGCTCGTCATCCTCTTTGATTTCTGACACTGTGCCAGGCTTGTTATCAAATGCCCATTTGATAAGGTCGCGTGTGCCAGTGATAGTACCAGTCATTTGGCTGCCAATAGCTGCATTGCTGGCATCAACCACACATTCCTGTACGTCATATTTTGCAGCCTTTGCGTTCTTCTTGAAGTCGGCAGTAGTCTTGTTCTTGTCGATATAAGCCTGCAGAGCCTTCTTAAGGTTGTTGACTGTAGTCTCGCTTGGTTCGTTCTCATATTTTGCACGAGCCACCGAATAGAGAGTGATGGGCGCTTTGTGTTGAGCTACTTGTGCAAACACTGCGATGTTCTGGTCGCCTTGTGTCTGTGAGTCGAGCAGGAACACGCTTCCATCGAGGTGGGCGATAATTTTCTCGCGGATAGAATCTTGGTAGAGAAGTGCGTCAACCGATGGAGCTTTGCTTGGGTCAAACATTTGAATTGCAATGTTCTGATTCTTGTTGCTGCGGTTGAGCGAGTCGATTGTCACACCATTGGTGAGCAGTGCGAAGATAGAGTCTTGCATCTGCTTTGTGCCAACAACCTGAACAGTGTTTAATCCGAGTGAGTCGGGGCATTGCACCATCTTAGTCACCTTATAAATATAAGTGTTGCGGTCGCGAGGTCCCTTAGGATTTCTCATCTTCATGCTGTTGATGCCACCCTCAAGTAATTCAGTAAAGATTGGGTCTTTTGGCTCAGAAGCACCAGTGGTGACAACAGTGAGCTTATTGCTGTTGCTGTTGGTCATAAGAGAGTCGATAAACAAGTGTGTGTCCTTGTTGTTCTTAATGCCAAGCACGCCCTCTTGAGAGGCAAATGAGTTGTAGATTTTAGCAATCATGCCGTTGGCCACTTTAGTATCATTGGCCGATGGATCCAAGTCAACCTTGATGTAGCTGATGCGACGCTTCTCTTGGTCAATCTTGAAGCACTCCTTGTAGAGATCATATGCCTCTTTGATTTCCTCGTCGCTAACCTTATATTTGTTGGTATATTGAGCATAGTCAACCTTGGTATACTCAATGTCATAAGGAGTTTGCTCTTCCTTAAGGAGTTGCTCTTCAAGTTTATTTGGCTTAATGCATCCCATGATAGCGAGTCCCAATTTGGTGCTCTTGAGTTCAGTAGCAATTTCGGGAACTCGGTTTTGGCAATAAACCTTTGCTTCGGCCAACTGTTGCTGCTGAGGATCTTGAGAGTTGGGGTTAGGATTAGCGTTTTTGATTTGATCAAAAGTCTTCTTGTCTAATCCAGTCTCTTTAAAGAGAACGTTAAGAATCTCATCGTCAGAAACGTTAATGCTGGCGTCATCACACTCTTCGGTGATAAGTGTTTGGCCAATAATTTGTTGAACAACTTGCTGCTGCATAGTTGGACCATCGATTTTTTGATCAGGATTCTTCTTTTGTAATTTCTCCTGCTCTTCACTGAATTGTCTGATATCAATGTTCTTGTCACCTACTTGCAGAGCGAGGGTGTCGTTGCCTCTAAAGAGAGACATTGGATTGTCGATAGCTGTTAAGATGAAAAGTACCAATGCACCTCCAATCAAGCCCATCAACAATTTGGGTCTTTTTCTAAGTTTTTCTAGTACTGCCATTATAGTAATTTTATATGTTTTTGATATTCAAAAATAGTTGTTTTCGAAAATAGCACGCAAAGATAGACATTTTTTGGTTAACGACAAAAAAATGATACAATTTTGTTGCAAAATAGTGTGCAACTTGCCGTTTTGCATAGGATTTATGCCCAAGAAACTAGCTATTATACACCCAAAATGTGCAAATGTAACAAGGCTTATTGATAGGGCAGTTGATGTGGTTTTTTAATATGGATTGCCTGGTTGCGGTTGGCATAATTTTGCAACGTGATTATTATTACCTCCAATTTATTAACCCTAAATCTATTAAAGAAAAGAAATGAACACCGACAACATTATTGATGAAAGCACCTCATCCGAGACCCAGCAGGAGCCTTTGGCAGAACAAGAAGTGGCTGCTGCCGAGCTGGCCTCAGCACCCATTGGCGAAGAACCGCAACAGCTCGACGACGTGCAGCAACTGTTCGAGAAGCTGGGTGTGAGCGAGAGCATAGCCGCCTCGGCGAGGGTAATCGTGCAGTCGCTGCGTGAGGGCAACGCCTCAAGCGAGAGCATCGTCAGGATGGTGGTTCAGTCGTTGCGCCATGATGAGGAACTGAAGAATGCCGAGACGCAAGGCTACTTGCGTGGCCGTAACGAGGTGATTACCGCCAGTGCTCCACCCGACGACAAGTCGCCGCGCCCTCTCAACTTCCCCATCTACACCAAACGAAGCTTTTGGGATAAGTAGAGGATAGGAGATAGGGGATTGAGGATCGGGTTCTCTTCCCTCTTCCTTCTCAACTCTCAACTATGAACTGTGAACTATGAACTATGAACTCTTCCCACTCAACTTTCCCACTAAAAACTAAACTCTAAAAACTAAATTACTATGATTAAAAGATTTATTAATCGAGTCGTTGCTGTTTGCAATTGGCTCAAGAAAAACCGCAAGCTGCTCATGTTGTTGCTTGCTATTGTGATAATGCTGATTTTGGGCGGATGCCTCGCGTCGCCACACCAAGCAGCACTCGCTGTGGTGGTTGCTGGTGTTGCGGGTGGCAAGCACATTGATGATGAGCCCCTCACCACTGACCTCACTCGCTCGGCGTCGCCCGAACTGCTGCTCAACGAGATAGACCAGCAGATAGTGAAAATTCGCCCTATGGCGACTCCTATCGACCAGCTCTCACGCTGCGCTGGCTCCAAGCATGTGGGCAGCATGATTGTCGATTATTATAATGTCGATACCAAGCCCACCACTGCCGAGGTGGCTAGCGAGTATGTGGAGCCCGACGCTGGAAGCGCCACTGCCGACGACACTCGCATCACACTGAGCACCAACAATGATGAGATGTTTGATGTTTCCGACACTATTCTTGTGCAGGGAGTGTATGGCTACGATGCTACTGGTACCGAACAGAGTAATGAGGAACTAGTGCTCTATGTCGTTTCGCGCGATGACAACAACGGCCTGAAGGTGCAGGCTGTCAACGGCAAGAAAATTGGCAATATAGATGGCTGTATTCCATCGATTGATGAAGGCACTACACTCATCCGCATGGGGCGCGCTGCTACCGAGCTTGATGTGATGTCGCCACAGTTTGAGGCTCTGCCGCACAAGGCACAGCAATTCTGCCAGATATTCAAGATGCAGGTTGAACAGTCAGTTTTGCAGAAACTTTCTAACAAGGAAGTGCCTTGGACCATGAACGACCAGGAGGAGGCTGCCATCTATGATATGCGCTTGGGCATGGAGAAGTCGTTCCTCTTTGGTGTGAAGGGCAAGATATGGGACAGCACCAAGAAGGAGTATGTGATGCTCACCGGTGGCATTTGGAAGCAGGCCGGCAAGGAGTTTGTCTATAACGCCCAAAGCATTAACCAGGAGTCGATAATCGACATGATGCGCAGGGCGTTTACCGGCAACGCCGGCAGCAAACGCAAGATTCTCATTGGTGGTTCAGAACTCATTGGCACCATCAACAAGCTCGACTACAACCGCGTGATTGCCGCTAGCGATACTGTCACCAAGTGGGGCATCGACTTTACCGAGCTCAGGTCTAAGTTTGGCACGCTCTATGTGCTGCTCAGTGAGGTCTTTGACGAGTGCGGCATGGCTGCTAATGGCATGATTATCGACCCAGAGTATTTGCAGAAGTATGTGCATCAGCCTTTCAGCGCCGAGACTCTCAACCTCAAGGCCAGTGGCGTGAGAAATGTAGATGCCACTGTACTCACCGAGACCAGCTGCCTTGTGCTGCGATATCCCAAGGCTCACATGCGCATCATCAGGGCATAACTTGCAATAGAATTAAACCCGAATTGGTTCAACAAAAATTCTGTTCTGACATAAATTTTAATGACCGATTTGGGTTAAAAAATTGCTCATAATCTAATCCTTTGAAGGGGCATCTCCTGCGTCAGGAGGTGTCCCTTTCTTTTCATAAAATTTGGCGGTATCAAAATTTTTATAGAAATTTGTCCCTCCAAAAATGACACGCGAACGTAAAATACAGCAAGTCACCCTTGTAGGATGCTTAGGCAATGTGGTGCTTATGGTGTGCAAGCTCATTGCAGGCGTTGTGGGGCACAGCTCGGCGATGATTGCCGATGCCGCGCATTCGCTGTCGGACTTTGTCACCGATGTGATAGTGCTCACCTTTGTTAGCGTCAGCGCCAAGCCACAAGACAAATCTCACGATTATGGCCACGGCAAGTTTGAGACCATCGCCACATTCTTCATTGGCATCGCCTTAGTGGCGGCAGCAACGGGAATCATAATATCGGGAATAGTGAGCCTGATAGATTGGGCTAAAGGTGCCGATCTTGAGGCGCCAGGCAAGATGGCGCTGTGGGCTGCATTGTTCTCTATTGCCGTCAAGGAGGCCTTGTATCAATACACTGCCTATCATGGCAAGAAACTCAACTCTCAGGCTGTGATTGCCAACGCTTGGCATCACCGCAGCGACGCTCTATCGTCGGTTGCAGCAGCCATAGGCATTGGCGGAGCCATCTTGCTCGGAGACCGCTGGACAGTGCTCGACCCGTTGGCGTCGGTGATTGTGGGAATTGTTCTTATGAAGGTGGCAGTGGGATTGCTGCGAACTAGCATTAACGAACTAACTGAGAGTTCGTTGCCACAAGAAACAGAGCAAGAGATAGAAGATATTATCACTTCGTTTCCTCAAGTGAGTGAGCCTCATAACTTGCGTACACGTCGCATAGGCAACCGCATCGCCATCGAGGCCCATATCCGCATGGACGGCACCATGTCGTTGCAAGAATCCCACGATGTCGCCTCACAAGTAGAGAAGAATCTCAAAGACCGCTTCGGCGACGACACCCACATCACCCTGCATGTGGAACCAGCTAAGTAGTTCATAGTTCACAGTTCATAGTTCACAGTTGAGAGATAGCTCGACCTTCGATTCCCGAACTCCGTTCCACTTTCCACTTTCCACCAATAAACGATCCCCATTTTTGTCTATTAAAATCGCATATTCTTCTATGTGATGCTTTGGTTTTGTCTAATTGGTGTGATAAATATCACGAAAATGTGATATTATGCAGGAAAAATGACTAACTTTGCACTATGGGAAAAATTTTTACATTTAGCAGGACAACCTTAATTCATTTGCTGTGCTGGGGACTTATATTGGCATTCCCGCTGTTCCTGTATCGTCAAAATGATACCATGACCGATATGCTCAGGCATTACCTGCGCTCGCTGGGTGGAACGTTGTGCTACATGACAATATTCTACCTTAATTATATCTATCTTGTGCCCAAGTTGCTTTTTGAGAACAAGCGCAAGCGATTTGTGCTTTATAATATTATTGCGATATTTGTGCTCGTTGCATTTATGACATGGTGGTGGTACCTGATGGGAGAAATTTTCCCAAACTCTAACCCTATGCCTGCTTCCTTTAATGCTCCACCCAAGTGGACACGTTTCGTGCAGATGTCGTTTATGCTTATCCTCGTGATAGGACTTAGCACTGCCATTCGCTTGAGCCAACGCTGGCAAAAATTGCAGGAGGCAAAGAAAGAGGCCGAGCGCATACGCAGCGATGCCGAGCTCAAGAACCTGCGCAACCAGCTCAACCCGCATTTTCTGCTCAACACTCTGAATAACATTTATGCCCTTATCGCTTTCGATCCCGAGAAAGCACAGGTAGCGGTAGGTGAGTTGAGCAAACTCTTGCGCCATGCCCTCTACGACAACCAGAAGCACTTTGTGCCCCTATATAAGGAGGTGGAGTTTATAGAGAACTATATCGACCTGATGAAGATGCGCGTGACCAACAATGTGAAAATCAACACCAACATCGACATCGATGAGGACGACTCCACACCCATCGCTCCGCTAATCTTCATCTCGCTCATCGAGAACGCCTTTAAGCATGGCATCTCGCAAGCTGGAGAGGGAGAAATCGACATCACTATCACCAATAAAGACGACCAGATAATGTGCGAGATAGTGAACACCAACTACCCTAAGCGCGACAACGACAAGAGCGGGTCGGGAATAGGACTTGAGCAAGTGGCACGGCGATTGGAGCTCATGTATGCTGGGCGTTACAACTGGGAAAAGGGCTTGGACACCACGACTAATAAGTATTTCTCTAAAATAGTTCTGAACAATGATAATAAAGTGCGCGATAATAGATGACGAGCCATTGGCAGTGGAACTGCTGGTGAGCTATGTGAATAAAATACCGTTTATGGAGCTGCACGGTAAGTACTCTAATGCCGTTGATGCCATGAAGGGCATAGCTGAAGACCCTATAGATGTAGTGTTTCTCGATATACAGATGCCAGAGCTGAATGGATTGGAACTCTCGAAAATGCTCCCCGAATCAACGCGTGTGGTGTTCACCACCGCTTTTGAGCAATATGCCATCGACGGCTATCGCATCAATGCTCTCGACTACCTTCTCAAGCCCATCTCTTATCCCGAGTTCCTTGAGGCATGCAACAAGGCATTGCAGTGGTTTACAATGGTGCAGCAGGCCGAGGAGTCGAAAGAGCCCGAAGCCACCAGCATCTTCATCAAGAGTGAGTACAAACTGCTGCAAATCGAGCTTGACGACATTCGCTACATTGAGGGTTTGAAGGACTATGTGAAAATCTATACCGAACAGTCACCGCATCCCATCCTCTCGCTCATGAACATGAAGGCGATGGAGCAGATGCTGCCCGCCTCACGATTTATCAGGGTGCACCGCTCTTATATCGTGCAGAAGAGCAAAATCAAGGAGATAGACCGCAATCGCATCGTCTTTGGCGACGTGTATATTCCTATTGGCGACAGCTACAAGCAAGCATTCCAAGACTTCCTAGGACGATAGATTCCTAATTGGGTTAAAGAATTACCATAAAAAGCCACCTCTTGCAAAGCGATAGCAAGAGGTGGCTAAACGTTTGTGAAAGAAAGATTATTTCTTGTCTTTCTTGTTCTTGGCGTCTTTGCTCCAATAGTCGTTATACATCTTAATGCCAAAGATTATCACGCTGCACACAGTGGTGATGAGGTTGGTCCAGAAGATGGCAAAACCTTCACCAAAGATGCCGAGCATGATACCTTGCAGCATGAAAGCGATGCCGCCAATGCCAATCATCAGGAATGTGGGCAGTGCAATGTCGTCGGTCTTGCGGGTGCGAATGGTTTGAATGGCCTGAGGCACGTAACCCAAAACCAGTCCTAACGAAGCAATAATGCCACATATCCAGAAGAAAGTTCCTGTTGGACTAAAAAAACTGTCAAGTAGTACCATAATATTTAAGTGTTAAGTTTTAAGTGTTAAGTTTTAAGTTTTAAGTGTAAAGTTAGCGCTTATAGGGGAGAGGGGAGAGTGAGAGAGTTCATAGTTCACAGTTCATAGTTTACAGTTGAGAGGTGAGAGAAAGAGCTCGACCCCCGACTTACTATTCCTGATCCCTGTCCTCCGTACCATAAGGTGCTTACTTTATCTGCTTCATTAATTCTTTGGTAGCGGTTATGAGCTGGTCATCGACACCTTTCACCACGAGAGCAGGGTCGTTGAGCACCTTAAAGTCGGGCTCAAGCTGGCTGTTCTCGAGGTAGTTGCCTTGAGCTGTGCGGTAGCCAATGATAGGAATACCGAAGATGAGTGAGTCGTCTTGCAAAGTCTCCCACGATACGCTGGTCATAGTGCCTGGCACGGCAGCACCCACGAGTTTGCCAATGTTCATCTGCTTATATACCCAAGGAGTGCCGTGAGCGTTGCTGTAGCAAGCCTCGCACTGCAGCATGATGCTGGGTTTGTTCCAGCGGCGGCTAGGCATGTCGCAAGCATCGCGTCCGCGAATCTCTTGAGTCAAATATTTCTTGCCGGTGAAGAGCACCTCAATGTCCTCGTGCAGACGGCCACCGCCGTTGAAGCGGATATCGATTACGATGCCATCACGCTTGTTGTACTTGCCTAGTACCTTGCTATATACCTCGCGATAGCTGGCATCGTTCATCGACTCGATGTGCACGTATCCCAGTCTTCCGCCCGAGATGCTGTCAACGATGTGCTCGTTGTGCTTAACCCAGCGTTTGTAGAGCAGGGTATTGAGGGCGCCGCGGCTGATGGGTTTCACCACCTCGTCCCAAGTCTCGCCAGTGGCGGGGTCACGGAACGATACAAGCGTCTTCACGCCAGCCTGTCCGTTGAGCAGGAGGGTGTGGTCGTTTTCGTGAGTTATTTCCTCGCCGTTAATCTTCTCAACGATGCATCCAGCTTTAACTTTAGATTTTGATTTGTTGAATGGTCCACCAGTCACCACCTCAGCAATCTTCAGGCCTTTGCCAGTGTAGCTCATGTCGTAGAGCAGACCCAAGTTGGCGGTAGTCTCACCACCGGCAGGGTAGTAGCGACCGCCAGTGTGCGACACGTTGAGCTCGCCCAGCAGTTCACTCAGAAGGTTGGCGAAGTCGTAGTTGTTGTTGATGTGAGGTAAGAACTTGCGGTAGGTGTTACAGTTGTCTTTCCAGTTCACACCATGGAAGTTGGTGTTGTAGAAACGCTCCTGAATCTGCTTCTCTACGTGGTTGAACATGTACTCACGCTCAGCAGTGAGGTCCATCTTCATCTTAGCGCTGTAAGTGATGGCTTTGAGCTTGTCGCTGGCCACAGTGAGTTTCTGCATAGTGCCACTGCCTAGGATGAAGAACTCCTTACCGTCCTTTGAACTCTCAATATTGGCCCATTTTGAACCCATCTTATTGATGAGTGTGGTGCTCTTCTTTCTCAGGTCCATTTTCCACAGGTCATAGCCTTTCTCAAATGCTGAGAGATAGTAGAGGTTCTCGCCGTCTTTGGTGATAAGAGCCGAGGCGATGTCGCTGGAGTTGGTGGTTACGCGCACGATGCGGTCCTCTATGCCTTCAAACTCCACAACGATGTCATTAGATTTCTCTTTGTTACTGTCGCCAACAATCTCTTTCTTCTTTTTGTTGTTCTTCTCTTCTTCTTTCTTCTTCTCTTCCTCGGCCTTCTTCTCTTCTTTCTCGGCTTCCTTCAGCAGTTCGGAATCCTCTTTGTTGAGCTGATATTTGTCAAGGGCTTCCTGGTTGAGGAAGATAAGGGCAAGGTCGTCCTGCGAACCCCATGAAGCGTGACTACGCATACCGTAGCGGTTAGTCTTGTAGAGGATGGCATTGCCGTCGAGCACGAAGCGAGGGCTCTCGCTGAAGTAGGCGCTCTGGGTGAGGTTGTGAATTTCGCCGCCTTGTGCGCTCACCAGACCCACGTCGCTATATGGGTCACGCTGGTTGCCAATGAACTCGAGGGTGAACCACTTGCCGTCGGGCGACCACTCATAGTTGAAGCCACCGTTGGTCTCATACCATGTGCTGCCGTCGGTGACTTGGCGCACTTTCTTGCTCTTGAGGTCCATGACCATGAGTTTGTTGCGGTCCTCGATGAAGGCCAGTTCCTTGCCATCGGGGGAGTATTGAGGATAGGCGCGCTCTATAGAGGTTGAGGGCAGCAGAATCTCCTCATTAATGATTGTAGCGTTGGGGAAGTTTTGGTCTTCCTTGCGTTCGATGGTGGCTTGCACAAGCTGCCAAATGCCATTGCGCTCGGTGGCGTAGGCGATGGTGCGGTTGTCGGGAGCCCAGCACACGCCAGCCTCTTGCTCGGCAGTGGCAGAGATGCGCTTAGTTGTGGCATATTCTACTGAGGTTACAAATACCTCGCCACGCACGATGAATGCCACCTGCTTGCCGTCGGGTGATACTGATGCGCTCTTGGCGCCGCTTGAGAAGGTCAAGCGCTTCACCTGGTCGGCATCGTCGTGGATGAGGTCAATCTTCACCTTAGCTGGCTTTCCGCCTTGTGCCTGGGTGTAAATCTCTCCGTCGTAGGTGTAGCATAGCGTGCCATTGCTAGCGATAGAGAGGAAGCGCACAGGGTTCTTCTTAAACGATGTGAGAGCCTTGATGCTCTGTGGCGCATTGATGGGGAACGAATATACGTTGAACGACCCACCGTCACGCTCACTCAGGATATAGACAGTGTTGCCGTCGGCGCTGAGCACTGGGCTGCGGTCCTCGCCGGCATGCTTGGTGAGGTTAACGTGCTTGCCGGTTTTGGTGTCGTAGCTCCACACGTCGCGCGTCACACTCGAGGTGTGGTGCTTGCGTAAGGCATCTTCCATACCCTTCTGGTCTTGATAGACAAAGAATTTGCCATCGCGGTTGAAGGTGATTTCCTCGGCAGGAGAAGCCAGCACTTGAGTGCTTACGCCGCCTTCAACAGGCACTTGATACACCTCGGTCAGACGCGACGAGGGGAACAGGGCGCTGGTGGTGGGATCTTGGATGGCTGCCGAGAAATAGATGTAGCGGCCATCGGGAGTGAATGTCCATGGAGTCTCGCCAGCGCTGTTGAAGGTGAGCTGCTTGGCAGTGCCGCCGTTGCTTGGCATCACAAACACGTCGAGGTTGCCCTTACGGTCACTGGCGAAGGCTATTTTCTTGCCGTCGGGCGACCACACGGGGTTACACTCATAACTTGGTTGGGTGGTAAGCTGAACAGCCTGTCCACCTGTCACGGGCACCTTGTAGATGTCGCCCTTGTAGCAGAACGCTATCTCGCGTCCATCGGGTGAAATCTTGGCATAACGCAGCCACAACGGAGTCTCGGCTAGAGACGAAGTGGCTATCATAGCAGCAAGCGCTGCAAAGAGGAATTTAATTTTCATAAAATATTAAATATTGGTTTGTGTTAATTTCAAAGCCATGTCTTGCAATTCTGCAAAATTAGTGAGTTTTTCTCAATTTCTCACATTATGGAGGGATTTATTTCTAGAAACATTGAGAAATTATCACATGTCAATTAGTTTCCGTTGCCAAGTATTATGTCGTAAAGCACTCTCATGTCGGTGGCGGTGACGTTGCCGTCGCCGTCCACGTCGCAAGTGACGCTGTATTGCTCGATGCCGTTGAGAAGATAATCATAGAGGGCGATGATGTCGGCAGAGTTTACCGCTCCATCCATGTTGATGTCGCCAGCGATGTGCACAGGGTTGTGTAAGCCAAACAGAATCTCGTAAAGCACTCTAAGGTCGGCAGCTGTGACACTGCCATTGCCGTCCACGTCGCAGTTGATGTTATATTGC
>JAEEGL011577258.1_pt1 | contig 25202 bp, 16 predicted proteins | sample 9134231 | NCBI WGS metagenome assembly JAEEGL01 (sample SAMN16246548, study PRJNA631951) | gut metagenome | biome: gut microbiome; feature: rumen; material: fiber-attached | host: Bos | place: Iran: Karaj | collected 2018-10 | reverse complement strand
CCGGGAGCACTATGAGAAGTACTGGGACGACATCTCCCCCTTCGTCCGCTACGGCTGCATGACCGACCGGAAGTTCTATGACCAGGTGAAGGGAGCCCTCCTCTACAAGCTCACCGACGGCACCTACAAGACCCAGGAGGAGTATGCCGCCGCCTACGGGGACAAGACGGAGGGGAAGATCTACTATACCTCCGACGCCAAGCGCCAGGCGGCCTCCATTCACCTTTACACCAGCCGGGAGATCGGCGTGGCGGTGATGGACTACCCGAAGCTGGACGCCGCCTTCCTGAACTTCCTGGAGTATACGGCGGGGGAGGACGCCCCCCACTTCGTCCGGGTGGACGCGGATGTCAGCGGCCTGACCCAGGAGAGCGAGGAGGGCAAGGAGCTGGACGCCGAGGCCCTGCAGACCCTGTTCCGCAAGGCTCTGGACCAGGAGCAGCTCTCTGTCTCCCTGGCGCCCATGGCGGACGAGAACCTGGTGGCGGTGGCCACGGAGGACGAGCAGATGCGCCGCTTCCGGGAAGTCTACAGCATGAGCGGCATGCCCCAGACGTACGCGCTGGTGCTGAACCGCCGCAATGCCGCCGTGCAGGCCCTGAGCGCCCGGGATCCGGAGGATGAGACCACCGTCCTCCTGTGCCGGCAGATCTACGACCTGGCCCGGATGGCGGCCAAGCCCCTGGAGGGGGAGGAGATCACCGCCTTCCTGCAGCGCAGCCAGCAGCTCATCACCCTGCTGGCCAGCCGGTGAAAAGATCCACAGAGACAACAAACGCGCCGCCGTACGGGATCGTCCGTACGGCGGCGCTGCTGTATGGGGCGGAACGACGGGATCAGAACTTGCCCTCGGCCTTCATGGCCTCGAACTCCTCCCGGCTGATGAGGCACTGGCGGGGCTTGGTGCCGTCCTGCTGGGAGACGATGCCGCGCTTCTCCATCTCGTCCACCAGACGACCGGCCCGGGAGTAGCCCACCCGGAGCTTGCGCTGGAGCATGGAGGTGGAGACCTGGCCGTCCTCCACGGCGATCTCGATGCACTGCGCCAGCAGGCTCAGGTCGGTGCCGCCGCCGCCGCCGTTGCCGCTCTCCCCGGCGAAATCGTCCACGGAGGCGGAGACGGTGGGATCGTCGTTGGCGTGCTCCAGGTGGTCGATGATCTCCGGATCATAGTGGGCGGGGCAGGAGGCGCGGATGAAGTCCGTCACCCGGTTGACCTCGTCATCGGAGAGGAAGCAGCCCTGGATGCGGACGGGGGAGAACTGGCCCATGGGCTTGTAGAGCATGTCGCCGTAGCCCAGAAGCTTGTCCGCGCCGTTGCCGTCCAGGATGGTGCGGCTGTCGGTGAAGCTGGAGACCTTGAAGGCGATGCGGCTGGGGATGTTGGCCTTGATCAGGCCGGTGATGACGTCCACGGAGGGGCGCTGGGTGGCAACCACCAGGTGGATGCCCGCGGCCCGGGCCAGCTGGGCCAGGCGGCAGATGCGCTCCTCCACGTCCCGCTTGCAGACCATCATCAGGTCCGCCAGCTCATCGATGATGATGACGATGCGGGGCATGGCCTTCTCACCCTCGGGGAGATGGCTGTTGTAGCCGTCGATGCTCCGGACGCTGCTCTGCTGGAACTTGGTGTAGCGGGCCATCATCTCCTCCACGGCCCACTCCAGGGCGGCGGAGGCCTTGTGGGGATCGCTCACCACCGGCAGCAGCAGGTGCGGGACTCCGTTGTAGCACTGCAGCTCCACCATCTTGGGATCCACCAGGATGAGCCGGACCTGGTCCGGGGTGCAGCGGAACAGCAGGGAGTTGATGATGGCGTTGATGCACACCGACTTGCCCGATCCGGTGGCGCCGGCGATGAGCATATGGGGCATTTTCTCCAGGTTGCAGAGGATGGGGGTGCCGGCGATGTCGCGGCCCAGGGCCACGGTCAGGGGATTGCGGTTGGCCCTCATCTCCGCGGACTCCAGCACCTCCCGGAGGGTGACGGTGGCCACGGAACGGTTGGGCACTTCCACCCCGATGAGGGATTTCCCGGGGATGGGGGCCTCGATCCGGACGTCCTTGGCCTCCACCTGCATGGCGATGTTGTCTCCCAGGGAGGTCACCCGGCTGACCTTGATGCCCTGGGGGATCTCCAGCTCAAAACGGGTCACGGCCGGGCCGTGGGTGATGTATTTCACCTTGGCGTCCACCTTGAAGGAGGTCAGGGTCTCCACGAGACGCCGGGCACGGAGCTGGTCCTCCGCGGTGTTGTCCTCCGTGGACTTCTGGGGGGACGCCAGCAGATCCAGGGTGGGGAATACATAGGGGGTCATGCTGTCTTCTTCCTCCTTTGGGGCAGGCCGGCGCGATGCGGCCTTGGGCTTTCCGCCGGCGGGCTGGCGGGTCAGACGGTCCGGGCTGAAGACGGAAGGATCGTCGGCTGTCTCCCCGGGGGCGGGCTGGACGGCGGCCGGTGCTTCCGCGGACGCGGGGGCCTCAGCCGTCTGCGCCTTGTTCCTGGCCCGGTTCGAAACCCTGGCCGGCGGCTCCTGGGGGAGATCCTCCACAGGGGATTCCAGGACGTAGGATTCAGGGGACGGCAGGACATCCAGGGGCTGACGGACGGCGGGCCGCACGGTCAGCGGCTGCTCCTCCCGGCGGAAGAGCCGATGGAGGTAACCGCCGCCCCTCCCCTCCTCACCGGCGGGGAGATACTGGCTTTCCTCCGGCACCGGAGCGAAGCCGTAGGAGGAGACCGCAGGCTGGGGTGCCTGCTGCCAGCCATGGACGGGGATGGGCGCGGGGCCGCCATTGCCGGAGGGAGGCGGCAGCTGCGCCTGCTGGGCCTTTCCGGGGGCCCGGCCGGGCAGCGCCTGGGGATATCCGCCGCTGTGCGCGGAGGCCCTGGCCAGAGCCTGCCTGACGGGGTTCCAGAGGAGCAGCACCAGGCACACCGCCATCAGCACGCCGGCGATGACCGCGGCCACCACATGGCCCTGGATCCGGTAGAGCGGGTAGCCCAGCAGCATGCCGATGGCTCCGCCGCCGTAGCCGCCTGTGTTCACGCCGTAGTTGTAGCTCTGGACGATCATCTGCCACCAGCTGGGGCTGAGCTGATTGTTGGGCCACAGGTGTTCCATGAGGGGAACGGGGGTGCTGTTGAGCCCGGTAGTGACCAGGGTCACCATGATCAGGAAGGCTTCCAGCAGGAGAAAGAAGGGCAGGGCGATGAGAAAGGGGCGGACCGGCGGCTTCCGGGAGGCGCTGACCACCAGCAGTACGCCGCCCCAGATCAGCAGCAGCGCGAACAGCAGCGACAGGGCGCCGGCGGTGCCGTAGGCGATGCTGCGCGTCATCCCGAAGGCCGGGGAGTCCAGCTGAAAGCCCACGGCCAGCAGCACCATCGCTCCGCAGGCACACAGCAGCACGCCGAAGAAAGCTCTGGCAAAGAAGCTCTCCGCCGTCCAGCCCGGTGCCTGCTGGGCCTTTTTCTGTTTCTGATTGTTCCGACTCTTCTTGTCAGCCATGGATATCCTCCTCGGATGCGGTCAGGGGAGCAGAAAGACGGCATACAGGATGCCGTTCCCGTCGGCGTGCAGCCGCAGGGAACCTGTCCCGCAGGGATAGTAGTCACTGATGCCCGCCGGGAGCCGCAGGGTTTCCGCGGTCTCCTCGTCCAGGACGACGCTGTGGGCGGGTTCCCCCAGCGCATCCAGCCAGCGGGTCCGGGGGGTGAGCCCGGTGACCAGGCCGAACTGGCCGAAACGGTCTGCCCGGATGCCCAGGACCCGGCTTCCGTCAAAGCTTTTTTCCCGGAGGCTGTCCGTCATGAGCAGAACGCCCCGGAACCGGCTGTCCTCCAGCTCCACATAGCGGCCGCCCTGGTAGAGATCCGGGTCCGCCAGCAGGGCGTATTGGTCGATCAGGTCCTCCATGCCGTCTCCCAGCCGGGCCGGGATGCCGGGCAGGCTGCCGCCGGCGGCCTCCTCCAGCAGGGCGGCCGGGTCGAAGGCCAGGCGCGGGGGGATGCCGGCCCGGGAGAGGATGCCGCCCTCCGAGAGGTCCAGCACATCCTCCAGCTCTGCCCAGTTGAAACTGACGGCCCCGGCGAAGCCGGAGAGGGTGGTGAACTGCGAGGCCGGATAATACAGGGTCAGGCCGTCCGGGGAGAGCGCAAAGTCCTCCGGAAGGGGGAGCAGTTCCGCGCGGGCGAGGTAGCCGCTGAGCAGGGGGGCCACATCCTCCCGCAGGAGCTCCTCCAGGCGGGCGGTCCCCGCCGCGGCGTCTTCGAACAGGGCGGTCAGGGGAAAGGCTTCCCCTGTGAGCAGGTCCACATTCACAGCGGTCCATACGGATTCGGACCGGTTCCCCTGCCACAGGCGCTCCCGGTGGAACGCCACGGAGAGCACGTCCCCGTGGAACAGGGCTTCGTAATCCTCACAGATCCGGAGGTCCCCGCTGAGGGTGGCGGCCAGCTCCGCGGTGAGCGGGGAGGCCTGGGCAGCCTCCATCAGCCGGGCGTTGACGGCGGAAGCGGTCTCCTCCTCTGGCCAGGACTCCAGACAGGGCCACCAGACGTGGCTCTCGCCCAGGGCCAGACCACGCCGGGTCAGCACCGGCTCCTGGGCTGATTCCGCCCGGGCCATGACGGTCAGCAGGACCAGACACAGCAGCAGCCATCCGATACGCTTCACGGGATCCCCTCCTGTCCTGAACACCTATTCTACAATACAAAACTCTTCTGCGCAAGCTTTTTGTCCCGGCAAAGCGGCCAAAACGGCGAAAAACGGCGGATCCCGGCGAGAATTTACAATCAAGACGAACAAATGTAAATCTTGTGCGGACGGACGGGGAACCCTTGCGAAATCCGCCGGGGAAGGGTATAATGCTTCCAGTGGAGAAGTCTCCGCGCCAAAGCACCGAAAGACAACCATATGGAGGGAGAAACATGCGTACCAAGTGCCTTGTGCTGCTCCTGTGCCTGGCCCTTTGCCTGGTGGGGGCGAGCGCCCTGGCGGATCAGGATTTTCAGTTTGCCGAGAACCGGTATGACGTTTTTGAGGGGCAGACGGTCCAGCTGGAGCTCCTGCGCCAGGGGGAGGCCGCCGCAGCGCCTGACCTGACCTTCACCTCCTCCAACCAGAAGCAGGCCACCGTGGATGCGAACGGCCTGGTGACGGGCCGGGCCAAGGGCAGCGTCACCATCACCGCCGCCGTCACGGTGGGAAACCGGAAAGTCACCGCCAGAACCACGGTGAACGTCCTGCGTCCGGTGACGGAGATAGACATCGATGAGAGCAAGCTGAACCTGACGGCGCCGGATGACGTCTACCTGGAGGGGCTGCTGCAGGTGGAGAGCGATCTGCCCGTGCTGATCCTTCCGGTGGGAAAGGCCACGGCCCTGACCGTCACCCTGCTGCCCAAGGACGCCAGCAACCGGAATGTCATCGTCACTGCGGAGGATGAGACCCTCTTCAAGCAGCTGAAGCCCACGGGGATCCACCCGGCCGACGTGGGCGAGACCATCCTGACGGTGGCCTCCGCCTCCAACCCGGAGATCTGCCGGCAGTACCATGCCTTCCTGGTGCAGCCGGCGAAAAAAGTGACGGTCAAGACGGACAAAGCGGACGTGGTGGTGGGCGGCACCGTCCAGGCCTGGACGGAATTCACCCCCACTGATGCCACCTGGCAGAAGGTGACCTGGTCCACCAGCACCCCCAAGATCCTCGCCGTCAATGAGTTCGGGACCGTCACCGGCCTGTCCATGGGCACCGGCAGAATCCGGGCCACCGCCACGGACGGTTCCGGCCAGTACGGGGAGATTTCCATCCGGGTGGCGCAGCAGCCCACGGGCGTGACCATCAAGGGCGCCACCACGGTGCGCACCGGCGCCACCACCAGCCTGCAGGCCACCGTCAGCCCCAGCAACGCCAACGTGAAGACCGTCACCTGGAGCTCCTCCGACGAGTCCGTGGCCACCGTCAGTGCCAACGGCTCCGTGAAGGGCCTGAAGGCGGGCTTCTGCGTCATCACCGCCACCTCCACGGTGGACAGCGCCATCTTCGCCAGCGTGCCCATGACCGTCGAGCAGCGGGTGACGGGGATCACCGCCGGCGAGAAGAGCCTGACGCTGAACACGGGAGAGAGCGGGGTCATCACCTGGACCGTGGCTCCGGCAGACGCCACCAATCCCTCTGTCACCCTCACCAGCGGCAACACGAAGGTGGCGACGGTGGACGAGACCGGCCTGGTGCACGCCGTGGCCAAGGGAACCGCCACCATCACCATCAAGGCCGGCGACGGATCCGGCAAGACGGCCACAGTGAGCGTGACGGTGAACCAGCCGCCCACCGGCGTCACCATCGAGGGCAAGAACAGCGTGGTGGTGGGGAGGACCATCAACCTGAAGGGCGTCATCACTCCCAGCAATGCCAACGTGAAGACCGTGACCTGGTCCTCCTCCGATCCCACCGTGGCCACGGTGAGCGCCAACGGCACGGTGAAGGGCGTGAAGGCGGGCATCTGCGTCATCACCTGCACCTCCACCGTGGACCCCGCCATCTTCAACAGCGTGCCCATGGAGGTCGTCCAGCTGGTGACCCGCATCGACATCACCACCCCGGCCCTGACCATCAAGGTGGGGGAGACCGGGCGCCTGGCCTGGACGGTATCCCCGGAGGACGCCACCAACAAGAACGTGACCCTCTCCTCCAGCAACAAGGGCGTTGCCACCGTGGACCAGGACGGCACCGTGCATGCCCTCAAGCGGGGCTCGGTGAACATCACCGTCAAGGCCAGCGACGGCTCCAACCGCTCCGGCACCCTCAAGGTGAACGTGATCCAGCCGGTGTACGGCGTCCACATGAAGAATGACACCGTGACCGTGGGCGTGGGAGAGACTGTTGTGGCCCAGGCGATCCTGGAGCCCAGCGACGCCAGCAACCGCAATATGACCTGGACCATCGACGACCCCACCCTCGCCGGTGTCAACGGAACGAACACCAATCCCCGGCTCAGCGGCCGCGCCTGGGGCACCACCACCCTCACCGGCATCACCGAGGACGGCGGCTTTGTGGCCCGCTGCACGGTGAAGGTGGGCCGCAACGAGCAGGCCCTGCGGATCCGCAAGGTGAATGTGGAGAACAACCGGATCCGGCTCACGGTGTTCAATGAGAGCAACATGAACATCAACCGGTTCTACTACACCATCGAGTGCTACGACATCTATGACAATCCGCTGCCGGTTACCTCCGACGGCCGCGGATCCTTCACGGGCTACTACCTGGAGACGCTCTACCCCGGAGAGACCACCATCCATGGGCGCTTCCACTTCGACGACTTCATCCAGCCCGGCGTGGAGATCGGGCGGGTGGTGTTCATCCTCACGGGCTACCGCTGCGACGACGGCTTCTCCTACCAGTACAAGTTCGAGCAGCGGCCCACCGAGGAGTACATGAGCCCCAACTGGATCCAGCCTGTGTATGAAGAAAACCCCGGTGAGGATCCCCCCATCGGCGGCTGAGCAAGGATTTCCGGAGATCCCGGGGGCTGCGGCAGGAAAAGCCGCGGCCCCTTTTCAACCCCGTTCTGAGGCGGGAGAGGGGGAGAAAATGCCCGTTCCCCCTCCCACAGACGGCCCGGATGTGCTATACTGTCCGGGAGAAGCGCAGAGGGAGGATCATCCATGGCGAAAGATCGAGCGGTCTATGCCTGCACGGCCTGTGGATATGAGAGCCCGCGCTGGGCCGGTCGCTGCCCGGGCTGCGGGGCGTGGAACACCCTGGAGGAGGCGGTGGCGGCGGTCTCCGCCGCGGCTCCGGCCAAGGCCATGAAGCAGCGGCCGGGCACCGGTGCCGCCCCCACCCCGGTGACGGAGATCCCGGAGGATGACACCCTTCGTCTCTCCACCGGCATCGGGGAACTGGACCGGGTCCTGGGAGGCGGCATCGTGGAGGGCAGCCTGATGCTGCTGGGAGGCGATCCAGGCATCGGCAAGAGCACACTGCTGATCCAGGTGTGCGCCAACGTCTGCCGGGACGGCCGCCGGGTACTCTATGTCAGCGGCGAGGAGAGCGCCCGGCAGATCAAGCTCCGGGCGGCCCGGCTGGGCATCCGGGAGCAGAGCCTGTACGTCCTGGCCGAGAACGCCATGGACAATATCGAAAAGCATATGCAGGAGCTCTCCCCGGACCTGATGGTGGTGGATTCCATCCAGACCATGTACCGGCCCGAACTGGCCTCGGCGCCGGGCTCGGTGAGCCAGATCCGGGAGAGCACCAGCCTCCTGCTCCGGCTGGCCAAGGAGAGCGGGACGGCGGTGTTCCTGGTGGGCCACGTCACCAAGGAGGGAGCCATCGCAGGCCCGCGGATGCTGGAGCATATGGTGGACGTGGTGCTGTATTTCGAGGGGGACCGGCAGCAGGAATACCGGCTCCTCCGGGCGGTGAAGAACCGCTTCGGCTCCGTCAACGAGCTGGGGGTCTTCCAGATGACGGAGAAGGGCATGCAGGTGGTGGCCAACCCCTCGGAACAGCTGCTGTCCCACCGGGCGAAGGGGGCCAGCGGCTCCGTGGTCTTCTGCGGACTGGAGGGCTCCCGCCCGCTGCTGTGCGACGTGCAGGCCCTGGCCTCCCAGAGCTGGTACGGCACCCCCCGGCGGACGGTGGAGGGCGCGGACAGCAGCCGGACCGCCCTGCTCCTGGCGGTGCTGGAAAAGCGCGCCGGCCTGAAGACTTACAACCAGGACGTCTATATCAATGTGGCGGGCGGACTGGAACTCTCCGAGCCCGCGGCGGACCTGGCCCTGTGCATGGCGGTGGCTTCCTCCCTCCGGGATGAGCCCGTGGCGGCGGACGTGGCCATCATGGGGGAGATCGGCCTGGCGGGAGAGGTTCGGGCCATCCCCCAGTGCGAGCGCCGGGTGGCGGAGTGCCAGCGCCTGGGCTTTACCACGGTGCTGCTGCCCAAGGAGAACGCCCGGCGGATGAAAGCCCCGGAGGGCCTGCAGCTCCTGGGGGTGGACACCCTGATGCAGGCGGTGGCGGTGCTCTTCGGCGGGCAGCGCCGAGGGAACGAACAGAGGAAGTGAATCCATGAAGTCACAGAAGATACTCCATGGCCTGATTCGGGGGCTGGTGGCGCTGCTGGGAGCCGGGATCGGCGCGGCGGTGGTGCTGGCCATCCTCAACCTGGTCCATTTTTCAGACCCGGACAAGGTCATCCCCCTGGGGATCCTGGTGGCGCTGTTCGCCGGGTTCTGCCTGCTGTTCGCGGGGATCCTCTTCCTGTTCTCGGAGCGGATCATCGCCACGCTGAAGAAGGCCTTCTCCACGGTGGTGGACATCCTGGACAGCATCCCGGCGCAGCAGCTGGTGCCGGCCATCGGGGGCCTGGTGATCGGCCTGGTCATCGCGGCCCTGCTCTGCGGCATCCTGGGACGGATGGGGGAGTCCATCTTCACCACGGCACTGGCGGCCATCCTCTACCTGTGCCTGGGGCTCCTGGGCTACACGGTGGGCCTGCGCCGGGGGGAGGAACTGACACGGCACTGGTTCCCCCGGCTCCGCACGGAGACCGGACGGATCCTGCGGAGCCAGAAGGGCCGCGGCTCCACCCGGGGGGAGAAGATCCTGGACACCTCTGTGCTCATGGACGGCCGGGTGGCGGACATCAGCCGGGAGGGTTTCCTGGACGGGGTGCTGGTGCTGCCCGCCTTTGTACGGGCGGAACTGGAGCGGACGGCGGCCAGCGAGGATCCCGTCCGCCGGGGCAAGGGCAAGCGCGGTCTGGAGATGCTGGCCCAGCTGGAGGAGGAGCGTGGCGAGGCGGGCTACCGCATTGACACGGAGGACTGGCCGGAGGAGACGGACACCGGGGTGAAACTCCTGCGCCTGGCCACCCAGCGGAGGGCCAGCCTGCTGACGGGAGACCTGAACCTGGCCCGGGCCGCCCGGATCGCCGGGATCCGGGCGCTCTCGGTGGACCGCCTGGCGGCAGCCCTGCGGCCTGCCCTGGTGGCGGGAGAGGTCGTGGAGCTGGATGTCCTCAAGGAGGGCAAAGGCGCCTCCCAGGGGGTGGGCTACCTCCCGGACGGCACCATGGTGGTGGTGGAAGGCGCGAGGCAGTACCTGGGCAGCCGGGTGCAGGCCCAGGTCACCAGCGTGCTGCAGACCAGCGCCGGACGGATGATCTTCGCCCGGCTGGCGGAAAACGCCGACGCGGCGAATGCCTGACCCCGACACGAAGAATGGAACGCAGACAGCCCGTCTGCCGGCAGGATGGCCGGACAGACGGGCTGTTTTGACTGCGTGTTCGGTGCGGTCACAGGCTCTGATGCCGCTGCGGGATCAGGCCCAGGGAGACGGGCAGGTTGCCGTTGCGCTCCCGGAGGGCGTCCAGGAAGGCCTTGGGCGGGGTCTGCCCCTTCATGCTGACCCGGTAGATCAGCTGGAAGGCTGTGCCCATCTCCACGGTCCGGACCTGCTCCAGGGTATACGAGGCGCAATGCGCGGCCAGCAGGTCGTCGAAGAGGCCCTCGTAGTCCAGCGCCTCCGGCAGGGTGACGCGCAGCTCCCGCTCGCTGTCGGCCTCCTGCCCAAAGTGCAGCGCGGAGAGCACTGCCGAGGCCAGGAGGTACAGGGCCATGAGCAGGCAGGCAAGGACCGCGTACCCCGCTCCCAGGCACAGGCCCACCGCGGCGGCCAGAAAGACCGCCAGGATCTCCTGCCCGGTGCCCTGGGCGGAACGGAAGCGGATCAGGCTGAAGGAGCCTGCCACCGCGATGCCTGCCCCCAGGTTCCCGTTCACCGCCATGATGACAGCGGCGGTGATGAGGGGCAGCAGGGAGAGGGTGACGGCCATGGAGCGGTTGGACCGGTTCTTCCGGATGTAGGACCAGGCGCCGATCACCCCCAGAACCAGGGCCAGTCCCAGCACCAGCAGGACGGAACCCAGGCTCAGGCTGCCCCCGGAAAACACGCTTTTCAACAGATCATTCCACATGGTATCTCGCTCCTTTCAACCGGTTGGATCCTCCCTGCGCTGCCGGGGGACAGGTAAGTTTGCCAGGCCAGGCCGTATTTGGAGAAGTGGACCCGGTGGGCACCGGCTTCTTCCAGCAGCCGGACCAGCCACAGAGGCAGGGCCCGGCCGGTTTTGATTTCCATCAGGATCTGGTCCGGGGTGGTGAGGGGGAGGGTTTCCCCCCGCTGGGTGAGGTCCAGCCGGGTGCCCCGGAAGGCGATGTTCCGGTCAAAGGTGACCCGCACCTCCGTGTCCCCGCCCCGGAACCAGGCGCCCCGGTCGCAGAGGATCACGGCGCTGGGGATCAGGCCGTAGTGCCGCACCATCCAGAGGGCCTCCCGGCCCACCTGGCCGGCGTCCGGAGAGAACCGCCCCTGCTCCAGCCCGACGGCGGCGGCCTCCAGCGGCAGCCGCACCCGGCGCTTATACACCACGCCCCGGTATTTCTTCTTCACTTCCACATAGGCGGGGGAGGCGCTGTCCGGATATCCGTAGACACGGAGCCTCAGCTTCTCCTTGTAGGCAGGGCGCTCCAGGGAGGCGCGGATCAGCCGGCGGTCCGGCGTGTCGTAGTACAGACTCTGGACGGTGGGACAGCCGAAGTCCATGGGGCGGAAGCCGTTTCGGAGGAGACCCTGCTCCATGACCCTGGTCTGGAAGGGGGTCAGCATATATTTCGTCTCCACCCGGGCAAAGCTCTCCTCCACGGTTCAGCGCCCCCTTCTGTTGGTGTTCCAGCCGTAGCCGGCGGTGTTCTGGTTGTTTTGCATGGCTCCGCTGTAGAGGGAGGAGCTGCCGGCGAGCAGGGTGCAGCTGCTGCCCTCGGCCAGGCGGTCGGAGGAAACGGTCACCTTGCTGTAGCTCCCGGCGGGGGTGAAGCTGGCCAGCACCTGGCCGCTGCCGGCCTGCAGGGTGAGGGAGGCGCCTGCGCTCTGGGTGCCGGTGCTCACGGCCATGATGCTCTGCCCGCTGAGCTGCCCGGAATCCGCCATGGCGCCCTCGGTGCTGGCCACCAGCAGGGTGCCGCCGGAGAGGGTGCCCGTGCCGTTGAAATCGATGGGGCCTTCGCCGGTGGAGGTGACGGCCCACAGGCAGATGACGCCGCCTGTGACCGTGATGTTTCCGTTGCTGTCCAGTGCGTCGCCGCCCGCGTTGACGGTGAGGCTGCCGCCGGTGACGGTGAGATTGCCGCTGACGGTGTGTCCGCCCATGCGGTCCCAGCCGCCGAAGCCGGAGCCGTCCGCCCCGCCCGCCGCGTTCACACCGTCGTCGGATGCGGTGATGCGGATATCGCCGCCGGAGATCACCACGTCGGTGCCCTCGATGCCCTCATAGCACCGGCTGATCTCCAGGGTACCGCCGGAGACCGCGGCGGTCTCGTCGGCGTGCAGGGCGTCGTCCCCGGAGCAGATGGTGAAGCTTCCGCCGCTGACGGTGACCTGGACGCCGTGGAGGGCGTCATCAGCGCAGTCGAGGCTGTACTCGCCCCCCAGCACAGTGAGGGTGGTGGCAGCTTTGACGCCCTTCTGAGAGAGATCGTTCCCGGAGCTGGAAGCGGCTGAGTTGCTGCTGACTGTGGGGGAAGAGAAAGCGTCGGGAGCGGACGGATCCTGAGCCGGGAACTGTCCGGGGTTCATCCCCTGGGGAGGCGTCTGGCCCGGGTCTGCTCCCTGGGGAGGCAGCTGCCCGGGATCGCCGGACTGGCTTTCGGGGGCAGCGCCCATGGGACCGCGCCCGCCCCTGCCCATGTTTCCGTTGGCCCTGTTGTTGAAATTCTTGCCGCTGCTGCTCCAGCCCATACCGCGGCCGTTGCTGTTCTTTCCATTTCCGGTGCCGGTGCTGCCGGCGCCGCTGCCGGTCTTCACGGTGAGGCGGCCGCCCGCCAGAAGGATCCAGCCCTTGTCTTCCTTGTCCGTGCGGGTGGTGGCCAGGCCGTCGCCCCCGGCGGTGACGGTGATGTCCCCGTCCAGCACCAGCAGGGAGTTCCGGGCCCGGATGCCGTCCGTGACGGCGCTGACGGTGAGGCTGCCCCCGGCAATGATCAGGTCCGCCTTGCTCTGGATGCCGTGCTTCGCGGTGCCGTTGACGGTGAGGCTGCCGTCGCCGTTGATGGACAGGTCGTCCTCCGCATAGAGGGCGGCCCCGATGGTGTCGTCCCCGTCGGTGACGGCTGCTCCGTCGGTGAGCAGGTTCTCCGTGCCCTCCGCCAGGGTGATGATGAGCTTGTCGGCACTCTTCTCATAGATGGCCGGGCCCTGGGGGCTGGTGATGCTCACGCCGTTCAGGATCAGGCGGACCTTCTCCTCCGGGGCGTCCACCACCACCTGGCCGGTCCAGGTGCCGCTGAGGACATAGTCCCCCTTGGCGGAGAGGGTCAGGCTGTCCTCTGTGAGGGTGGAAAGGTCGATGACGGCTGCCTCCGCGGGATCCCAGTCACTGTTCACGTCCCGGTCCTTGTACAGGGCGGTGAGGTCCACGGTCTCCTCGGCGGCTGCCAGAAGAGGGATGCCGCTCAGCAGCAGGGAAAGGCACAGGATCCAGGCGATCCACTTACGCTGTATGGTTTTCATCATGGGGTTTTCCTCCTTTGTCCGCCTCCCGCCAGGTGCAGATGGCGCCTGCCACGCCGCCGAGGCAGAGCAGGGCCAGCAGACCGCGGGAGATGCTGTTGTCCACAAAATCCATCAGGGGGTTGAACTGGTCCAGGACCAGGAAGACCAGGAACATGAGAGCCAGGATGGTGACCAGGTGGGTGAGCAGCGCGTGAAGCTTAGTCATCTGCGGTCACCTCCCGGATCAGCAGGGCGTCGCTGCTCTCCCGGCCGCCCCCGGAGGGGTTGTTCAGCACCGCGTCCTGCCACACCATGATGGAGGAGTTGCCTCCGTCCAGGTTGTAGGCCGCCGTGCAGCCCAGATCCGCGAAGAAAGCGGAGAGTTGCTGCAGGGTCATGCCCGAGGACTCTCCCCGGCCGTCCACCACCACCATGCAGTAGTGGCCGGGCTCGTAGTAGCCGATGGCGGTACGGGGATTGGCGGAGATGATCCGCCGGGTGCTGTTGAAGGTATCAATGGCGTTTCCGTCGCTGTCCAGCAGGGCGGGGCCGAAGGTCCAGGCCTGCCAGGCGCCGTCTTCGATGGCCTCCTCCAGGGAGAAGCTGCTCCCGGGCATGACCCGCATGGTGCCGTCGTAATACAGGACGCAGACGTCACAGTCTGTGGGATTGGCCCGATAGATCACGCCGTTGCGGATCACCACGCCCTCCCGGGTGTTGCCGTAGTAGTCCCCGTTGACCGCCAGCAGGGCGTTGTGAAGCACGGCCATATCCTGGATGCTGTCCCGGAAGCCGCTGCCGTAGCTGTCCTGGGCCAGGGCCGCCTGGAGACAGGTGACGTCCCGGAGGTAAATGTCCGCCACATAGCAGGTGACGTCCCCCAGGGTCTTCCGCTCCACCTGGATGGAGACGTCGGGGCTGGTGTAGCCGGTGTCGGTGATCTCCACGGTGTCGGTGAATCGACCGGAGAACTTCTCCGCCATGGGAAGGTCCTCCTCCGCGGCGGTCCCGGATGCTCCGGTGCTCTCTGTCAGGGCGCTGCCGCCCTTCTCGCTGCTGCCGGACCCCCGGCTGTTTTTGCCGGACCCCTTGGCCATGAGCGGGGCGTCGCTGACCCCGGTGGAGGCCAGGAGCATGGCATCCGGGGAAACCTCATCGGCGTCCACCGTCCGGATCACCTCTCCGCTGGGTCTGGGGATGACGATGCCCAGGCTCTCCTGGGGCCGGGGCAGGACGTGGTGGAACAGGGCGAATATCAGCAGCGCCGCGCCGGCCAGGGCGAGATCCACCAGCAGCCTTCCCAGAACGGGGTGCTTTTTCATTCTGCATCACTCCTCTGCCGGCTTTCTTCCGCCGGCATGCATACCGTAGCATCCCGGGTGGAAGAAAGAAGGATGAACAGGGGAAAGCCGGGTGAAAGAAAAGTGAAAAGCATGTGAACCCGGCTCCCGGAGAAACGTGCACGAAAAAAGACCGCCGCCCGGCAGGGCAGCGGCCGTGGGAATCAGACCGTGAAAACCAGGGCTTTCGAAGGGAACGTCAGAACGGAGCGGTGCAGGTGTTGGTGATGGTCATGATGCCCACGATGATGGCGTTGATCAGGCCGCCCAGGTAGGGGTTCTTGGTGGCCTTGTAGATCATGCGGTTGATGATGGTGGAGCCGAAGAGGATCAGCACGATGGGGAAGAGCCAGAGGATGTGCATGTTGTCGGCGGGCCAGAGCATGACCTTCGCGGTGTAGTAATGAATGTACTGCATCCAGGGCAGGATCAGGGCGGGCAGCGCGGTGAACACTCCCACGATGATGCCGTTGCACTTGCCGCCGATGGTGTTGTAGTTGAAGGAGTTGGTCGCCACGGAGGAGGCGATGTAGAAGGGGAAGAAGAGGAAGATGTAGGGCAGATACTTGAGGATCGGCAGCTCGAAGGCCTTGATGGCCAGCGTCCAGAGACGGAAGTCGGAGAAGAAGAAGTAGTCCATCACGAAGACGATGCCATAGCCCACGGTGACCACGATCAGGCCGGCCAGCACCGTGAGGCCCAGCTTCTTCGCGCCCATCTTGACGCCCACCGCATCCAGGTCCATGTGGTGCTTCTTGCCGTAGGCGAAGTAGAACACGATCATGCTCAGGATGGTGAACACGCCGCACAGGGAAGACCACAGGCCCAGGCCCATGGCCTCGGTCTGGGCGACCTTCATGCCGGTGCCCACGTTGAGGATCCAGCGGTAGATCAGCATGGAGAACAGCGCGCCGGCTGCCAGGGACAGCCAGAACCACAGCGCGCCGGCCTTGTCCTGCACAGGCGCGGGCTTGGCAGCCTCCGGCCTCAGAGCCGCAAACTTGGGGGTGTAGACCAGCAACACCGCGAAGGTGACGAGGAAGATGGCAAAGCCGATGAGACCCACAAAGTTGAAGGCCTCCTTCCACTGCCAGACCTGGTTGCCGGCGGCAATGGCGTTGGGCGCCCCGAAGGCGGCCTGGAAGAACTCGATGACGCCGCGGGTGGCCCGGGAGGAGAAGTGGGACCAGGGATGGATGATGGCCGGGCGGTAGATGACGCGGATGGCCGTCTCGCCGTTCACGTCATATTCGTAGATGGTGTCAGCCTTGAGGGGCTCCTTGCCGGTGGGATCCTCGCCGCAGTACAGGAAGGACTGGGCGGTGGGCAGGTTCATGAAGCCCGGCGCGTCCCCGTGGAAGAACTCGTCGTACTGGGCGGACATGATGCCCACATCCCGGCTGCCGTAGATGTTGGCGAAGACGCCTTCCGCCTGGTAGGTGGCGTCGGCGCAGTTCAGCAGCACGGCGGCGATGAGGGGCTCCGCGTTCTGGTTATCCTGCGCGATGGCGTTGTTGCAGGACATACCGCCCATGGAGTGGCCGGTGACGCCGATCTTGTCCCGCTGGACAAACGGCATCCGGCTCATGGCCTGCGCGCCGTAGTACACGCCGTTGGCGCCGAAGAGGCCGAAGTTCCGCAGGACCTCGCTGTCGCCGTGGCTGGGCTGGTCAATGGCCAGCACCACATAGCCCCGGCGCGCCAGCTCCACATAGTTGGCGTCCTGCATTTCCTTGTTGTTCAGATAACCGTGGCTGGTGACGATGCCCGGCGCGGGGTTCTCCGCCGTGGCGTTCGGGGGGATAAACAGGTAGGCCGACATGCTGTAGCCGGCGTCGGTCTCGATGTTCAGCTCCTTCATGACCACCGTGTACCCGCTGGTCTGCACCGCGGAGACCACGATGCCGCTCAGCAGGATCAGGGCCAGGGAGATGCACAGCCAGAGCCGGGCCGTTTTGCGGATCTTTTCCATGGTGACACGCTCCTTCCTTCCACTGGAGTTCCAACGATCCCGGGAACAAACCGAACGGCATGAATCCCGGTGACCGGGATGCCGCACCGCCATGATTTGTTTCCTCTGGTTACATTATACATAAAAAAACACAAATAGCAAGGACTTTTCCCTGCTAAGCCAAATCTTTCCATAGAGAAGACGCTTCATCGGAAACGGACACGACTGCCATTGACAGCGCTGTTTCCATGGGCTATGATACCCCTCGTGACAGGAGGATTCCGGCACATGAAGAGAAACCTGCAATTGATCAGACACTGCCTGTGGCGCTATTGGGCTTTTTATCTTCTGGGCATACTGTCCCTGACGCTGGTGGACTATCTGGTGACGGTGATGCCGCGGCTGACGGCCACGGTGATCGACGGTCTGAAGGAGGGCACCCTGAGCAGGGAGGAGATCCTGCGCCTCATCGGGCAGATGGTCGCCGTGGGGGCGGGGGTGACCGTGGGGCGCTTCAGCTGGCGCTATTTCTTTTTCGGCGCCGCCAGACGGGTGGAGCGGAACCTGCGGGGGGAGCTGTTTGAGCATCTGGAGCAGCTCTCCCAGCGCTATTTCAATACCCACAAGACCGGCGACCTCATGGCTCATTTCACCAACGACCTCTTCACCGTGCGCCAGCTCCTGGGGATGACCATCGTCACGGCCTTCGACGCCACGGTGGAGCTGATCCTGGTGCTGCGGAGCATGGTGCTGTATGTGGACAGCCGGCTGACGCTGGCGGCCGTGGCGCCCATGGTGATCATCGCCGTGGGGGATGTGTTCTTCGGCCGGAACATCCACCGCCTCTTCAAGGAGCGCCAGAAGGCCTTCGCAGATCTGACGGACAGGGCCCAGGAGGCGGTGAGCGGCATCCGGGTCATCAAGGCCTTTGTCCAGGAGAAGGGGGAGAAGGAGGTCTTTGCCCGGGAGGTGGCCAACAACAAGGAGAAGAACCTGGCCATCGCCCGGCTGGTCTCCCGCTTCTTCCCGCTCATGCGGATGATCATCGGCCTGTCCATCCTGATCGCTCTGGTCTACGGCGGGTGGCTGGCCATCGCGGGGGAGATCACCATCGGCAAGCTGGTGGCCTTCAACCAGTATGTGGGCATGCTGGTGTGGCCCATGATCGCCACGGGGCAGGCGGTGGGGGAGATCTCCCGGGGCTTTGCCTCGGTGGAGCGCATCGGCGTCATCCTGGACGAGAAGCCGGACATCGCGGACGAGGGGGATCCGGAGATCACAGCCCTGCGGGGCGGCATCACCCTGGACAGGCTGAGCTTCACCTACCCGGAGGCGGCCCAGGCGGCGCTCACGGACATCAGCGTCACCGTGGCGCCCGGGGAGACCTTGGCCATCATCGGCAGGACCGGCGCCGGGAAGACCACCGTGGCGGCCCTGCTGGAGCGCATCTGGGAGGCCCCGGAGGCTGAAATGATCCGGCTGGACGGGCATCCCCTGCGGCGGGTCCCCCTGGCGGTGCTGCACCGGGACATTGCCTATGTGCCCCAGGACCAGTTCCTCTTCTCTGACACGATCGAGCACAACATCACCTTCGGCGTGGACCACGCCGGTCACCAGGAGGTGGAGGCGGCGGCCCGGGCGGCCTGCATCCACGAGAACATTGCCGCCTTCCCCGAGGGCTATGAGACCCGGGTGGGGGAGCGGGGCGTCACCATTTCCGGCGGACAGAAGCAGCGCACGGCCATTGCCCGGGCCCTGCTGAAGAAGGCGCCCATCCTGATCCTGGACGACGCCCTTTCCGCCGTGGACACGGACACGGAGGAGCAGATCCTCCGGAACCTGCGCCGGGAGCGGGCCGGGATGACCACTGTGATGATCGCCCACCGCATCTCCACCATCCAGCACGCGGACCACATCCTAGTGCTGGAGGAGGGCCGGATGGCGGAATACGGCACCCACGAGGAGCTGATGGCCCTGGGGGGCATTTACCGCGGCATCCACGACAAGCAGCAGCTGGAGGCGGCCCTGCAGACGGAAGGCGGTGATATGCAGTGAGCGGCAAGACGGCGAGAGAAACGGGAAAAGAGACGGAAAAAAAGGCCCGGCGGGGCACATTCTCCGCCCAGGATCTCCGGGAAGCCCGGGAGGACATCCACTTTGAGGGCAACGCCCTGAAGCGGATCCTGGCCTATGCCATCCCCTACTGGAAGGTGCTGCTGCTGTGCCTCATCCTGGTGCTGACGGCCTCGGGCCTGGAGATCTACCGGCCCCAGCTGATCCGCCAGGCCATCGACCGGTACATCGACGGGGGCTTTGCCGCCGGGGAGCAGGCGGAGGCGCGCTTCGCCGGGGTGCTGCGCATCGGCGCGGTCTACCTCATCGTGCTGGTGGTGACCTGCTTCTTCAGCCGGGTCCAGATGTGGCTGATGCAGCGCACCGGCCAGCAGATCATCGAGGGCATGCGCAACGACATCTTCGCCCATGTGGAGAGTCTGACCATGCGCTTCTTCGACACCACCCCCGTGGGCAAGGTGGTGACCCGGCTCACCAACGACGTGGAGTCCATCAACGAGGTCTTCACGAACATCCTGGTGAACCTGATCCGCAATGTGGTGATGATCGCGGGACTGGTGGCGGTGATGTTCTGGATGGACGGCCGCCTGGCCCTGATCTCCCTGGCCATGGTGCCGGTGATGATGGGGGTCACCTGGATCTACCGGAAACTGTGCCGGGAGGCCTACCAGGTCACCCGCACCCGGGTGACGGATCTGAACACCTTCCTCTCCGAGCACCTCTCCGGCATGCACCTGATCCAGGTCTTCGGCCGGCAGAAGCAGAAGCTGGACGAGTTTGAGGACCGGAACGAGAGCCTCTTCCGGGCCGGTTTCCGGGAGATGATGGTGCACACCATCTTCCGGCCGCTGATCTACTTCATCTCCGTGATGGCCATGGTGCTGCTCCTGGGCAGAGGCTCGGAGTCGGTGCTGCTGGACACCCTCTCCTTCGGCACCCTCTATGCCTTCATCGACTACATCGACCGGCTCTTCCAGCCCATCCAGGAGCTGACGGAGCAGTTCTCCACCCTGCAGAACGCCATCGCCTCGGCGGAGAAGATCTTCACCCTCATGGACACCAAACCCCTGTTCACCGATCCGGAGGAGCCGGTGGAGATGCCGGAGATCAAGGGCCGCATCGAGTTTGACCATGTGTGGTTTGCCTACCAGGGGGAGGAATGGGTGCTCCGGGATGTGTCCTTCACCATTGAGCCCGGGCAGCGGGTGGCCTTTGTGGGCGCCACCGGCGCCGGGAAAAGCTCCATCCTCAACCTCATCGGCCGCTACTACGACGTCCAGCGGGGCAGCATCCGGGTGGACGGGGTGGACGTGCGGCAGATGCGCCGGGAGCAGCTGCGTGGCGCCATCGGCCAGGTGCAGCAGGACGTGTTCCTTTTCACCGGGGACATCGCGGGGAACATCCGCCTGACGGACGCGGAGATCACGGACGAGGAGGTGGAGGCGGCGTCCCGGGAGGTCAACGCGGCCCGCTTCGTCGACCGCCTGCCGGACGGCTACCGGCACCCCGTGACGGAACGCGGCAGCACCTTCTCCGCGGGACAGCGGCAGCTGATCTCCTTCGCCCGGACCCTGGCCCACGATCCCGCCATCCTGGTGCTGGACGAGGCCACCGCCAACATCGACACCGAGACGGAACAGTGGATCCAGGAGGCCACGGAGCGCCTGATGCGGGGCAGGACCACCATCATGGTGGCCCACCGCCTCTCCACCATCCAGCGCGCGGACACCATCATGGTGATCCACCACGGCCGCCTTCGGGAGAGCGGCACCCACCAGGAACTGCTGGCCGCCGGGGGCATCTACCACAAGCTCTACCAGCTGCAGCTCGCGGGGCAGCAGCAGGCATAAAAGCCACGGAAAAAGCCTGTCAGCGCAGGACGCCGGCAGGCTTTTTCCATGCCCGGAAGGGGAAGGAACGGCTCAGCGGATCTCCTCGTAGTTCCCCAGGAAGACGAACTGGTCGGAGTCATCGCGGAGCTGCTGCATGAGCAGACGGGTGCGGGGATCCCGGATGGAGCCCTCCAGATCGAAGAAGAAGCGGAACTCGAAGTCCATGCCCGGGATGGGACGGCTCTCCAGCTTGGTGAGGTTGACCTCCGCCGCGGCGATGTGGCTCAGCAGGCGGTGGAGGATGCCGGGGCGGTGGGCGGCGCTGAGCATCAGGGAGATCTTGTTGGCTCCCTCGTACAGGGCCAAGTCCTTGGTGATGCAGATGAAGCGGGTGTAGTTGCTGCCGGTCTCGCTGATGGCGTCGCGGAGGGCCTCCAGGCCGTAGAGGGCGCCGCTCTCCCGGGAGGCGATGGCGGCCAGGTCCCGGCGGCCGGAGGAGGCCACGCGGGCAGCGGCCACGGCGGTGTTCTCCATGGGGGTCACCTTGATCTCCGGATGGGCGGAGAGGAAGGAGGCGCACTGCCGCAGGGCCTGCTCGTGGGAGACCACCTCCCGGATGTCCTCCAGCCGGACCCCGGGCAGGGCCAGGAGCCGGTGGTCGATGCGCAGCCGGACCGCCCGGACAATGTGGAAACGGTGCTTCTCCATCAGGTCATACACCTGGGTGACGGAGCCGGCGGTGCTGTTTTCGATGGGCAGCACGCCGTAGGGGCACATGCCCCGCTCCACCGCGTTGAACACGTCGTTGAAGGAGCTCATGTAGAGGATGTCCGCATAGTCGAACATCCGGGTGCAGGCCTGCTGGGAGTAGGCGCCTTCGGTGCCCTGGCAGGCCACCATGGCCCGGTTGGGCATCCTGGGTTTCACATGCTCCGCGGCGTCGGTCAGCTGCGCCACCAGGGGGGAGGCGGCGTGGAGCTGCTCCGCCTGCCAGGCCCGGCTGACGCTGAAGAGGGTCTGGTACAAAAGCTTGGTATAGTGCTCCAGGTCCTCGCCGGCCTCCAGGGTGACCCGGTTGAGGACGTCCCGCTCCCGGCCGGTGTCCAGGATGGGGAGCCCATGCTCGCTCTTGTAGGCGGCCACCTCGGCCACGGTGTGCATGCGCCGGGCAAAGAGCTCCACCAGCTGATGGTCGATGCCGTCCAGGCGGGTGCGGATCTCGTTGAGGTCCAGTTCCATGGGGTCACGCTCCTTTCATGGGGTCATGCGGAGGGTTCCTCGCCGGTGGCCTTCCGGAACCAGCGGGGCAGGTCGGCGGCGGGTACGGTGACCAGCTGACAGTCGCCGATGCGCCGGGGCAGCACCAGGGTGATCTGCTCTCCCCGGCGCTTCTTGTCGGAGAGGGCGGCCCCGGCCAGGTCGGCGGCGGGGTAGGGGACATCGGGGGTGAGTCCGCAGCAGAGCAGGGCCTCCCGGACGGGGACGGTGTCCAGCCCGGCGGCCCGGGCGGCCATCATGAGCCCCATGCCCACCCCCTGGCCGTGGGTGAGGGTGAAGCCGGAGCACTTCTCCGCCGCGTGGCCGAAGGTGTGCCCCAGATTGAGAAACTGCCGCTTCCCCCGGTCCGTCTCGTCCCCCAGGACGTAGTCCCGCTTGATGGCCACGCAGCGGGCCACGGTCTCCTCCGGCTGAGCCTGCCAGCTGCCCTCCGCCAGGGCGGCAAAGAGCGCCGGGTCGGTGAGCATGCCGTATTTCAGCATCTCCGCGCTGCCGTCCCGCAGCAGCTCTGCGGGGAGATCCCGCAGCACCTCCGTGTCGCAGAGCACCAGCCGGGGCTGATGGAAGGCGCCGGCCATGTTTTTGCCCGCCGGGAGGTCCACGGCGGTCTTGCCCCCCACGGAGGAATCCACCGCGGCCAGGAGGGTGGTGGGGATCTGGATGAAGTCCATGCCCCGGCAGTACACCGCCGCGGCAAAACCGGCCAGGTCCCCCGGCACCCCGCCCCCCAGTGCCGCCACCAGGTCGCCCCGGGAGACCTGCTGCTCCGCCAGAAAGTTCAGGGCGTCCCCCAGGGTGGCCAGGGTTTTGTGCCGTTCCCCCTGGGGGAAGGACCAGAGCACGGGGGAAAAGCCGGCCCCCCGCAGGCTGTCCAGCACCTGCCGGCCGTAGAGTCCGGCCACGGTGTCGTCCGTCAGCACCGCCACCCGGCAGGGGGCGCGGAGGGCCCGGAGTTCCTCCCCGGCTCGGCGGATCAGCCCGGGGCCGATGCATACGTCGTAGGGGACGGCGGTGTCAATGCGGATGCGCTGCATGATCTTCCTCCTGACGCGGCGGGATCGGCGGCAAAGCGTGTTTCATCGGCAGGCGTAGGGACGCACTGCCCGGATGCAGTCCATCACCTCGTCGAAGGCTTCGGGGGTCAGGGACTGGGCACCGTCGGAGAGGGCGTGGGGCGGGTCGTTGTGCACCTCGATCATCAGGCCGTCCGCTCCGGCGGCGGTGGCGGCCACCGCCATGGGCTTCACCAGGTGGGCGTGGCCGGTGGCGTGGCTGGGGTCCACCACCACCGGGAGGTGCGTCAGCTTGTGCAGCACGGGCACGGCGGCCAGGTCCAGGGTGTTGCGGGTAGCGGTCTCAAAGGTGCGGATGCCCCGCTCGCAGAGGATGACGTTGTCATTGCCGCCGGCCATGATGTACTCGGCGCTCATGAGCCACTCCTGGATGGTGTTGGCCAGGCCCCGCTTCAGCAGGATGGGCTTGCGGGTCTGCCCCAGCTCCTTGAGAAGCTCGAAGTTCTGCATGTTCCGGGCGCCCACCTGGATGACGTCCACCTCCTCGAAGAGGGGCAGGTGGTTGATGTCCATGATCTCCGTGACGATGGGCAGGCCGGTCTCCTTCTTGGCCAGGAGCAGCAGGCGGATGCCCTCCTCATGGAGGCCCTGGAAGGCGTAGGGGGAGGTCCGGGGCTTGAAGGCTCCGCCCCGGAGCAGCCCCGCCCCGGCGGCCTTCACCCGTTTGGCCACATAGACGATCTGCTCCTCGGTCTCCACGGAACAGGGCCCGGCGATGACCTGGAAGGCGCCGCCGCCGATGGTCCGCCCGCCGCCCATGTCGATGACGCTGTCCTCCACATGGAACTTGCGGTTGGCGTTCTTGTAGGGCTCCTGGATGCGCTGGACGTTTTCCACCACCTCCAGGGACTTGATGACGTCGATGTCCAGCCGGGAGGTGTCCCCGATGAGCCCCATGATGGTCTGGGTCTCGCCCACGGACATGTGGATGGCGAAGCCCATGGACTTCAGCCAGTTCTGCAGGCTGGCGACCTGCTGCTCGTTGGCCTTGTTCTTCAGCAGAATGATCATGTTTTTTCTCCTTGCGCCGCTGTCTTCGGTTTTTTTCGGGGGATGGATGGAAAAAGGCCCTGCGGCGACATGCACCGCAGGGCCTCCGTCATCCTTCAGAGGGCTTTACGCGCGGCAACATGCCTTACCGGTCAGACCGGTAAAGAGAAAGTACCCGTAAAAGGCAGCCTGCCGCAGCGCGTTCTGACGCATTCCGAAACTCCTCCCGTGAGAGATCATGGAGTAGCATAGCATGGCCCTCTGCCCGCGTCAAGGCGAATCTTGTTTTTCGTGTGTCTTTCTTGCCTCTTTCTTGCCTGTTCCCCCATTCCCGGCTGCCGGGGCGGCGCACGAGGGAAACGGCTTGACACGTTTCGCCCCTGTGCCGTATAATCCGCTTGTCTGTTCCCTGCCGGACGAGAAGGAGTGACGGGCCATGGAGACCATGGAGAAGCTGTTCGGAAGCAATGTCTTCAACGATGCGGAGATGCTCAAGCATCTGCCCAAGGACGTTTACCGCGCCCTGAAGAAGACCATCGAGGAAGGCAGGCACCTGGATCCCGCCATCGCGGGGGTGGTGGCCCACGCCATGAAGGACTGGGCCATCAGCCGGGGCGTGACGCACTACACCCACTGGTTCCAGCCCATGACCGGCATCACGGCGGAAAAGCACGATGCCTTCATTTCCCCCATGCCCGGGGGACGGGTCATCGAGTCCTTCTCCGGCTCGGAGCTGGTGAGGGGAGAGCCGGACGCCTCCTCCTTCCCCTCCGGCGGACTGCGCTCCACCTTTGAGGCCCGGGGCTACACCGCCTGGGATCCCACCAGCTATGCCTTCATCAAGGACGGGGTGCTGTGCATCCCCACGGCTTTCTGCTCCTACGGCGGGGAAGCCCTGGACAAGAAGACGCCCCTGCTGCGCTCCATGGAGGCCCTCTCCCGCCAGGCGGTGCGGGTGCTGCGGCTCTTCGGCCGGGAGGTCAACCGGGTGGTGCCCACCGTGGGCCCGGAGCAGGAGTACTTCCTGGTGGACAAAGAGCAGTACCTGAAGCGCCGGGACCTGCGTTTCTGCGGACGCACCCTCTTCGGCGCCCGGCCGCCCAGGG
>JAEEGL016212663.1_pt1 | contig 25203 bp, 16 predicted proteins | sample 9134231 | NCBI WGS metagenome assembly JAEEGL01 (sample SAMN16246548, study PRJNA631951) | gut metagenome | biome: gut microbiome; feature: rumen; material: fiber-attached | host: Bos | place: Iran: Karaj | collected 2018-10 | reverse complement strand
TGATTTTATACGAACTATCGACAGTCCGACTGCCATAGTGGATATAGGCGGAGGCAGTATTCAGCTGTCACTGTTTGATAAAGATAAACTTGTAGTCACACAGAATATGAAACTGGGTGTGCTCAGACTTCAGGAGAGATTAAACGAACTTGATGCAACGCCGGCAAAATACGATGACCTTTTGGAAGAGATCATAGAAGCGCAGATTGGTGTATTTAAGAAACTGTACCTGGAGGACAGGCGGATCGAAAATCTCATCATCGTGGATGACTATGTGTCGCCTATCACTTGGGCACGTACCAAGGACTCGAAGAATCCGGGGATGGTATCGGCTGAACGCTTCATGGCCTTTTTTGACAGGATAAGGGAGATGAATCCCGTGGAATTCTGTCGCAGATACAGTGTGGCCATGGAGAATCTGCAACTTGTATATATCGCTGCAAAACTCATCAACAGTACACTTAAGATGATGGGGACAGAGAATATATGGGCTCCGGGAGTCTCGCTTAATGACGGTATCGCATATGAATACGGTGAGCGTAAGAAGCTTATTATGATAGATCATGATTTTGAAGAGGATATCATTGCATGTGCAAGGAATATCAGCCGCAGATACATGGGTGACGATAAACGCGGCAAGACTTTAGAGAAGATCTGTCTGACAATATTTGACAGCATGAAGAAGATCACGGGTCTTTCCAAAAGAGACAGACTGTTACTTCGTATGGCTGCCATTTTGCATGATTGCGGCAAGTATATTAGCTTATATAATCTGGCACAGAGCAGCTACGATATAGTCAAGGCTACGGAGATCATTGGACTGTCGGATTCAGAACGTGAGATAGTTGCCGGAGTGGTCAAGTACAATCATACCTATCTTGATTATGATATAGATGCAGTCAATTCAGAACATGAAGATGATGACATATATATGCGCATTGCCAAACTTTCTGCAATACTGCGCATCGCCAACGGACTTGACAAGAGTCAGAAACAGAAATTTAACGATATCAAGGCATCTCTCAAGGACGATGTTCTGACCATTACGGTCCGTACAAATAAAGACATCACACTTGAAAAGGGAATGTTCTTAAGGAGAGCCGACTTTTTCCAGGAGATATTCTGTGTTAAGCCGGTGATCAAGCAGATATCGAAAGTATAGACATGTGTACGGCATGAGGCCCGTTTTGTATGGGACAGACAGGCGGAGAAGATTATGGACAGAGATACATTATATGATCCGGGGTATTACAGAAACAGAGAATTAAGCTGGATAGAATTTGACAGACGCGTGCTTGGTGAAGCGCAGGATGCGACCATCCCGCTTCTTGAACGAATCAAGTTCTTAGCCATATCGGCATCCAATCTGGATGAGTTTTTCATGATCAGAGTGGCTTCACTTAAGGATATGGAGAATGCGGGCTATAAGAAGCCTGATATTGCCGGCATGACACCCAGAGCGCAGCTTAAGGCTTTGGCCGGAGCGACACACGAACTTGTGAACGAGCAGTATGATATCTATCACGAGCTTTCTGATGAGCTTAAGAAGAATGGGATAGATATTATGACAGATCTGTCAGTTCTAAGTAAGAAGCAGTGCGATTTTATCGACAGATTTTATTCGGATTACGTGTATCCCGTGCTTACACCCATGGCTGTGGACAGTTCCAGGCCATTTCCTCTTATCCGTAACAAGTCGCTTAATATAGGTGCTTTGGTAAGAGGCAAGGAAGATGATGAAAAAGAGACTGAATTCGTCACAGTTCAGGTTCCGAGCGTGCTTCCGCGCCTTGTGGAGATACCTTCGGAGAAGGATAAGTGTTCACTGGTATTCCTTGAGGATATCATAGCTCGTAATATGGGAAGCCTCTTCCTTAATTACGATATTCTCTCGACCTGTTATTTCCGCATCATGCGTAATGCGGATCTGGATATAGATGAGGAAGAATCGGCTGATCTGCTTAAGGAGATAGAGAAACAGATCAAGCGCAGACAGTGGGGAGAGGCCATAAGACTGGAGGTCACCGAGGGCACGGATGAGAGACTTTTGGAAAGGCTTAAGTCCGAACTAATGATCAAAAAGGATGAGATCTATGTGATAGACGGTCCGCTTGACCTGACTTTCCTTATGAAATTATATGATATAGCTGATTACGATCATCTTCGCGCGGCGGGCTATACACCCAAGATCGTGCCTGAGATACCTGAGGGTGAGAATATATTCGAGGCGATCAGGGACGGGGATATACTTATGCATCATCCGTACCAATCATTTGAACCGGTGGTAAGATTTGTAAGTCAGGCTAGCCACGATCCGCAGGTACTTGCCATTAAGCAGACACTTTACAGAGTCAGCGGCAATTCTCCCATTATAGCAGCTTTGGCAGAAGCAGCAGAGAATGGCAAACAGGTTACCGTGCTTGTGGAATTGAAAGCAAGATTCGATGAAGAGAACAATATAGTCTGGGCCAAGAAACTTGAACAGGCAGGATGCCATGTGCTGTATGGACTTGTAGGGCTTAAGACCCACAGCAAGATCACACTGGTAGTAAGACGTGAAGAAGATGGAATACGTCGTTATGTACATCTCGGAACAGGTAATTACAATGATTCAACTGCCAAGCGATATACGGACATCGGACTTTTTACCTGCAAGGATACTTATGGAGAGGATGCCACAGCACTCTTTAACATGCTTTCGGGTTATTCCGAGCCTGCTTCATGGAACAGGCTGAGTGTTGCACCGCTTTGGCTTAAGGACAGATTCTTGTATCTGATAGGCAGGGAGACTGAGCACGCGGCCTCAGGCAGACCGGCACATATAATAGCCAAGATGAATTCACTGTGTGATCCGGATATCATTGCGTCATTGTATGAGGCATCGATCGCAGGAGTTAAGATAGAACTGATAGTAAGAGGGATTTGCTGCCTTAAGGTGGGGATCCCCGGTATAAGCGACAATATCACGGTCAGATCGATCGTGGGTGATTTCCTTGAGCACAGCAGGATATTCTATTTTGAGAACAATAAAAAGCCGGAGTTTTATTGCGGAAGTGCTGACTGGATGCCACGTAATCTCGAAAGACGAGTAGAGATACTCTTCCCTGTGGAAGAAGAGAACTTAAGAGAGAAGCTTATGCATATACTTAAGACGGAGCTTGATGATACGGCCAAGGCTCATATATTGCAGCCTGACGGAACATACAGGAAAGCAAGGCGCACAAAAAAGAGCATCAATTCACAGATAATCTTTTGTAAAGAAGCGGCGGCACAGGCAGAACAGCTTGGGATCGACAGAGCTAAGAACGATGTGTATGTGACCAGAAGGTTCATACCCGAGGAGCCGGTATAATGAGTCGTGGGGTAGTACTCGCCTCGGCATCACCGAGGCGCAGTGAATTATTAAACAGAGCCGGGATACCGTTTGACATATGTGTCAGCGATGTGGATGAGAATATAGATATAGCGGATCCTTGCAGGCTGGTGGAAGAATTGTCATACAGAAAGGCCAAGGGCGTATTTGACGACGGTCATAGGAACAGTACGGTGATCGGAGCAGATACGCTTGTCTATGCGCAGGGTGAGATCCTCGGCAAGCCCGTAGATCGTGAACATTGCAGGGTCATGCTTAATATGCTTTCCGGAAGCGATCATCATGTATACACCGGTGTGAGTGTGATTTGGACTGATGAACATGGTATGGAACAATCTGTGAGTTTTCATGAAGACACAAGGGTGCATGTGACCAAACTGTCAGACATAGAGATCGAAGATTATATCGCTACCGGTGAACCCATGGATAAGGCAGGCGCTTATGGCATACAGGGAACGTTTGCAAAATTTATAATGGGTATTGAAGGAGACTACAATAATGTGGTAGGATTGCCTGTGGCAAGATTGTATAAGGTATTAAAGGAGCATGAACTGATATGATTTCAGCTAACAATGTAACATACAGAGTGGGGAAGAAGGCACTCTTTGAAGATGTAAACATCAAATTCACCGAGGGCAACTGCTATGGCCTGATCGGTGCCAATGGAGCAGGCAAATCCACTTTTTTAAAGATCCTTTCAGGAGTACTTGAGACTACCAAAGGAGATATAGCCATTACACCCGGGCAGAGGCTTTCGGTCCTTGAACAGGATCACTTTAAATATGATGCATACAGTGTGATGGATACGGTCATCATGGGCAATCAGAGGCTTTATGATATCATGAAGGAAAAAGATGCCATATATGCCAAGGAAGATTTCTCGGATGAAGACGGAGTAAAAGCTGCCGAACTTGAGGCGGAATTTGCAGAGATGGACGGATGGGAAGCAGAGAGCAATGCGGCGATGCTTCTTAACGGTCTTGGTATAGATACGGAGTTTCACTATACCCAGATGGCAGACATGGATGGTAATCAGAAAGTGAAGGTGCTGCTTGCCAGAGCGCTTTTTGGTAATCCCGACATACTTTTACTTGACGAGCCTACCAACCACCTGGATATGGATGCGATCAACTGGCTTGAAGAGTTTCTTATAGGATTTGACAATACCGTCATCGTGGTATCACATGACAGATATTTCCTTAATAAGGTATGTACCCAGATAGCGGATATAGATTACGGTAAGATCCAACTCTATGCAGGCAACTACGATTTCTGGTATGAATCGAGTCAGCTGCTTATCAAGCAGATGAAGGAAGCCAACAAGAAAAAGGAAGAGAAGATCAAGGAATTGCAGGAATTCATATCCAGATTCTCTGCCAATGCTTCCAAGAGTAAGCAGGCTACATCGCGTAAGAGAGCACTTGAGAAGATTGAACTTGATACCATCAAGCCTTCGAGCAGAAAGTATCCTTATATAGATTTCAGACCCGACCGTGAGATAGGCAATGAAGTATTGTTCGTCGAGAACATCTCCAAGACCATAGAGGGCAAGAAGGTCCTTGATGACATAAGTTTTACCGTAGGTCATGATGATAAGATAGCTTTTGTGGGAGGCAATGAACTTGCCAAGACCACTCTGTTTAAGATACTTATGGGTGAGATGGAGCCCGATTCCGGCTCGTACAAGTGGGGCGTTACTACATCCCAGGCTTACTTCCCCAAGGACAATACGGATGAATTTGACAATGACTATACGATCACCGAATGGCTTACCGGATACAGCCCGGTTAAGGATGTGACATATGTCAGAGGATTCCTTGGAAGAATGCTTTTTGCCGGTGAGGACGGAGTTAAGAAAGTCAAGGTCTTATCCGGAGGAGAGAAGGTCAGATGCCTGTTATCCAAGATGATGATATCGGGTGCGAATTGTCTTATATTCGATGAGCCCACGAACCATCTTGACATGGAAGCGATCACTGCACTCAATGACGGACTGATCAAATTCCCGGGAGTGGAACTCTTTGCATGCAGAGACCATCAGATCGTCCAGACGACGGCTAACCGTATTATAGAGTTTATGCCTGACGGAACCATGATAGACAAGATCACCACATACGATGAGTATCTTGAGAGTGATGAGATGGCCAGAAAGCGTACCGTATACACTGCGGATGTTGAAGGCGACGAAGATTGATGATTACAAGCAGCCGGCAGATAAAAGCCGGCTGCAGTTATATACACGAAAAGAGTATAACCAAGGGGTAATATAAAATGACAGATAAGAATGAATGGTTTGATCCGGATGATTTATGCGGCAAGGCATATAGAGCTACGCATAAAGGTAAGAATGCGATAGATCTTCATACTCATACCATGTATTCAGACGGAAGCCTGACTCCTGCAAAACTCATAGATTATGCAATATATAAGGGCCTTAAGGCAATAGCCATTACAGATCATGATACCGTTGCAGGGCTCGATGAGGCGATAAACTATGCCGCTGATAAAGATATCGAACTGATTCCGGGTGTAGAACTCTCTACCGAGTGGAGAGACAAGGATATACATATTGTAGGGCTTAATATCGATTACAAGCAGAAGGATTTTGTCGCTTTCTTAAAAGACTTCGTGGATTCAAGAGATGTACGTAACCGTAAGATGTGCAGGCTTTTAACCGATGCAGGCATGCCGGTGGAATATGAGGAACTTAAGCGTACATATCCTGACAGTGTGATCACAAGGGGACATTATGCCAGATATATGCTTGACAAAGGATATACGACTTACTTAAGAGAAGCATTTGAAAGATATATAGGTGATAACGGACCGTATTATGTGCCCAGGGAGAAAACTACGGCTGCGGACGGAGTGAGACTTATCATGCAGGCCGGAGGGATCCCTATACTGGCTCATCCCATGCTCTATCATATGAATGATGACAGATTAAAGGAACTCACGGACGAACTAAAGCCACTTGGCCTTATGGGAATGGAAGCTGTATATACGACCAATTCCTCCGCGGAGGAAAGGGACAGCAGAGTTTTTGCAAAGGAAAACGGACTCTTAATATCCGGTGGTTCGGATTATCACGGAGAGGCCAAGCCGCGCACGGATCTTGGCATGGGATTTGGAGATCTGTATGTGGACGCGAGCATATGGACTGATCTTAAGAATGCACAGGCTGCAAGGGATGCGAAGCTTTGATCGATTGCCCCAGAAGATGCCTGCTCATAATGCCTGTACATAATGCATGAGCACGGAGGACCACATGAAGATACTGTTCACGGATCTGGACGGAACTTTATTAAATGATGACAGCAAAGTAAGTGAATACAGTTATGAAGTATTGAAGCGGATGACTAAAGCAGGACATAAGCTTGTGATTGCTTCGGGCAGACCGCTCGAGAGCATTAAGGAAGTCATAAGACTTGCACATCTTGATATGCCCGGAGTATATATCACTGCCAATAACGGTTCGCTTATATATGATTGCGATAATGATAAGGTAATATATGAAGATCCCGTTCCTTTGGATATAGTACCTGCCATATGGAAACTTGCTGAAGATGAAGATATCCATATACAGACCTATACCGAGACGGAAGTGGTGACAGTAAAAAATGATGCAGAGATAAGAAAATATGTGAGCAAGATTCATATTCCCATCATATATACGTCGGATCCTCTTGCTGTGATTAAGAAGGCTCCGTCGAAGATGTTGGCAATATCGCTTGATGATCCGGCAAAACTTGAAAAGTTCAGACAAAGTGTGCTGAAACGGTATGCAGATATAGTGGATGCACTTTATTCAAATTCGCAGTATCTGGAGATATACAGTAGCACGGCGGGAAAAGGTGAGGCGCTTAAATGGTTATGTGACCGGCTTGGTGTTTTGCTTGCGGATTCCTATGCGGCCGGAGATGCCATGAATGATATTTCCATGATAGAAGCCGCAGGACACGGAATAGTGATGTGTAATGCCTCGGAAGATGTAAAAAAATATGCGGATATTGTGACAAAACACAGTAATGATGAAGACGGTCTGGCTGAAGTGATAGTGGAAGAGATCCTTGGATAGGGCAATTAGCTGATAAATATGGCGGATGAGAAAAAGATAAACGAATATGCGGACAGGGTAATAAGACTTTCCATGGATACGATCACGGTGAGACTGCGCTTTTTTATCCCTGCGCTTTCGAAGATCGAGCCGGAGTGCAGACCGGGTAATATAGGCTATGTGTATGACGGGCAGAAATTATACTATGATCCGTATGTGCTTTTAAATGACTATATGGAAGAACCGGCGTATGTGCTCAGGCTTTTGCTTCATGTAATAATCCACAGTATTTTAAAGCATCCATACAGATTCGATAAGACTGAAGAGAGATACTGGAATATCGCATCGGATATAGCAGTTGAGAACATAATCCTGGATATGGATATTCCGGAGAGTTCATTGTTAAGGGACAGCGAGGAAAGGATCATACTCAACAGGCTTGCCAAGTGGACTCCTTCCCTATCTGCAGATGCGCTGTACAGAGAGTTCATGGTGGGCGGAATATCATCCGATTCAGAGAAAAAGTACGCCCAACTTTTTGCGTTTGATACTCACAGAGCAAGGGCTGTATATAAGGATGAGCCAAGAGAGATCCTTACGAAAGAGGATTGGGAAAAGATAGCCGAGAGAGTCAAGGCTGAACTTAAATCATTCTCAAAAGATATAACGGGTACGGAGTCTTTGCTCCTTAGCCTTAAGGACAGTACAAAGCGACATTATGATTATGATGCGATCTTAAGCCGGTTTGCCGTTATGAGCGAGGAGATAAAGGTAAATCCCGATGAATTTGATTATATATACTATACATACGGATTGAATAATTACGGCAATATGCCGCTTATAGAACCTCTCGAATACGCTGAAGAAAAGCGTATAAGAGATTTTGTGATAGCAATTGATACTTCGGCATCTGTAAAAGGAGCCAGAGTGGAAGGATTCCTTAACAGGACGTATGACATATTGGCCAGGTCAGTTTCGCTGTCAGAAAAACTCAACGTACACATAGTCCAATGTGACTCAAAGATCACTTCCGACACGCTTGTCACTTCGAAAAATGAACTGAAAAAAGTTGCAGACTCTTTTCACATAAGAGGATTTGGAGCGACTGATTTCAGACCTGTATTTGAATATATTGAGGAACTTAAAAGAGAGGATAAGATTGGAGATCTTAAGGGCCTGATATATTTTACCGACGGTTACGGAGTATATCCCGAGAGTCCGCCGGATTATGATACAATGTTTGTATTCGATGGTGAAGATGAGTACAGGATGCCCGTACCGGGATGGGCGATCAAGGTGGTATTGGAACAGGATATATAGTTGTGGGAGAACACTATGAACATAGCTGAAGCAAAAGAGTACATAAAGGATACCGTAGAGTTGTATCTTACGAAAGATAAATTTGGAGATTACAGGATACCTGTAGTCAGGCAGCGTCCGATATTTCTGCTTGGAGCTCCTGGTATAGGTAAGACGGCTATAATGAATCAGATAGCATCGGAACTTGATATAGCGTTAGTGAGTTATTCGATGACACATCATACGAGACAGTCTGCTTTGGGACTTCCTTTTATCAGGGAAAAATCTTATGACGGTATGGATTACAGTGTGTCTGAATATACCATGAGTGAGATCATAGCATCCGTATACGACACTGTTACGGAGAGCGGGATAAAGGAAGGTATACTTTTCTTGGATGAGATCAACTGTGTGTCCGAGACACTGTATCCTTCGATGCTGCAGTTCCTTCAATATAAGGTGTTCGGCAAGCATACGGTGCCGGAAGGATGGGTCATAGTGACTGCAGGCAATCCGCCCGAGTTTAATAAAGCGGTCAGAGAGTTTGATGTTGTGACGCTTGACAGACTTAAAGTCATAGAGGTGGAGGCAGATTATCCTGCATGGAAAAAGTACGCTTCTGAAGCGGGCATTCACGGAGCGATACTTGGATTTATTGAATCGAACAGAGATTATTTTTATTCGGTTGAAACTACCGCTTTTGGCAAAAATTACATTACGGCCAGGGGCTGGGAAGATCTTTCCGATATGATACTGCTGTACGAGGAAGCGCATAAACCCGTAACGGAGAGCCTGATAGGACAGTATATCAGGAATGATTCCGCAGTCAAGGAATTCGCCGCCTACTACGATCTGTACAATAAATATCGACGCAAATATGACATTAGTGTCATATTCTCCGGAGATACAGATCCTAAGATGAAAGAAGAGGCTGCTGCTGCAGGAATAGATGAGAGACTTGCATTTACAGGGCTTTTAGCTGATGTTATCAAGGCTGAACTTGGGGATATTATGGACAGATCCGATGTGCTTAAGGAGATAAGGGGAAGCGTGTCACACATAATTAATGGCGAGGAAAAAGACATAAGCGGATATGTTAAAACACTTATACAGGCAAAGGAAAAATCATTAAGCGTTGGAAAAAGAGCAGGTTCATTAACATCCGCGCAGAGACATAAAGGCAAGAGGATGATAGCCTTATATAGTGAGCTTTTAAAGCATGGTACGGATGCTGAAGAAGTCAAGGCATATTACAACTCAAAGATCATTAAACTTAAAGGCGATGTAGAGAATGAACAGGTCAGAATAGATAATCTGTTTGGCTCCGTAAAAGAGATATTCGGTGGTGAATCCAATGAGATGCTTACCCTTGTTACGGAACTCACTCTTGGCAAGAGCAGCGCAGACTATTTCGCAGCTTTTGGTTCCGCATCATATAAAGAATATAAGGAACTGCTCATGGTGGGAGACCGAAAAGAGAATTTGAGAAAGGAAATACTTGATATCCTGTGAAAACCGTAAGCGTGGACGGATATGAACTGATATGTGATGAACATCCCGACGGTCTGTATGTTACGGGATATGAAGGCGCGGGAGCCGTACTTGATCTGACCGGACATTTGGAGATCACGGGCATGGATAAGAAGGCTTTTTTGTGTTGCAGATCCGTGCGAAGGATTTATCTTCCGGATAGTATCAGATATATGGGAGACTGGTGCTTTTCAAAATGCGATAATCTTGAAAGTGTGGATATGGAAGGTGACTTTGCGCCGATTTCCTTTGGAAGGGGAGTGTTTTCGGGATGTGAGGCACTTGAAAAGATCGGATTTAAGGATACCGATGAGTCGGCTTCAAGACTTCTGGCAGCGGCGGTCAGCCGTATGTCAAACGACATGTTTTTACGCTCGGATGATATGGGGGAAAAGTCGTGGTATGAGAAGTGGGATATCTCTTTCCTGTCAATGTTAAGTGATGACGGCAGGAGTGATATCAGTGGTGCCGTAAGCGGTGAAGAAGATGTGTCGTATGACGGAGTTGCATCAGTGGACGGTGAGATGCCGGGAGCTTCGGATGATCACATCAAAAGCATGGCCAAGAGTAAATGTGCGCTGTGTTTTTTAAGGCTGTCTCTGAATGCACATTTAAGTTCGGCAAGGGCGGACAGCATTAGGACCTACATTAGGGAGCGCGCCTTTGGAACTGCCAATGATGTTGCGTGGACGACGGTAAAAGAAGCGGGTGAGAAGGCTATGGATTATCTGCAGATATATCTGTCAGTTATCGATCCCGATAAGGATGTGACGGGACAGATGATTAGGGATCTTAATTCTTCGAACGTGCAGATCAGAGCGTGCCTTATTGACAGGGCAGGAGAGGATCGTGATCTAAGTGCCGCTTTTGATGAACTGTTGTTATGATGATGCGTTGTTTACTTGGCACGGTTACGTACAGATGTTATAATTAATCGTATAAACTTAAGTCTGTTTTGGCTGACATGATCATGTGCGCTTAATGGAGGTTACTATGGCTTACGGCTCAATACCCCTTGATAAGAGATTAAAAGACAATATCAGGAATTACAAGCTGGCTACGCTTATCGATACGGAAGAAATGCTTGAATTGCTTAAAGCAGTGAACAAGCTCGCCGGAGTGGCAGTTATGCTCACGGAACGTCATGGTGAGAAGGCCATAGCGGTAGGAGACTGGACCGGATTCACTCCCGATGTGGAGGCTGACCCCGGTGTGAAACTGCGTATATGTGACAGAACCGTTGCGCACGTATATATCAAATATGATGCCGTCGAATACGATAAGATATCTCAGGTCAGACTTATAATTGAGCGGATCATAGACAGCTATGAGAAGTTGGGTGAGAAGTCATACAGGACAAGAGAACTTGAGATATATGTGGACGAACTTGAAGAGAAACTTGAGAAGGAGTCATATCAGGCCAAGACCGGCGAGAAGAATGACGAACTCACGGATATGCTCAATCGCACATATTTTGAGAACAGACTTAAAATCATAGACAGGTCGCAGGTAGTACCTGTAGCAGGCGTATGTATCAATATCAATGATTGGAAGTATGTCAATGATCACTACGGTGATGAAGAGAGCGACAGACTGATAAGGACCGTTGCAGACATAATCAAGGACAAGGCCAAGCCTGATTATGTCATAGGCAGAGTGGACGGAGATGTATTTAATATCATCATACCCATGCCCGAAGGAGAAGAGTGCAGTGTGTTCTGCGCATCAGTGCAGAAGGCATGTGAGGAATTCGATGATCCTCATATTGCACCGTCGGTTGCTGTCGGATATGCGATAAAAGAGAATGTGGAGACGCCTCTTTCGGATACATTGTCAGATGCGGAATATTCGATGTTTGAGAACAAGATCGAAGTCAAGAACGCACCGGGCTATTATGAGAGGCTTAGGAAGTAAACGTGCGTAAGATACTTATAACCAACGATGATGGAATAGAAGCAGACGGAATAGTCAGACTTGCAGAGGTTGCGAAGGAATATGGTGAGGTGTGGGTGATAGCCCCCGAACACCAGCGAAGCGCAGCCTCGCATTGTATTACCTTAAGAGCACCCGTATCCGTCAGGGAATATGACTTCCCGGTAGAAGGGGTGAGGGCGTATGCCTGTGGGGGTACACCTGCCGACTGCGTGAGAGTAGGTTCTTTGAGTGTGATGCCGTACAAGCCGGATGTTGTATTATCCGGAATTAATTATGGATTTAACGTTGCAACTGACGTGCAGTATTCCGCTACGGTCGGAGCTGCTTTTGAGGCTGCTTTTCAGGGCTACAGGGCAATAGCGCTCTCGGAAGACATGCGTGACAGGCACGGGATCACGGATGCATATATCAGGAGGCTTTTGGACGAATATATAGATGTCGAACTTGGCAGGGAAAGGATCATCAATATCAATTTCCCATGCGGTGATCCTGAAGACTGTCGCGGGATCATGCGTGGCGTCAAGACGTCAGGCGGGTCCTTTTTTCATGACAGATATAAACTCTTGGAAGAAAAGGAAGATGGGACCAAGATATATATGGTGGACGGGATATACAATGAAGATGCCGAGGACGGTACGGATTTTAAGGCCGTGGTGGATCATTACATATCAGTGGGCATCGTAAAAAATATTAAATAATTGTGAGGAATGAAATGAAAGCAGTGTATACACCTACAATGGAAGATATCACACAATACCTGGGCAGATATCATTATGTACCGGTCAAGAGAGAGATCTTTTCTGATATCTGTACTCCGATACAGGCACTTAAGAGACTTAAGGCCGTAAGTGATCACGTATTTATGCTTGAGAGCGTGGAAGAACAGGAGAACTGGGGAAGATATACTTTCCTTGGATTTAATCCCAGACAGTGTCTTACATGTACCGATGGACATATGACGGTCACAAAAGACAACGGCGATATAGTGGATGATCTGACACTCAGACATCCAAGCAGATATATAAGAGAAATCATTGAGGAATACAAGAGCCCGAGGCTCGATGATTTTCCGTCGTTTACCGGTGGCCTCGTGGGTTATTTCGCATATGATTACATTAAGTACAGCGAGCCTAAGCTTGACCTTAATGTGGATGATGAGGAACATTTCAAAGATGTGGATCTTATGCTTTTTGACAAGGTCATAGCTTTTGACAACGTCAAACAGAAGATCGTTATCATAGCCAATGTGGATATCAGGGATAAGACGATGAATCTTAAGCCGCGTTCTGCAGACTCTGCCTTTGATGCCGAGGATATGGCTCGTATTAACGACGCATATGACAAGGCACTTAAGGATATCGATGAGATCGCGGACATACTTATAAGCGGAAAAGAAGTCAAAGTAGATCCCGGCAGACTTACTTCACAATATCGTGCTCTTTTTGATAAAGAGACATATTGTGATATGGTTAAGAAAGCCAAGAACTATATATACGAGGGAGATATCTTCCAGGTTGTACTGTCCAACAGACTTGATGCGGATTACGAGGGAAGTCTGCTTGATACATACAGGATGCTTCGTACCATCAATCCTTCTCCGTATATGTTCTATTTTTCCGGAGATGACATAGAAGTGGCTGGAGCATCACCGGAGACGTTAGTGAAACTTCATAACGGAGTGCTTCATACTTATCCTTTGGCAGGAACAAGAAAAAGAGGACGTGATGAGGAAGAGGATAAGGCTCTTGAAGAAGAACTTCTGGCAGATGAGAAGGAGAGAGCCGAGCATAATATGCTCGTGGATCTTGGACGTAATGATATCGGAAGAATCAGTGATTTCGGTTCTGTGGAAGTGGAAAAATATATGGCTATTGAGCGCTTCTCACATGTCATGCACATAGGATCAACAGTACGCGGTAAATTGCGAGGTGGCTTAACTCAGCTTGATGCGATTGATTCCATACTTCCGGCAGGAACACTTTCGGGGGCTCCCAAAGTCAGGGCATGTGAGATCATCGCAGAACTCGAGAAGAACAAGAGAGGCATATATGGCGGGGCCATCGGTTATATTGATTTCATGGGCAATCTAGATACCTGTATTGCCATTCGTATAGCCTATAAGAAAAACGGAAAGGTCTTCGTCAGAAGCGGTGCGGGCATAGTGGCAGATTCCGTCCCGGAGAATGAATATGAAGAGTGCCTGAATAAGGCCAAGGCGGTTATGTCTGCCATAGAGAAAGCACAGGAGATGGCGTAAAGATGAACAAGTACAGATTGTTGCTTATAGATAATTATGACAGCTTTTCCTACAACCTGTATCAGTACATAGGTGAGATACTGGAAGAGAGAAAGTCAGAATATGAACTCAAGGTCATACGTAACGATGAGATGACTGTGGATGGAGTGAAGAAATACGATCCTGACAGTATAGTCATATCACCCGGTCCGGGAAGACCGGCCGATGCGGGGATATGCGAGGACGTTATCAAGGCGTTTGCCGGATCTGTACCGATACTTGGAGTATGTCTCGGTCATCAGGCCATATGCGAGTCATTCGGTGCTACGATCACTTATGCCGACAGACTCATGCATGGCAAGCAGTCGGTGGTCGAACTTGACTCAAAATGCCCTGTATTTGATGGCCTTGTGAGCAAGGTTGAAGTGGCAAGATATCATTCTTTGGTAGCAGCGCCGGATACTTTGCCGGAGTGCCTTAAGGTTACAGCTAAGACTTCACAAGGAGAGATCATGGCAGTGGCGCATAAAGAGTATGCGGTGTACGGATTGCAGTTTCACCCCGAGTCCATATTGACTCCGGCCGGCAAGAAGATGCTTATGAATTTTTTAAACATACAGAAGTGATGGATTGGATAATGCGTATTATGAAAAAGATGAATTTATTTAAGAAGGCGCCTGCATTTATATGCGGCGCCATTGCGATTGTAATGATGACTGCCTGCGGGAAAGAAGCAGTGACTGAAGATGTCAAAGATGCGCAGGTAAATGAGGATGCAGTGGACGAATCATCCGCAGCGGTAGAGACTGAGTCGCAGAGTAGAGATCCTTTTGATGCAACTGGGATAGAAGGCGAATGGGTGATGGTCTATTCTGTATATGATTCCGATTATGACAGCGGTGAGAAGTACAGCAGTGTGACCATGGCTACGGATGAGTATTCACCTGAATCTCAGATCAATATATATAAAAAGGACGGTAAATATACAGCGGACTATAAGTATATAGGATATGAATCCGATACAAGATACTATGGCAATGAACTTGAATACATTGATGAACCTGCGTATGAAGAATATAAGAACAGTGACTGGTGTTTTACATTTACCGACCCGTTCGGAGATATGCTAAATCCCAAGAGATTCACCATGGAGGATGAATCTACGCTTATTTCCACATCGGAGTACACTGATGAGGGGGAGGATTACAGATATCATTCCGTCAACAGGGATGTGTATCTTAGAAGCGACGATCCGAGACTTGAGAATCCGGAAGAATTAAGGTATTTTGACACGGTAACGGTATCTGATGTTGAGGGACTTTTTAAAAACATACGGAATAACAGAAAGATCATCCTTAAGGGAGGAACATACGATTTTTCTTCTGTGGATGAGGATAAGGTGATCAATGAATATGTTTCGTGTGATTGGGGCGGATACAGAATAAGCAACGTCTACAATACATGTATAGAGGCAGCAGAGGGGGAAGATGTGCAGTTTAGTGTTGATGATCCATATTCAGCTGTCATTACCTTCTATGGATGCGGCAATATTACTCTTCGAGGTATTACTGCCGGACATAATGTAGAACCGGGATACTGCAGTGGAAGCGTGGTAAATCTTGAGCAGACCTATGGTATGGATATAGATTCGTGCAAGTTATACGGATGCGGTACTTATGGTGTATCAGCTCTAAACAGTGACAGGATTAACGTGACTGACAGTGAGATATATGAGTGTTCATACGGACTTGTGGATCTTAATCAGGTATACAGAGCCAAATTTACCGGATGTACTTTCAGGGACAGCAAGGATCTGTCCATGATCAATGCATACTCCTGCACGGATATATCATTTGATGACTGCATATTCAAAAATAACTATGTTAATCCTATAAACACATACTGCTTTTTTGTTGATATGTCAGAGTATACGGATGTGACATTTAATGAATGTACCTTTGAGAATAATCAGTACAATATGTTCTCCAACAATAAGGTCAAGATGAATAATTGCCGTGTAAGTGACAACGGAGATATGTCCAATGTGGAGACCGAAGAGGATGCGGACGCTTCCGAATTAAGGCGCAGATATAAGGAGACCTGTGACGAGCAGGAACAGATAGCGCTTAAGTTTGCGGCCGGCAATATGGATCAGGCGACCATGAACCAGACTGCATACGAAGAATACAGTATGTGGGATACTCTTATCAATGATATATGGGCATATATGAAGGCTACCATAGATGAAGCTGCGATGGAGGATATCACGGCAAGTCAGCTTGAGTGGATAGATGAAAAGGAGGCAGCGGTTAAGAGCGCGGGAGTAGCGTACGAAGGTGGAACGATCCAGCCGATGGTAGAGTACGAGACCGGTGCAAAATATACCAGAGAAAGGGTGGAATACCTTTTAGAGAATTATGTTCAGTAGATTCGTTTAGTGAGGTTGAAATTGAGGACGCAACCAAATGTAACAAAAAATGCTTAAAAATGTATTATCTGGTTGATAGACTAAACAGATTAATATGATTACAATGATGTTAACAATAGTTGCAAAAGTTGTAATCGTATGAAAGGTGGCAGAAATATGAATGATCGGAATAATGGCAGAAAGCATTATTTGGATAACATCAGATGGATCACGGTAGTACTTGTGGTGATCTATCATGTGTTCTATATGTATAACGGCGAAGGAGTCGCAGGCGTGGTCGGAAAGATCACCAACGTGGATGTACAGTACTGGGATATATACCAGTATATAGTCTATCCGTGGTTTATGGTGCTCCTGTTCATGGTATCGGGGATCAGTTCAAGACTCTATCTGGATAAGCACACCGATAAGGAATTCGTATCGAGCAGGACGACCAAGCTCCTTGTTCCCTGTACCATCGGACTCTTTGCATTCCAGTTCATTCAGGGCTATGTCAATACGGGATTGTCCGAGCTTTTTATCCGACAGCCCGATATGCCCCTTGTTGGCAAGATTGCCGCGATGATCGCCAGCGGTATCGGAGTACTGTGGTATATCCAGATGTTATGGTTATTCTCACTTGTACTCGTACTGATCCGTAAGATCGACAAGGACAGACTGTGGAATGTATGCAGCAAGGTCAATATTGTCGTGATCCTGTTGCTGGCGATCCCCTTCTACGGCATGGGAGTTATACTCAACACACCGGCAATTGTCGTTTATCGATTCGGGTTATATTTCTTCTCATTCATGCTTGGGTATTTCGTTTTTTCGCATGATGAGGTCATTGAAGTGCTTAAGAAATGGTTTGTGGCGTTTGCAGGTTTTGCGATTGTATTATGCATTATTTTCTGCGCATTATATTTCGGCCAGAATTATGCGGATAACCCGGTATATCGTTCACTTTTGTTCCTCATGTACAGTTATTTCGGATGTATGGCTATCATAGGCGGAATGGCCAGGTACATGGATTTCAGTACTCCTTTTACGGAATGGATGAGTAAAAGAAGCTTCGGACTGTATGTATTCCATTACCTTGGAATATCAGCGGTAGGGCTGCTTTTTGCCAAGCCCGGACTTATATCTGCACCTGTGGCATATTTGTTAAGTGCCATAGCGGGCTTTGGTCTTGCATATCTGTTAAACGCCGTTATCTCAAGACTTCCTTTCTTCAGATGGGCAGTGCTTGGAATAAGTAAAAAAAGGAGCCGTGGCAATGTTTAGTGACAATTTAGTTCAGATGCGCAAACTTAAACACATGACCCAGGAAGATCTGGCAGAAAAAACGGGAGTAACCAGACAGGCTGTGGCTAAGTGGGAGGCCGGAGATTCTGTACCGGATCTTGAAAAAAGCAGATTGTTGGCACAGGCATTGGAGGTGTCGTTGGATGAGTTGGTCAACCATGAACCGGAAGATAATCTGGGAATGGGACTTGCGCCGAAGGGAAAGCATCTGTTTGGAGTAGTGACAGTGGGTGATAAGGGCCAGATCGTCATACCGGCCAAGGCCAGGAAAATCTTTGACATATCTGCGGGAGACAATCTCGTTGTACTTGGAGAGGAGAATCAGGGCATAGCACTTATGAAAGCAGACCATTTTCTTTCAATGGCCAATATGATCAAGAACTTAAAGCCTGATAAAGAAGTGTAGTGATTCGTTAGGGAACTGATCGGATCTAAACTGAAGACGAAATAAGAAGCATAATAATACGGCGGACAGGAGACTGTCCGCCGTATGTTATATGCAGAAAACTGTATATAGGATTGAACTATTATGAGAGCTTGAAGAAGTCGATCGCTGCACTCATGTCTTCGTTGATAGAACGCATCTCTGCGGTAGAAGACTGGGTATCAACACATGCATCCGTTACGGTCTGGCAAGATGCTGCAACTTCTTCTGCTGAAGCTCCGAGCTCTTCTGAGATAGCGCCAAGGTCAGTGGTCGCATTGGTCATCTCTGCCTTGATCTTGTCAAGGGTACCTGTCATCTCTCTTATGGTGTCTATCTCACTTATAGAAGCTTCTACCGAATCGGACAGGATATTGAACTTCGCCTGTGCGTCCTCGATATCGGTCTTCTCTTTATTGATCACTTCGTATACTCTGTCGGAGATATCAACCGTTCCACTTGAAAGAACAACCACATTTTCAATGATCTGCTTGATCTCTTTGGCTGATTCTGCTGAAGAATCCGCAAGGCTTCTGATCTCATCCGCAACGACTGCAAATCCGCGGCCGGCCTCACCGGCTCTTGCTGCCTCAATCGAAGCGTTAAGAGATAAGAGGTTGGTCTGAGCAGCAATTGATTCGATGGCCTGAAGTGCTGAACTGATATCGCTGATAGCTGAGTTGGTCTCGTCTATCTTGCCCTTGATCTCTTCCATTGCAGAAACGGATTCATTGGCACTTGCATATACCGATTTCATGCAGGTAGTAGCTTCGGCGTTGGCTGCCTTGATGGTCTGTGAAGCTTCATGAAGAGCAACAACGTTGTTGTTAAGAACTTCTATATTCTCACCAAGGTCAGATGCCTTCTCTGCGAGGATCTGTGCATTGTCTGCGACGCTCTGTGATGTCTGTGCAACTTCGTTGATAGCTGTGTTGATCTGAGAGATAGAATCAACATTGCTTCCGGTCATTCCATCCACACTGACGATGGAATTATTAAGTATGCCTGCCGCATCATGAACGCTTCTCATAGACTTATCAAGAGCATTCTTAAGTACTGCAAACGAAGTGATGATACTTGCCGACTCGCGGATGTGTGACTTGGCCTTACATTCTACGGTCACATCACCGGTACTAAGTTCATTGAGTGCCTTAGAGATCTCAACAAGAGGACCTGAGATCAGTCTCTCTATTAACAGTGCAAGAGCTGCAAAGAGTGCTATACATACTGCACAGATGATGATCGTATATACTCTGATCTTCGATACACCTGAAAGTACGTCAGCCTCATCACTGGTAAGAACTGCAATGTAACGTCCGCCTTCTCCTATGTAATATGCCGCATACTTGATCTTGCCCTTATACTCGTACACGATAAGATCGGGAGCGGGCTGTTCGCCTGCTTCAAGCTTGGCTACAAGACCCTTGACTGCAGCGTTCTCTACAGGGTTGCCGATCTTGGATTCATCGGGATGATAGAGCATAGTGCCCAGATTATCTACGATATATACATAAGCCGTGCTTAAGTTAAGCTTGGAAGTATCTGAGATGGATGCTGCGATGTCATTGATGTAGAAAGCACCGCCGGCAAATCCCATCGGAGTACCGTCCACTACGATCGGTGTATATATTGACATGATCAGCTGTCCTGATGCAGGGCTTGTAATGATACCTGTGTTGAATACGCCATTCGATGCAGACATCATTGAATTCTGGAGTCCTGAAAGGCTGTCTCCCTCACGTAATACCTTGCCTATGATCGATTCTGCCGGATGAGTTATAACCTGTGAATTCCAATCAGCGATGTACAGACCCTCCCAACCGCTTAAAGATCCGAAATAGTCCAATGTATACTTCTGGGCAGAAGCCACAGCTGCCGCGTCATCCGGATGCTTAAGAGCCTCCACAAGGACAGGTGCAGTAGCATATGCCTTAAGTGTCTCCTGATTCTTGTATACAACCGTGTCAAATGAATTACCGATTCCGGTAACGACCTGAACAAAAGAATTATGAGTATAAGTCTTAAGCTCAGTCTTACTCTTGCTTATCGATACTGCTCCGATGATGATCGATACTGTGATAAGCGGTATCAATCCGAAGAGCAGCAGCGTAATACGCATAGTAAGCTTTGATTGTGATGCGTTTTCTGATTTGGTTTTGGTCTTCTTCTTGCCCATAGATCTCTCCTTAACCTGTTTTTTTCCTGTAACCTGCCTGTATCGTAGGTACTATAGTTTTATATTCATTATATCGCTTTGACGTATGATTATCAATAAATTCTTAATACTGTGAGACAACACGTTTTTTGTCAGATTTCTTTGAAAATACGCGCGTTTTGTGAATTTTTTGCTTCTTTAATTTGAAAAATAAGACAATTATGATTTATTTGCCTTTTAATAAGAAATTATTGACGAAATATTGAGCTGAATCGTATAATTTCAATATATGTGCAATTAGTACCGGATTATCATGAAGTGGGGAACATATGTCTAAGAGGGAATCTGAGGGAAATAACGTGAGTACGGATCCAAAGAATAATAAGAAGAGGATCATTATCATATTGTTGGCAGCTGTTGCGGTCGTTGCAGCTGCGATAGTGACGTATTCCGTATTTAATAAGGCGATAAAGGCCAATACGATGCGCCTGCTACGCATAGTCGGAACCGTTGAGTTAAGAGCGGACGGTCAGTTAAAGACCATAGTTGACAACATGCGTCTTGCAAGCGGTAATGTCATCACTACCGGTGAAGAATCATTAGCATCCATAAGTCTGGATGATTCCAAGATCATTACAATAGAAGAAGAAAGTGAAGCCGAATTCTATAAGAACGGCAAGCAGCTTGAACTGAACCTGACTAAGGGCAAGCTCTTTTTCGATGTCAGAAAAGCCCTTGATGAGAACGAAAGCCTGGATATCAAGTCATCTACGATGGTCGTGGGTATCAGAGGTACTTCCGGATATGTATGGACTAATCCCGAGACAGGAGAAGAATGTATATTCATAGCTGACGGTCACGTGGAAGTTACAAGCAATGAAGACACGGAAGGAGCGGAAGGTGCCTCCCAATCTGAACCGAAAAAGGTAGAGGTTAAGCCCGGTGAGATCCTTGTGACCAAGGTGGTTGAGGAAAACGGTGTTAAGAAGGTTGAGATGGAAGTTAAGCCGGCTACCATTGCCGATATTCCGCCTGCAGTATTCCATGAGCTTGCTACGCATCAGGAGACATTTGACAGATTCATCGAAGAGTCGGGATTTGACAGAGATGAAGTCTTGGAAGTCATTGAAGCGACTAAGGGAGAGACTTTCGTCTCGGGGGCGCTTATAGAAATCGGTTCGGATGGTACAGTCGTAGAAGTTCCGACTGAAGAGGCCGGTGCCGAAGGCGGAAAACAGGAAGAAGAGAAGAAGACTCTTTCGATCGTGATTAAAGAGATAGCGGGTAAGATATTCGGAGGTGCTGAAGCAAAAGATGGAGATCCCACACTTGCTGATGCCGGAGATAAGGCTCAACCGGAGGTTACACTTATACCGGCCAAGGATCTGCCTTCAGTGGTTGTGACAGGTGCGCCTTCTCCCGGAGCGGAATCGGGTAAGCCCGGTGTCACGGGACAGGTTAAGACACAGGATGACACTAAGCCTGCGATCACACCCCTTCCGACATTACCGCCCAAGACGCTGATAGCAAGTGCAGATGAAACGCAGGTGCAGATCCCCGAAGGCATCCAGGAACCGAGTCCTACGCCATCAAAGGATCCCGAGCCTGTGCCGGCAGCGGATCAGGAACCTGATACTTCGGATTCATCAGATGACAGTTCATCATCTTCGGATGAACCTGACCCCGAGCCTCAGGCTGTACCTACGCCTACACCTGCGGCTATGCCGTGTGATATCAGTACGTCATCCACATTTATAGCTTTAAGTTCATCAGCTAATGTCAATTTGGCCGTACGTACCGATTCAACCGTGTCCGGTATGAATGTGGACAGAAGCGAAGATGATCTTATCTTTACCTCATCTTCGTTCGGAATAAAGACGGATATGTATCTCTATGCCGGTGATTCTGTGATAAGCGGTCCTTATTATGCAAGAAGCGCCGGTACTATCAAGGTGCCGGTATCAGCTATAGGTTCTAATGAGAGTGTCTCTGTTAAGACAGGGGCATATCTTCCGGCGGCGTTAAGCACTTCATCGTCTAAGGATATCATCCTTGGTGATGAGAATGTGACATTCAGTATCAAGAGTGATTCTTACGTCACAAACATGACGATCGATCGTGATGATACCAATATATATGTATCCAGTGATGACTTCGGGACAAGTGCTATCGTGAAAGTATTCCTTACGGATACCGATGTGATGCAACTGACGCCTACAGCCAAGAAGATCACTATTCCTATATCGCAGGTGCAGGGTAAGAGCACTGTTAGTCTGATGGCTTATGTTCCGCAGTCGCTTCCGACTACGATAGGAAGAGAAGAGAAGCTTGTATCCGTAAGTTCGAGTCGCGCTGTGATGATGAGTACTGCCTCTGATTCCGAAGCCGCTACACTGTCCCTCACAGAATCCGGTACCAATATTGTGCTGACATCTGATGAAATAATCCCGGGAAGGAATCTTGAAGTTATCGACGGAGAGACCGGAGCGGTCCTTAATACCTATACGTTCTCGATAGCCGAGTATGGCTTTGTAGTCAATAAATCCATATTTGAAGGCAAGGTATCCGCTGTCTTCAGTGTTGTTTCTGACAGTGCGTACGGTATGCCCACTTCTTTTGGATCTGCGGGTAAGCTGATAGGGATCAATGATTCTTATGCTGTCTTCTTCTATACTTTGAATACCAGTATGGGAGAGTTCAACGTATCACATAGCAGCAATATACTTAAGCTTGAAAACGGCAGCTTCGGTGCATCGATTTCTCTTAATTTCTATGCAGTAACGGGAAAGACTGCGCAGACCAAGCTCAATACCAAGCCATATTACTATGATTATGAGGATGGCTGCTTCTATGTGCCTGAGAGCCTCATAAGTGCCTATGACTGTGTCAAAGTGGAAGCGGTGAGCGGATTTACGGCTCAGTTCCCTGATGATGAGATAAATACGGGCTCAGAGACCATAGTGATGGCCGGCAACTACAGTGGTTCGTATTTCCAGACGAAGTTCAGAGTTCGTGAAGACTCGGAAGTGGCATCGATGACTGTTTCGCATACTTCCACAGAGCTGCTGATTAAGGCGGATTCGTTCAGTATTGCCAAGGAATTGATCCTCAGCATATCCGGAGATGATAGCGGAACGTATGACTATGATTCGACAAGGGGCGGATTTGTCATACCTGCTGCTGATCTGAATAACAACGAATACGAACTCAGATCTCGTGAAAAGACCTATTGGTCTGTGGGTAATACAGCTGTGACTATGCATAACGGCACTTCGATATTTACCATGAGATTCAATAAGAACTCTATATCAGATTTAGAGAATACGATAGATGTGGCCAGAGTCGGCGACTACTTTAATGTTGAGGTCAATGCAGTAGCCGGATCCAATCTGAATCCTTCGGCTGGCAACATGTTTAAAGTAACTGTAGCCGGTACAAGTACATCTTTACCGGATACGTATTTCGCTACTATGACAGGTAATATGTTTGTTATTAAGATTCCTGCATCTGCTGTCGGCAACGGGGATGCGGTTGTGATCACTCCGTATGAGAGTGTGGAGGTATTGTCATTAAGCAGCAGTGCGCCTATGTCATACAATTCGACTGCCTCTCATAATCCCGCTGATACTATAGCCTTTACTACCAACAGTGAGACAACTCTTAACCTTGACTTTGCAACCGCTTCGGGCAAGATCAAGGTAACGTCGGATGGAATGGGCAGGTCAAATTCCATATGGCTATTTACGGCTGAACCACAGGACTATTCTTCTAGCAGTATGTTTAATAACATAATCGGATCAAGGCATTACTATGATTTGGATGATAGTTGTATGTATATCGACGTGAGTGAGATAGGCTCAAACAAAACGGTATTTGTAAGATATAAGACAGAACTCACCAAGCAAACTTTTGATGATGATTTTATGAGTTCAGAGAGCCTGCTGTATCTGAATACATCTGATTATGTGGTTTCTCCTGCAGGCCGTTACAGCAGCAGTTATACGATAGTCAAGGTTAAGCTTGCAGCGGATTCGACAGTAACGGAAGGTGTATATGTAAGATCAAGAGGTGATAACGGATTCACGGTAGAATCGAACAATTTTAATAATAATGTTGCGATTGAACTGTTGGATGAAAACGGAGAGGATATAGGTTATGGATATGAATCCCAGTACAACAGCAATAACGGCCGATTTAAAATTGAGTTCAGTACACTCTCTGAAGGAGGCAAGTATATCATAAGAACAAAAAGTGCTACAAGCTGGACACTTGAAGGAAGTCAGTACGGCAGCAGTCCATCTATTACTCTGAACCTTGATGGAAGCGATAAGAATATAATAAATGCTTATCATGACAGGAAGACTAATCTTAAGCTTGACCTGATCGATAGCGGCCAGAATCTTATGATCACTACGCTTAATCCGGATAATACCGCAGCGTGGAAGATGAGTGCCACTAGCGGTGATTACTATAGTTCTGTTA
>JAEEGL015881506.1_pt1 | contig 25203 bp, 16 predicted proteins | sample 9134231 | NCBI WGS metagenome assembly JAEEGL01 (sample SAMN16246548, study PRJNA631951) | gut metagenome | biome: gut microbiome; feature: rumen; material: fiber-attached | host: Bos | place: Iran: Karaj | collected 2018-10 | reverse complement strand
TTCTCTTGAATCGCATGAGCGGTCGTAATAAGCATAAATCATCTTTGCCGCAACGGATTTTCCAAACCGCCGCGGACGTGAAATGCACATAAAACTTTTTTCGGTGTCAATTTTATCATTTAACACATTGATTAACCCAGATTTATCAACGAAATTGCTGTTTTTTATGCGCTTAAAATCCGAATTTCCGTAGTCTAAAAATCTGCTCATAACTTTCAATTTTGATTCTTCGCAAAGGTAACAAAAGTTTTCCGCTTTTACAATTATTTTTTCGCCCCGTTGATTCTTGATTTTGCGCTGTAATATGAGGTTTCTTCAAAGGACATTATAATTTTTATTTCGTCAATAGATTTTTTCATATCTTCGAGGATAAGGATTATTTTGTAACGGGGCGAAAGTTTAGTTATATATATATTTAATCGAAAACTCTATTTTTAATTTTTTTGACACTTTTTAGCGTTATAACTTTTGCCCAAAGCAAGATTTATCAGAGTCAATACGAACGAAAACTCGATGCCGATTTTACAAACAAACTCAGTTTGAACTACCGCAAAGTTCAATTTTGATTCTTTGCAAGGGTAACAAAAAAAATGGGAAAATTTAAGCCACAACTTGTAACGCTGACAAAAAAATATTAATTTTGCGCCATGACCTTATCGGATTTAACAAAATACGCGGAACAATATTTCGGCATAAAAGAGCGGCACAAACAAACCGGCTTGCCCGAAGTATCAGAACTCTGCCACATAACAACAGGCGGCAGACTTGCTCTCCTTATGCGGCAATGGGACAGAGAGTCCGGTGAAATTATCGAAGTCTGTGATTTAAAATGCGGAAAAATGGACTTCTACCTGAGCGGCTATAATTTCATTTACAAACCTTTCCGTATGAAGGGTGAAGATTGGGTAGGAATAAAATTCGATTCCCATACCGACAAAGAAATAGTTAAAATGCTTTTCAAGTACGCTGTTGATAGGGAGAGTCAGGCGGGAAGTTTTACTTTTACGTTTGACGATGTATCTACCTCTACAAGTAATTATAAAGATACGCCGCTTTTTTCCGCTAACTTACTTTCCGATAGTTCAATCCCTGAAAAAATCCGTAAAATGCAGCAACTATATTCTTACGGTGCTGCGACACCCGAAAAACGTGCTGAAAATTTTTTCTGTCAGGGCAAATTTATGGAGGATTACGAAGACGATTTTCTTTGGAACGGCGAGGTCAACAAACAATATTACACCACTTATCATGACTTGAATGTCAAACAGTTGCGCGGATATTTCTCGTGGCGCACAAAAATTCGCAAAGGCATATTTGAGAAAACCTCAGATTCGTTTATATACATCTATATTTATGAACTCTTGAACGGTATCGGCACAAAGTCAGCAGAAGAGGGTTTGAAAAAATTGCAGGAAATCTATAACGAAGTTGTAAATATAAGTTATAATTCTTTGCACATTCAGCGGAATATTAGCCGTTGGATTCCTGATTTTATTATTGTTAACGCCTTGTCTGTTAGTGAATTAACGAAATATTACAAGGATTTTTTCACCATGGACCGTACTCTTTTGGTATTAGCGCACCCCGAAAAATATCCTGATTCGTTACTTCTTGATGCGCTTTTTGCCTTAGCGGATAAAAAAACGGCTTTCAAACTGCCGGACGAAGGTCTAAATTTGGCGGCGGAAATTTGGCGTTATGCGGTAGAGAATTTTTCAGAAGACGGCGGTCTGATGAAAAAATGTTTTGGCGGTATGGATTCGTATATCTGGCAACCGTTTTCAAACGCTGTCTACTATTCCAAAAATCAGCAGGAAAACATATACGGGGTTAATGAAATTCGTAAATTTTTATATCACAACGGACAATGGCATTTACAATGCTACAACTATAACCGTTTTGATACTAAACTGTTATCAGGGATTTTGCATCTGATAGAGGCCCGGCTGAGACGTTATTTTAAGACGGGAAGATATTTAAAAGAGAATCCTACTGATGTTTGGTTTTTGCCGTACATCAATGCCGTTATCGAAGACGACAAACGCAAAAAAGAGGAGGCTCTGCGCCCAAAAGTTGACATCAATTTAGAAAGTCTTGAAAATATCCGTCAAAACGCCGCGCAAACTCGCGATAGCCTTTTGACGGAAGATGAAATTTTTGAAAGTTCTGAAAATAAGACCGTTATAGAAGAAACGCCGCAACAAGAAAAAGTCTTAGACATTGAAACCAAGATTCTTGTTATGCTTTTAAAAGGCGACAATCCCGACAATTTAATTAAAGAGCATCACCTAATGCCGACAATTGTTGCCGACAATCTTAACGAAAAATTCTTTGACGAAATCGGCGACAATATCGTGGAATGTGAAGGCAATACGCTAAAAATTGTTGAAGATTATAAAGATGAAATTTTGGATAAATTTCATCTAATTTAGTTTAATTTCTATCCCACCAACTCTTGTTGTACAGCATAAAACCGATATTGAACATAAAGTAGAAATTGCTTTTGCCTTTTGGCTCGTAACGCGCCGTAAAGGCTATCGGTCCGATAAAAGTCTGGTATGACAATGCCGCGTTGAAAAAGTATTTAAAACCGTCAAAATCGCCTTTTCTTATAAGTTCAAAGCGGTTGCCTTGTTCGTTGACAGTAAGAAAATCCTTTTGATACGGCACAAACGCAAAGCCCGAAAGCCTGAACGTGAAATCGTCTGAGAAATAGTACATTACGCCCAAACTTGCTCCGATGTATTTCAATGCTCTGTAATCCTCAAACAGCATGGTTTTTGTGTAGTCTGTCGGACGGTAGGCATTTGTGGAAAGAAGCGTAGCCATAGAATTCATAAGGCTGTCGTGTTTGCTCAAATTCAATTCTGCCGAAAACGGAAAACCTATTTTGCCGTTTTGAGTGCGCAAATTATAGTTTTCATAAAAAGCGTAAATCTCGTAGAAATTTCTGTTTATGGTTTTCAGGTCTTTTTTGTCGCCCGTAAAATCCGAACCCGGCAAAAACTTTTCCTTTGCTTTGGTGTACTTTGTTTTTAATAGAAAATTTATTCCTTTGCCCGGCATCGTGATATGATTGAGGGTTTGGTATTGAAAAGTAATATGTGTACCAAAATATCCGAGTTGCGTTTTGTCAAGTTTGTCAGAAGATTTGTATGACGGCGACATATAATATTGCTCCGAAAAACTTCCGGTTGAAAGTCCGAGTGTGATTTTTCCAGCCATGGAAACTGGTGCAATCAAGTTTACGTAATATTCCATGTCGTGTTTTATTGACACGGGACTGCGCGTGTCAACAAAAAATACGTCTGGGTCTGCCTCCATGTAATTATAACGGTTTAGTTGCACGGCGGTTTCAACGGAGAAAATAGGGTCAGGAAAATACGCTTTCATTTTCGCCATACCTGAGGTGTAAAAACGTCCGAAATAGCCGTTGACTGAGGTTTCTATCGGAATATAAGCACAATACAGATATTCCGCGCCGACAAAACCCTCGCAGTTTGCGGCTGTTGAAATATTGCCGCCTATTTTCGCGCTTATGGATTTGCTTTTTGTGAGTTCCATGTTGAGACTGTAATTGCCGGTGTTTTCGTCGTAGGTTGTTGTCGGATAAATTCTGTCCAATGTCTTGTCGGCGGCAACTTTGTAAAACTCTTTTCTCATGTTGTCAATACCGATAGTGTCGTTTTTGAAATTTCTGAAAGAGGCGACAATGTATTTTGCGTGAGAATGTTTCAGACCGTTGATTACTACGTCGTCAAACACCATTTCAGGAAGTCTCTCTTTGAATTTGCGGCGTTTTTCTGCCATCTGTTCTTTTGTAACGCGCTTTTGAATAAGGTATTTCAACGAGTCCATCTTTGATATAGCCTCGTCGTAGCCGCGTTTTATGAGGTCGTCTACCGGCGAAAAATCCAACGTGCTGTGGTTCAATACGTCAGGAATCAGCATGATGCCTTTTTCCTTTGGTATCGTGTAGTTGCTTGGGTCCATTACCATGTTTTCAATCTGACTCATAAGGTCGTCTTCTTTGGGTTTTTCATTGTTGGTGGAAACCTGAACGCCGATTATAATGTCAGGGTCAAAATCGTTTTCCATAACGTCAATAGGACAGTTGTCGTAGATTCCGCCGTCAAAAAGCAGGCTACCCTGATAAATCATTGGCTTAAAATACAGCGGTATGGCCATCGACGAGCGTACAGCAGTGCTTAGATGTCCGTTTTTGAAAATAACGGGTTTCTTTTTGTAGACGTCAGAGGCTACGCACCTAAATGGCACCATAAGCGAGTCGAAATTATATCTTGCTGCTGCCGCGGATTTTCCCATGATTTCCTCAAAGGCAAAGTCCATCTGATAAGACGAAATGATATTGGTTGGCAAGTATATTTTTAGAACAGAATCCACGTTCATTCTAAGATTCAGCCAAACAGCGGTTGGGTCTTCGTTTTTGTAGAAAAAGCGAAGATTCTCTGCTGTTGTGCCGCTGAGCCATGTCTTGAATTTGTCCGAGGTGAAAAGTTCGGTCATTTCGTCGGTTGTATATCCGGAGGCGTATAATGCTCCGATGATTGAGCCCATTGAAGTTCCAGTAATATAGTCTATTGGTATGCCGTTTTCTTCAAAAGCCTTTAAAACTCCGATATGTGCAAGCCCTTTTGCGCCGCCGCCGCTCAAAACCAAGCCGACTTTTTGCGGTACGGCATTAAAATATCCTAACAACAAGGCAAAGATAAGTAGAAATTTCTTCATTTTTTATTTTAAAAGTTTTATGTCGTATCTTCCCGTACAATCCATTTTTGGAAAAACGGTTAAATTTTTTTGTGCTGCGTTTTTTGTCATTCCTCTGAAAACTGCTTCGTAAAGGTTTTCCATATCAAGGGTTTTACGGTTTTCGCCGTAGTTTTTTAGTGCCGAGAGAATGTAGTGCGTAAACATTCCATGAAATGTAGTTTCTTCTATGGGGTTGAACTCGGAGCCGCCCGAAGCATAAAACATACAAGTGCTTTCGTTTTTGATACTTGGAAACTGTACCGCAGTTTTTTGTTGCTGATTGTTGGGCAAAAACGAATTTCCTGCTCTGTCAAGACCGTTAAAATTGCTTTCAAAAAGACATATAAGGCTTATTGTTTTCATTGCTGTGATTGCGTTGTACATTTCTAACACGCCGTAACCGGTTTTCAAAAGCGTTGCGGCTTCCGTGTCATAAAGCATCATGTATGGTTGCGACATTTTCGGTGAGGTTATTCCGAGTCCTGAAAAATAGACTACGACATTTCTTGCACCGTTTTCGATGATTGTTTGGAGTTCGCCGCCCGGAGCAAAAATTCTGCCGATTCGGTAGCGGTTTGCTTGTTTATCGGTTACGTAAATGATATTTTGTCGTGGCACGTTAACCACTTTTACGAGGTAATTATAAAAAATCTGTGCGTCGTTTTTGGCGTATAATGCTTTGGGACAACTCAAATAACTTTCCACGCCGATAACAACTGCACAAATATCTTTGCCGCTGTTGGTTGTAATAGGAAAGTCTCTGTTGATATCGCCCGTGTTGCTTTCTCGCAGGGAGAGGGTAAATGTTATGCCGTCATCGTTAGTTTTGTTGGCGGGCGTTATGTAAGTCCTTGTGGGAATCGAAAAAGTAAGGCTTTCCGCTAAGCGTTCTTTGTCGTCGGTAATGTCGATTTTGAATTTAAGATTGTCAAGGTTGCAAAACTCGTTTACCTTAATAATAAGGTCAAACGTTTGACTTTGGTTGCGCGAAACATCATTTAATGGTTGAGGAACGTTTTGATTTAAGATTTTTACGTAATCGCTTATTACATAAAAGTTTACCAATAGATTTCCTGTTTTTTGAAAACCTTGGTTTCTTAATGTAACGTTTAGTTTTACGGTCTCGCCCGGCTGAATTCTGCAATCTCCGTTGCCGAAAAGCACGCCGGAAGGGTCTACGTTGTCGTCAATGCTGCAATGCGAAAACTTCATTTTGGCGTTGTAGCCTAAGAGCGGTTCGTAGTTTTTAGAGCCGTAAATGCCGAAATTGTAAACTTCTGCTACTTGTCTGCCGTAAAGTATCACACCTGCGTTGTCGCCGAAATATTTTTGACTCGGAATGTGCGCAACGTATTTGCCGTTGATAAAAAACATCAATTCGCCTTCTGAATATTGAACACGGATTGTGTTGATGTTGCCGGTTTTTTGAACGTGTTGCGAACTTTTAGGCTCAATTAGGTATTCGCCTTGTTCTCCTTTTTGAATTTTCCGTGCGTAAAACTTTCCATCGCCTGTTACGACAAACGAAAAATATCCGAAATCGCTTTTGCCCCAAACGATTCCGATTCCGTTAGAGGCATCGCCTGATTTGATTTTACTTTTTAGTTCTATAAAATAATTTGTTCCGGGATATAGTTGCGTTGGTATGTCAAAACATTTGGAGCCGTAATTTCTTTTGTGTTCGATATAATAAACGCCGGAATTAACGCTTGCCGTATAAACATTGTTGATGTCCTCAGGCCAGCCGGCGAGGTTGTCGGTAAAATGTTCGTTCAGAACGGTTTCCTTAACCTGCGCCGAGAGCATAAAGTTAAATACCACGGACAAAATTATGACGGCAAGCGTTCTTAGCATTTTATACGAACTTTGTTATAATAGTTATCAAAAGCAAAAGAATTATTACGGCTAACATTCCTTTGCATGCGTTGTCGTAATGTTTTTGCGACAGAAAATAAAAAATCAGAGGATCGGGCAGTGCACAAACCGCAATCACTTGCATAAACTGACTGAATTTCAGAGTGCTTGTAGCGAGTTCAAAAAGTCCGACCGTGGGATAAAATTTTAAGTACCAATAAAAAACGAAAACAATCAGCGGGACGGCAATTGCAATGCCTAATCCCGCGAAAAAATTGTTTATACTTGTAGAGTGTCTTTTACGAATTTCCATTTTTCTTCTGATTGTTTTTAAAGTTCCCTAACTGCGCCTTTGTCTGCGCTTGAAGCGTGAGCGGCGTAGAGTTGCAACGCTTTTGAAACTTTTCTGTCGCGTTTGGGTTTGTAGCCTTCGGGGTCAGAATCCATTTTTTTGCGGCGTTTTTCCAACTCTTCGTCAGAGATTTTGAGGTTGACGCTGCGGTTTAAGATGTCAAACTCGATGACATCGCCGTCTTCGATTAACGCAAATTCGCCGTGAGAAGCCGCCTCAGGGCTTACGTGTCCGACTGACAAACCTGATGTTCCGCCCGAAAATCTTCCGTCGGTTATCAAAGCGCATTTTTCGCCTAAGTGTTTGGATTTCAAATATGAAGTCGGGTAAAGCATTTCCTGCATTCCGGGGCCGCCTTTTGGTCCTTCGTATTTGATAACAACAACGTCGCCGGCTTTTACCTTGTCGCCGAGGATAGCCTCAACAGCCTGCTCCTGCGAATCGTAAACCTTTGCTGTTCCCGAAAATTTAAAAATCTTTTCGCTGACACCTGCCGTTTTTACCACGCAGCCGTCTTTTGCAATGTTTCCGAAAAGAACCGCAATTCCGCCGTCCTTTGTGTAAGCGTGCTGAATGTCCCTGATACAGCCTTTTTCGCGGTCGGTGTCAAGAGTTTCCCAGCGTGAGTTTTGACAGCCTACTTTCAACAAGCCGATTGCACCGCTTGCAGCCGAAGTGTAAATGTCTTTTACGTTTTCGGGAACGTTGTCCGTCAAAATAGAATATTGTTTAACAGCCTCGCCAAGTGTTAGACCGTCAATACGTTTGCAAGTCAAGTCCAAAAGGTTTGCTTTTGCAAGTTCGCCCATGATGTTGAGAACACCGCCCGCACGGTTAACCTCTTCTATGTGGAAATCGTGAGTGTTGGGAGCCACTTTGCAAATGCACGGAACTCGTCTTGAAAGTTCGTCGATGTCTTTCATTTTGAAATCAACTCCCGCCTCTTTTGCAACAGCCAAAAGGTGGAGAACGGTATTTGTTGAGCCGCCCATCGCAATATCAAGAGCCATAGAATTGATGAAAGCCGCTTTTGTTGCGATGTTTTTCGGGAGCATAGAATCGTCGTTGTCGTTGTAATATTTATAAGCGAGTTCAACGACACGTTTTGCTGCCTTTTTGAAAAGTTCAGCGCGGTTTCTGTGTGTAGCCACGATTGTGCCGTTACCCGGAAGAGACAAGCCCAAAGCCTCTGTCAAACAATTCATTGAGTTTGCCGTAAACATTCCCGAACAACTACCGCAAGTCGGACAAGCGATTTTTTCAACTTTTGAAAGTTCTTCTTCAGAAACGCCGTTGTCGCCGCCCATAATCATTGCGTCAATGAGGTCTATTTTGCCGTTTTTGTAACGACCTGCTTCCATAGGTCCGCCTGAGACAAAAACCGTCGGAATGTTAAGACGCATAGCCGCCATAAGCATACCGGGAGTGATTTTGTCGCAGTTTGAGATGCAGACAAGAGCGTCGGCTTTGTGAGCCTGACACATATATTCTACGCTGTCGGCGATGATTTCGCGCGAGGGGAGGGAATACAACATTCCGTCGTGTCCCATTGCGATACCGTCATCGATGGCTATTGTGTTGAACTCGGCGGCAAAACAGCCAAGGTCTTCTACGGTTTGTTTTACGATTTTTGCGCACTCGTCCAAATGAACGTGTCCGGGGACAAACTGCGTGAAAGAATTGGCAATAGCGATTATCGGTTTGCCGAAATGTTCTTTTTTCATACCGTTAGCACGCCAAAGACCGCGTGCAGCCGCCATCAAACGGCCGGTAGTGTTAACCTTACTTTTTAAATCCATGATTCGATTGTTTTTCTTAATGAGCGCAAAAATAGTGTTTTTTAGTTATAATGCAAAATTTCACTTTATATTTTTGCTGTTTCATTTTTTTTAAATTAAATTTGCAGAAAATATTACATACAAAAAAATGATAATTTTCCCTAACGCAAAAATTAATATAGGACTAAATATAGTTAATAAACGCAGTGATGGATTCCACGATATTGAAACCGTGTTTTATCCAGTAAACCTTGTGGATACGTTGGAATTTTTTCCAAACGGCAAAAACGAAGATTCGCTTGAACTTGTAGGAATAAAAATTCCGGAGGACGGCAAAAAAAATCTCGTTCTTAGGGCGTTGGATATTTTGAGAAAGGATTTTGAAATTCCGTTTTTGGATATAAAACTTTTCAAAAAAATACCTTTTGGTGCGGGGTTAGGAGGAGGAAGTGCAGACGCGGCTTTCTTTTTGAAGGCTCTTAATCAAGAGTTTAAACTCGGCATACAAAAAGAGGCACTAAAACAAAAAGCCGCAATTCTCGGCTCTGACTGTGCGTTTTTTATTGAAAACTATCCGAGTTTTGCTTCGGGTAGGGGAGAGATTTTTACGCCCGCCTCCGAGATAGACGAAAAGTACAATATCGTTATCATAAAACCAGCATTTGAAATTTCAACCGCTTTTGCCTACTCAAAAGTGAAGGCAGAAAAGCCCAAAACTAATCTTTTTGAGGATTTCAAAAAGTCGCCTAAGGAGTGGAAAACGCTGATTAAAAATGATTTTGAAAAATTTTTGTTTCCGTTTTATCCCGAATTGGAAACTTTGAAAAAAGGCCTCTACGACAGCGGTGCGGTTTACGCATCTTTAACGGGTAGCGGTTCGGCTTTGTTCGGAATTTTTGACTGTCAACCAGAACTAAAACCCGAAATTCAGTCGCTGAGAGTGCTTTGAGGAAAAAAAATATAAAAAAAAAGTTTTTTGGAACTGAATTTGTCAGAAATTTTATAATTTAGTCAGTCCGTTTTTTTAGGAAAATACGGCTCTTAAACTATAAGAAAATTAAATGGATTCTAAAAAACCAAATACTAAAATACATTTGGCGGTGAATCTCGCATTGACGGGATTTTTTGCCGCCGTATTCTCCGTTTTGGCTTTTGTAACGCTCAAAAGTCAGGATAGGGAAGTGCTTGAAAAAAGCAATCAACAGTTGGAAGACGCGGTTAACACTTTGAAATTCAGGCTTGAAACCGAAAATAAAATCAGCCGCGAAAAAGTCTCTGAATCGCTTAGAATGTTTATTTATTTTCTAAGACAGAGCGGACAAATCGTTCAGGAAAAAGATTCTTCCGGACGTCAGGCGACAAACTTTGTTACCGGCGAAACCTCTTACGAAAGAGTTCCGCGCTGGACGGTAAGAGGAAGAGATATTTCTTACCTTAACAATATTATCGAAAATGTATATTCTTTGACAGGAACGCAATCGGCTGTATATCAGAAAATTCCGGAAGGATATTTGATTGTTGCCTCCAATTTTGACCATTCGGATAAACAACTTTTAACAGATATTTTTATACCGAACACCTCGGACATTGTGCCGATGATTGAAAACGGCGAAATCTACGAAGGAAACATCAAAATTCTTAAAAAACAGTTTGTTACGGCATTTTTTCCGCTATTTTTGGATGCCAAGATTTCGGGAATGGTGTCTTCTATGAAACGTTATGAAATTTCAAAAGACCTGATTGAATACGTGAAAAACAAAACTATTTTTAAGTCTGGTTATCTTTTTATCGTAACGCCTTCGGCAAACGTTTTTGTGCACCCTGAACTCACTAATATAGAGAGCCTTCATGCCGAAAGAATTTTGAACAAAATAAAAACCGATGTAGAAAACAGTAATATCGTTTCGCAAACTTTCAAAATGCCGGAAAAAGATTATCAAGTTTATCAGAAAACATTGTATCTCAAAGAGTTGGATACTTATATCGGTGTTTGTTGTCCTGAAAGCGAACTCGGTGTAGCCTCGGGCGTAAAATGGAAAATTATTCTATTGTTTGCCGGTTTGTGGTTAATTTCTATTTTGTTGCTCTTGGCTTTCAATACGCTGTTTTTCAAGTTGTTTTCGAGAATACAAAACTTTGTTTACATGGTTTCAAAAGGTAAAGTGCCGGCTAAATCCACTTCAAAAGTGGTTTCTAAAATGGAAGTTAGAGAACTTGCCAAAATTCAGGACGCGGTCAACAGCATTATCGACAACAAAAATAAAAGGTTGGAACTAATAGAAAAACTTACCAAAGGCGATTTTGAAAGCGAACTTCAAGTAGAAAAAGGCAAGGACGAAGAAACTGACAAACTCTTGGAACTCAGGGATTTTCTTTCTACCAAAACCTCCGACGATAAGGCAAGGGAGTTAGAGGAGTTTCGTACCGATTGGATTAACGCCGGAATCACTAAGTTTATTGAGATTTTAAGGTTTCACGGTCAAGACCGTAAAGTCTTGGCTTACAATATTATAAGTAATCTTGTGAAATACATTGGCGCAAATCAGGGCGCAATTTATTTCACTAACGAGGACGACCCCGAACATATCACCCTCGAAATAGCGGCTTGTTATGCTTACGAAAAACAGAAACTCATTCAAGGAAAATATTCGGTTGACGACGGGCTTTTAGGCAGGGCTTATCACGAGGCAAGAATTATCAACCTGACGGATTTGCCGCCCGGTTACATAAAGATTGTCAGCGGTTTGGGAGATGCTCAGCCCGACAATTTGATTCTTGTACCGCTGATTTTCAATCAAAAAATTTCGGGAATGTTGGAGATTGCTTCGTTCCATATTTTTGAGGAATATCAGGTAACATTTCTGTCGCGAATTGCTGAAAGTATCGCCTCCGCAATTTCGGGTCTTAAAATCAACGAAAGAACCGAGACCTTGCTTCAACGCAGTCAGGAGCAAAGTAAATTGATGAAAATTCAGGAAGTGGAAATGCGCCGCAACTTGCAGGAAATGCGCCGTCTGAAAGAAGAAACCGAAAGCAAGGATTCTGAAATGAGGGGACTTTTCCGTGCAATTGATGCAACCTCTCTTGTAACGCAGTACGATAAGGACGGCACGATTCTGAGGGTAAATCCGCGTGTTACCGACTTGATGCAGATTTCGGAAGAAGAAATTGTCGGCAAAAATCACGCTGACATTTCGTCTTTTAAGCCCGATAACAAAGATTACCGTAAGTTTTGGGAAGACCTCCGACACGGTCAGACGCGCAGTCTTGTAGAATCTGTTCAGACAAGAGACAAGACTATTTGGCTTTCCGAAACGTTTTCGCCCATTACCGACGACCATGGCAATGTTGTGAAAATCATCAATATCGGTATGGATATTTCGTCAACAAAAGTTCTTGAAAGACAGTTGAGACTTCAAGAAAGGGAAATCAACCGTCAGATGGACAAGATGAACGAAAAGGAAAAAGAATTGTCGGAAAAACAAAAATACATCGAAAACACGGAGTTGGAAATGAAGAGTTTCAATGCCGCCGTGGATTCGTTTGTCTTGAAGGCAGAATTTTCGCGCAGAGGCGTTATCTCGTCTGCTAACACTCTGTTTTACAAAGTATTGGGTCTGATGGAAGAACAGGTAATCGGAGCAGATTTTGCAAGCCTTTTGATTCCTGAAAACATAACGCAGTTTTCTACATCGCTGACGATACTTTCAACTGGCAAGGAGCAAAAGGAAAAACTGAAACTCAAACTTCCTACGGGAAGTTTCGTGTATATTAACGCTAACGAATTTCCTATTGTCGATTCAAAAGGCGATGTGGAAAAAATTATGCTTTTGGCAACTATTATTGACGGTTAAAAAATATTATGTTAGAAAAAATTAAAAACGGTTTTGGTTTGTTTTCTAAAAAGTCCTACGACCTTTACGTGATGTATTCGGTAATCGCTTTCATTGTCGTAATGGTTTCGGCGCTTGTGTTCGGACTTTTTTTGAGGGCAGACAGGACGGAACAATTTAAGGCAGAAACCGAGACAAAGGCGGAAGAAACTTCGCTTTTGTTTAGAAATATTATCGAGGCGGAAGTAGGACATCTTGAAAAACTTTCTCTGTGGTTTGTCCAAATCGGCAACCCCGAACTGAATTTCAAAATGGACAGAAATCAGGCTAACACCGTCCTTTACGAAAACATAGCCGCAGTCCCGGATATGAAAACTATTTACATGGTTTGGGAGCCGAATATGTTTGACGGCAAGGATTCTATCTACGCAAATGCCGAATATCATGATTCAACGGGACGTTTTGTGCCGCTTTTCGTAAAACATTCAGACGGCATTATAGAACACGATTTGGTAAACAATTACAACGACAATACCGATGTCAACTCTTATTATTATTTCAAAACCAAGAAAAACGTTATGGTTTTGGAGCCGTTGATAAAAAGAGAAAACGCTCAGAATCTGCTTGTTTTGCCGGTGATTTACCCTTTGCATTTTGGTACGAAACTTCTTGGCGTTATCGGTGCTGACTATGTTATCAACAGCATAAATCAGAGTCTTTCTGCGGTGGAAAGGTCAAAGTCGTCGCAACTTCTGATTTTTACCCCTAACGGCAAAATTGCGGCTTCTCCCGAAAAGGAACTTCTCATCGGAAGGGATTTGCAGACTGTTTTCCCCGAAAATCCCGATTTTTATTACATAAAATTCCGCCGGGGTGAAGATTTTGAGCAACTCACTGAAAACGAGTATATTATCAACCGTACTTGCACAATTCCTGACATCGGGACGCATTATTCAATCTGTATGATTGTTGACAAGGACACGCTCTACCATGACGGAAATCTCGCGTTGTTATGGTCGCTGATTGTAGGTTTCGGACTATTTTTGCTGTTGTTGCTACTGATTTTCGCGTTTAGAAATTTCTACATGCGGCAGATAAAAGTTCTTACCGAGAAGGGCGAAAACCTTACAAACGTTGAAAAAGATTATATTCAGGGCGGTTCGCTGTACGTGCCGGAGTTCAAAAGATTGGACAGCGTTTTGTATAAATATTACAAGACTTTTGTAAAAATCAAAGAGTTAAACCGTCAAATCGAAACTTATCAATACGACAACGAACTTGATACTTTGCCTCAGGACAATCAGTTTCAGAAGTCTTACAATAATATGCTTGAAACTCTAAGGCAGATAACAGTTCAAGAAAACGCACGCAAAGAAAAAGAAAAAGCGCAACTTTGGATTACCGAAGGCGTTGCAGCAGTAAACGATTCTATGCGTATCGGCAGCAACAAAGTGGACATCTTGTCAGGAAATATTTTGATGACGATTGTAAAATACACCAAAGCGGTTTTGGGCGGACTTTACATTTATTCAAAAGAGGAAGACGGCGAATACCTTAATCTCAACGCCGCCGTTGCTTTTGACAAAAAGAAAGCGGTAAGAATAAAAATAGAAAAAGGCGTGGGACTTGTCGGGACGTGTGCTTTGGAAAAACAGGCGATTTTCTTGGACAAACTTCCAGATGATTATATAAACGTTTTTACGGGTCTTGGTAAGTCAAAACCGAGATTTTTGGCTATTCTGCCTATGCTTTACGACGGAGAGTTGATTGCGGTTGCTGAAATGGCTTTCATAAGACCGCTTAACGCACCCGAAAGAGAATTTCTTTCTGTTGTTTCCTCTACGATAGCAAGTTCGCTTGTAACAGCAAAAATCAATGAGCAGACCGAAAATCTTATGCAGCAGTTCCGCTCTCAGGCCGATGCTTTGGCTTCTAACGAAAAGGAAATGACTGAAAACATCAACAAACTGAAAACAGAGCAGCAAAAATCGCTCGAAAGGGAAGTTGAAATGAATGGTCTTCTTGATGCTATCAACAATTCGATGCTTTCAGTAGAATTTTCAACGGCAGGCGTTTTGCTGGCTGCAAACGAAAAGTATTTGAAAACTATGCACTACGAACTTGCTGAAATTCAAGGTATGAACATCTTTGAATTTATAAAAGGTTCAAGGGAAGAACTTGAAGCGGTTATGACACAGGTGCTTCAAGGCAAATTTTACGAGGCGGAGACAATGAGGAAAACCAAAAACGGCGAAACAAAATGGTTTTTGGCAACTTACACGCCTTATTATAATTTTGAAGGCACAATATCGAAGATTTTGTTTTTTGCAACCGACATTACTGCCAACAAAAAAGTACAAGAAGACTTGCAGAGCAAAATCAATGACATGGAAAACCGTCTGCAACGTATGCAGTCGGAAATCGCGGCAATGCGTCAAGAAAAAAAAGATAAACAATAATAATAAAGTGTATAAAAATGTTTTGTAGAAATTGCGGAAATAAAATAAAACCCGGCTCTCAGAGTTGCGAAATCTGCGGTCAAAATCCCGCTTTGGGAGAAAACTATTGTCCTGAATGTGGTCATATCTGCATACCGGGAGACGAAAAATGCGTAGGTTGCGGTTTTCCGCTCTCTGTCAGCGCGATTACACAGGAAGTTACCCCGCCGCCGATACCTCAGCCTCAGACAGAGACTGTCTCCTCAGACAGTGCCCAAATGACTTCAGGACCAAAATTCACGGCTTCGGGACAGCGTTATTGCCGCAACTGCGGACTTATAATTCCCGAAGACGCTGACAAATGTCCGTATTGCGAGACCCCGAAAGGCCTCGGCAACAACTATTGTCCGGACTGCGGTTCGGGTACGATAGCAAGTGATACGGTCTGCCCCGTATGTTCGGCAAAACTCACGCCCGTACAACAAAAACCGGCACCGAATTATATTCCCTCTGCACCGCCCGTACAGAGACAGCAACAGCAGACGTATCAACAACCGCCGCATCAGACGACGATAAATTACAACAACCCTACGCAGATTGTTTTTGAACATTCGTCAGTAGGCGATAAGTCAAGAGACATAGCAATTTTGCTCGGAATTTTGCCGGCATTATTCGGATTTTGCGGTGTTCATAGGCTCTACACGGGACATATTATAAGCGGCTTGTTTCAACTTTTTACTTTGGGAATGTGCGGCGTTTGGCAACTCATAGACGTGATTATGATATTAAGCGGCTCATTTAGAGACAATGAAGGAAAAAAATTGTCATAAAGCGAAAAAAATACGAAAAAAAAGTTGTATTTAATAAAATTTACTATAAATTTGCAACTGTTTTTATAACATATTAATTTTAATTTTTTTATTTGTTTTTACATGAATATTTATATTGCTAATTTAAGTTACGACGTTACTGACGAGGACTTAAAAGAATTATTTTCAAGTTACGGAACCATTAATTCAGTAAAAGTTATCATTGACAAAGAAACCGGCAAGTCGAAAGGTTTCGGTTTTGTGGAAATGCCTAACGATGAAGAAGGAATGAAGGCAATTGAAGATTTGAACGGTCAGAAGTTGCAGTTTGACGGAGATGAAGACAGTGCCGAGGCAAAAGAAGTAAAAGTTTCTGTTGCACGTCCGCGTCAACAGACACAAAATATGCCGCAACAGAGGGGTTTCCGTCCCAACAACGGTTATCAAGTAAGAAATAGACAACCCTATTACGGAGGTCAGGGTGGTTATCGCAACCCCGCAGGTCAAAATTTCCGTCCTCAGAGACCGTATAATCAGGGGTACAACAGAGGTTACAATCAGGGATATAACCAAGGATACAATCCGGGTTACAATCAAGGATATAACAATCAGAATTATAATCAGGGTTACACTTCGGAGACAAACGGACAAGAAACACAGGCTCAAAACAACAATTCTTACCGTCAAAATCAAGGCTATAATCAGGGTTATAATTCTAACTATCAGCAAGGCGGTTACCGTCCGAGACGTCCTTACCAGCAAAATAATTATCGTCCTTACAACAATTATCATCCTTATAACAACGGTTACGGTAATCAGGGTTACGGCAACCAAGGATATAATAATCAGGGCTACGGTAATTATAATCAGCCGCAAACCGAACCGCAGACCACTGCAACGGACAAAACCGACGAAACACCGGCTGAAAACTAATACAGAAAAAAATTACGGAGACGCTTTGAGGAAAACGTCTCCGTTTTTTTTATTAACTCAAAAATACCTTTTTATTAACATAACTGTCAATTAATTAGCGTAACTTTGCAGCCGTAAACATTACCCCTTAAAAAATAAATATTTTTTTAGATGAACTTTCAAGAAATTGGTTTGAAAGAACCTATCGTTCAGGCCGTTACAGAGATGGGCTTTGAACAACTTACCCCGATTCAGGAAAAAACCATTCCTTTTATCACCTCGTCAAAAGGCGACTTAATTGCTTTGGCTCAGACGGGAACGGGAAAAACTGCCGCTTTTGGTCTGCCGGTTTTGAATATGCTTGATGTTGAAAGCAAAGATACTCAGGTACTTGTACTTTGTCCGACAAGAGAGTTGTGCCTTCAAATAACGGGCGATTTAAAGAACTTTTCGTCAAAAATGAAAGGCGTGGAAATCGTTCCCGTATACGGCGGCTCAAACATCGAAACGCAGATTAAGCAACTCAAAAAACGCGCTCAAATCGTAGTAGCAACTCCGGGCCGGGCAATAGACCTTTTGGAAAGAAAAGCCTTGAAAATCAATGCGATAAAATGGCTCGTTTTGGACGAGGCGGACGAAATGCTTTCGATGGGTTTCAAAGAGGATTTGGACAGGCTTTTGTCGGAGACTCCCGACGAAAAGACAACTCTTTTGTTTTCGGCGACAATGCCTTATGACATCGAAAAAATGGCGCACAGTTACATGAAAAATCCGCAGGAAATCGCTGTCGCACAGAAAAATATCGCAGCCGAAAACGTTGAGCACCAATATTTTATGGTGCGTTCAAAAGACCGTTACGAGGCTTTGAAAAGAATTGCGGACGTTAATCCCGATATTTACGCGATAGTTTTCTGTCGCACGAGAATAGAGTGCAAGGAGGTTGCTGACAAACTGATTTCGGACGGTTATAATGCGGATGCTCTTCACGGTGATTTGTCGCAGGCTCAGAGAGACAACGTTATGCAGAGATTCCGCAGCAAGCATCTTCAAATACTCGTTGCAACGGACGTTGCGGCAAGAGGTTTAGACGTCAACGATTTGACTCATGTTATTAATTACAACCTGCCTGACGACCCGGAGGTTTACGTTCACCGTTCAGGAAGAACCGGAAGGGCAGGAAAATCGGGAATCTCAATTTCGATTCTCCACCTTAGGGAAAAAGGCAAAATGAAACAAATCGAAAAAATTTGTAAAAGACATTTTGTTGCCAAAAACGTACCCGGCGGCAGGGAAATCTGCGAAATTCAACTCTTCAACCTCATCGACAAAATGAAAAACGTTGAAATAGACGAAGACAGAATTGCGTCGTTTTCTCGTCAGATTGAAGAAAAACTCGCCGGAATGTCAAGGGAAGAACTTATCAAAAAATTTGTTTCGATGGAGTTCAACCGCTTTTTGGACTATTACAAAAACGCAAAAGACATTAATGTTGACCTTTCGGAAGAGGACAGAATAAGCCCGAAAAAAGACCGTCAGTCAAGGAAAGAACGTTTTACCCCGAACGACCGCATAAAATATTCACGACTTTTTATTTCGCTCGGCTCAAAAGACAACGTTGCGCCCGCCACGATGATTGGCTTTATTAGCAGGATTGTCAACAATCGGGACGTTACAATCGGCAAAATAGACATTATGAGAAACTTCTCATTCTTTGAGGTTGACGAAAAACACACCTCGGAGGTTCTTGCAGCAATGCAGCGTGCAAAATTTGACGGCGAAAACGTTACCGTGGAAATTGCCTCGTCGCAAAAAAACGAGCCGAGAGACCGTCGCGATAAAAAAGACAAGAAAGATAAAAAAGATAAAAAACGCGGCAAAAACGTAATGTTTCAGCGTAGAGGCGCAAGAAACAAGTAAGACTTTTTTTAAGGGTTAGTAATATGTTTATTGTCGAGAGGCCGTTTCTTTTTTTCAAAAAGGGGACGGTCTCTTTGTTTTTTTTTAGAAAATTTTTGTTTTTATTTTGTGGTTTCAAGAAAACTTTTTTACATTTGCACTAAAAACACAGACTATATGTAACGATATGGTAGTAACGTTTGATGATAGGGATTTGGAGAAATGCGCAAATGATACAAGATATTGTGTTAAAAGGTTAGGTATGCGTAGAGCAAAACTTTATCTTGATAAACTGCAAAAGTTGTATTTAGCAGATACATTGGAAGATGTTCGGGAAATGCCGGGACATTTTCACGAACTTGTAGGTGATCGTAAAGGACAATGGTCTTGTGATTTTGATCAACCGTATCGTTTAATTTTTGAGCCACATGAAAATCCGATTCCGACAGATAGTACAGGAAAATACATTTGGCTTGAAATAAAAGGTGTGGAAATAATTGAAATAACAAATTATCACGGGAAATAGGAGGAAAATCGAAATGGGAACTAAAAAAACATTTGAACCGGCTGTTTATTTTCATCCGGGAGAAACTTTGGAAGAGAAACTTCAAGAAATGGGATTTTCCTATTCTGAATTTTCCAAAATGTCGGGATTGTCAGAAGACAAAATCAAACGCATAACTGCCTGTAAGACGGATATTGACGAGGAAACAGCGGAAATTTTATATAAATCAACGAAAATACCGGTGTCTATGTGGCTCAAAATGCAGGAAAGTTTCAATCTTTACAAATTGCAAAAACTTGCCGGTATGCTTTTGAAAAATCTCCAAAAACATGAAACCGCATACGAAGTAAAACGCCAAAAAGTCCGTCAGACCATTAACAAAATGGCTGCGTTAGTGTAACGCTGCATTTTTTTGTTTTTATATTTTTTATGAAAAAAAACAAAGAAAAATTTGCAAACTCAAAAAAAAAGCGTTAAATTTGCAGCCGAATTTTTTGCGGGTGTGGCGGAATTGGTAGACGCGTCAGACTTAGGATCTGATGCCGCAAGGCGTGGGGGTTCGAGTCCCTTCATCCGCACTATTTTATTTTTCCTTAATAACATTTGAACATTTAGATGGAAATTACAAGAAACAATATTGATGCGCTCAATGCAACAATAAAAATTACCGTAACAAAAGACGATTATCAGTCCAAAGTGGACTCTTCGTTGAAAGATATTCAGAGAAAAGCCGTTTTTAAAGGTTTCAGACCCGGCAAAGCACCTTTGGGACTTGTAAAAAAAGAGTTCAACGCTCGTACAAAGGCCGATGAAATCAACAAGATAGTTTCAAAGGAACTTATGAATTATCTCAAAGAAAACAAAGTTGATTATATGGGCGAACCTATGCCGAGTGAGTCTCATACGGATATTGTATACGATTACGAAAAAGACGAAACTTTTGATTTTTATATCGACATCGCTCTTGCTCCCGAATTTGACACCGACATTGACAGCAACCTTTCTTTGAAACAATATGTTATCAATATTGAGGATTCTGCAATCGACAAAGCAGTTGAACAATATAAAAACGCTGCCGGAAAACAACAGCCGGCTGAGGTTTCGGGCGAAAAATCTTTCCTCAAAGGTGAGGTTTATCAAATTGATTCTGACAACGTAAGAATTTCTGACGGTCTCTCTAACCGCACTTCAATGCTCGTTGATAGGGTAAAAGACGAAGAGCAGAAGAAGAAATTCATCGGCAGAAAAGTAGGTGATGAAATTACTTTTGACTTGACTCAGATTTTCCCGAACGAAAACGAAGCAAAAGCCCTCTTGAACAACAAGATGATTGATTTTAAGACAATGAATGTAAATTTCGCATTCAAAATCGAAGAAATTTCAGACTTTGTTCAAGGCGAATTGAATCAAGAGGTTTATGACAGATTTTTCGGTAAAGACAAAGTACACAATGAGGAAGAGTTGAGAGAACAAATCAAAGAACAGTTCAAAGACGGTTATGCAAGCGAATCTGACATCAAATTGCTTATTGATGCTAAAAAAGCACTTTTGGAAAGCAACACGTTTGATGTTCCCGTTGCCGCTATGGAACGTTGGCTGCTCACTCTCGACGAATACAAAAACCTCGACCGCGAGACTTTGAAACAGAGATTCCCGAATCTTAAAGACGATATTAAATGGAATCTTATCGAAAACAAAATCGTTAAGAAAAACAATATCGAAATCTCCGAAGACGAAGAACTCGAAGCAGCAAAAGATCTTACGGCTCAGGAGTTTGCACGTTACGGACTTATGCCTTCGCAGATTCCCGATGATATGCTTGACAATTTTGCGAAAGAGAGACTTGCAAAGAATCAGGACAGAAATATGATTCGTTCGCAAGTGATTTCGCAAAAGATTACGAATCTCGTAAAAGAGAAAGCAACCCTCACGCAGGAAAACATCTCTTACGAAGACTTCGCAAAACTTTTTGAATAGAAGTTTATAGTTAGAAAATAAAATTTAATTGTGCAAGGGTATTTTAACGGCAAATTTTTGCTAAAAAAGATGTTACCGTTAAGATACTCTTTTTGCATTATAAATTAAACTTAATACAATTATGACAAACAGCGAGTTCAGAAAGTATGCTGTTTACCACAGAGGTATCAACAGCAATACTCTAAGCGATTACTCAAATGCGGTAACGGATATGACCCGTAGCGTAATTGAGGAGCGTGATATGCCATTCCGTGAGGTTGACGTTTTTTCACGCCTTATAGCAGATAGAATTATTTTTATCGGAACACCGATTGACAACGACGTCGCAAATATTATTCAGGCTCAGTTGTTGTTTTTGGAGTCGGCAGACCCGCAAAAAGACATTCAGATATACCTTAACACTCCGGGTGGAAGCGTTTACGGTGGTCTTGGCGTTTACGACACAATGCAGTATATTTCGTGCAAAATTTCAACGATTTGTACGGGTATGGCGGCTTCTATGGGTGCTGTTTTGTTGGCGGCGGGTACAAAAGGCAAACGTTATGCCTTGAAACATTCAAGAATAATGATTCATCAGCCGGCAGGTCAGGTAGGCGGACAAGCCTCCGACATTGAGATTTCTGTTAACGAAATACTCCGCGCTAAAAAGGACCTTTACGACATTCTTTCGCTTCATACGGGTCAGCCGTTTGAAAAAATTGAGAAAGACGGCAATAGGGATTATTGGATGCTCAGCGATGAGGCTAAGGAATATGGTCTTATTGACCAAGTAATTTCAAGGGATAAAAACGCACAAAACTAATTGATTATGAACGAAAATTTGGACGGCATATTAAACAGCATTGCGGGAGCAAAATTTTCAGAAAAATTTTTGGAAAAACGCAGCATATTTTTTTGGGGCGAGGTTGACGATGACAGCGCAGAAAAAGTTATCAACAAACTTCTCTACCTCGAAATGGAAAATCCGGGCAAACCGATAACAATGTATATCAGTTCTCCTGGTGGCTCGGTAACTTCTGGTATGGCAATACTTGATACTATGAAAATGATTTCGTCGCCGGTGAAAACGGTTTGTATCGGGCTTTGCGCTTCTATGGCATCACTTCTTCTTTCAGCAGGGGAAAAAGGTTCAAGAGAGATTTTCTCACACGGCGAAGTGATGATTCATCAGCCGTTAATAGGCGGAAGATTTCAGGACAAGGCTTCAAATCTCGAAATTACCGCGAAAAATATTCTCAAAACCAAACGCATAACGGCTGAAATCTTGGCGGAAAACTGCGGCAAAGACGTTGAAACCGTTATGAAGGACATCGAAGAAGACCATTGGATGGACGCAAAAGAGGCTTTGGAATACGGAATCGTAGACAAAATTTCAGAAAAAATAGAATTTTAGTTTTTCTTTTGATTTTTTACAAAAAAAGACCGCAAAAAAACTTGCGGTCTTTTTTTGTATATTATTCATTTTTTTCGTAAATGTTGAATTTTATAAAAGTTGTGGGCTTTCGTTCCAAAATGTGTACTTTTTAGTGAGATTTTGGAACGAAAGCCTACAACTTTTGGGATATTTTCTTCAAGGATTATGACAAAAGGGTCAGCAAAGAACGCTGTTTTGCCCTCGAAAAGTACTCAGAAGAAGGGTTTATTTTCAAAGGTATTCCGTATAAAAATATCGCATAAGATTTGTAACTTTTTCTTTAATTTTTACCGTTAAAGTTTTTTAACATATTGTTTTTTTTCTATTTTTGCACTTTTGAATATTGTATTATAAACATCACACAGAATATGAAAAACAAACTGTTTAATATAATTGCAGCGTTAATATTATCTCTTTCTGTAAGTATAGTTAATGCTCAAACAAAACAGGGTTACGCCGAACTCTCTTCCGACCGCACAACCCTCACCTTCAAATATGGTGAAATGCCCACTACCGGTTCGTTTGCCGAGGTCTACACCATCGAATCGGGTGGTTGGTTGGATTTAGACAAAGGCACGATTACCACAGTTGTATTTGATCCGTCTTTCAAAGTGGTAAGGCCAACTTCTTGTGGTTGGTGGTTTTCTAATTTTACAGATTTAACAACCATAATCGGCATCGAAAATTTAAGAACCTCAGAAGCGACGAATTTGAGTTTTATGTTTTGTAATTGTTACGCTCTTGAAAATCTTGATATGACTCACTTCCAAACAGGGCAAGTTACGGACATGAGTTATATGTTTGCAAATTGTCGCAAGCTTACCTCCCTTGATCTGAGCCTTTTCTACACTTCGAAAGTTACGACCATGGAGAATATGTTTTCTGGTTGCAGCAGCCTTAAAACTATAAAAGTAGGTAGCTTGTGGATAACTGACAATGTAGAAAATAGCAGCAATATGTTAGATGGCTGTTCCGAACTTATTGGCGGCGAGGGTACTCCATTCTCGCCAGACTATATAGACAAAACTTACGCCCGCATAGACGGCAAGAACGGCAGCACAGGCTATTTTACCGCCGGTAGTGAGCCTTATGCCGAACTTTCTTCCGACGGCACAACCCTCACATTCCAATATGGTGTCATGCCCTATAACAGCAACAGGTTCTACGGCCTCGAGGCGGGTAAATGGTTGGAACTAGATAACAAAAGCCCGATTACCAACGTTGTATTTGATAAGTCTTTCTCTGCTGCAGTGCCACTTTCTTGTAGTTGGTGGTTTTCTAATTTTGAAGGTTTAACAACCATAACCGGCTTAGAATATTTAAACACCTCGGAAGTTACGAATATGCAGTATATGTTCTATAATTGTTGGGCTCTTACCTCTCTTGATCTGACCCATTTCTACACTCCGAATCTTACGGATACGGAGTCGATGTTTTCTGGTTGCTACAATCTTAAAACTATAAAAGTAGGTTGCGGTTGGAATGTTGACATGGTAACAGCAAGCGACAATATGTTCGATGGCTGTAACCAACTTAAAGGCGGCAACGGTACTTCATACTCATCAGCCAATACCGACAAAACATACGCCCGCGTTGACGCCTCCGGTACCCCCGGCTACCTCACCGCCGGTATTGAGCCTTACGTTGTACTCTCTTCCGACGGCACAACCCTCACCTTTAAGTATGGTTTAGCACCCACTGACGACATCAGTGTCTACACCCTCGCATCGGGTGATTGGTTGGATCTTGGAAAAGGTTCGATTACCGACGTTGTATTCGACGAGACTTTCAAAGATGTAAGGCCAACTTCTTGCGGTTGGTGGTTTTCTAATTTTGTAGGTTTAACAACCATAACCGGCATAGAAAATTTAAACATATCACAAGTTAAAAATATGAGTTATATGTTTTTTAATTGTTGGGCTCTTACCTCCATTGATTTGAGACATTTCAATACAGCTAATGTTGAGGATATGCAGTGTATGTTTTATAATTGCACCGGTCTTAAAACAATAAAAGTAGGTAGCGGTTGGAATACTGACGCGGTAACAAATAGCTACGATATGTTCTATAACTGTTCCGAACTTGTCGGCGGCAACGGTACAACATACACATCAGCCCATACCGACAAAACCTACGCCCGCATTGACGGTGGTTCAACCTCTGAAACACCCGGCTACCTCTCCGACGGACGAGTGCCCTACGTAGAACTCTCTTCCGACCTCAAAACCCTCACCTTTAAATATGGCATAAAACCCACTACCGGCACGTTCTACGCGGTTTACGACCTCGCGGGGGGCGGTTGGTTGAATAATGACAAAAGCTCGATTATCGAAGTTGTATTTGACGAGTCTTTCAAAGATGCAAGGCCACTTTATTGTAGTTACTGGTTTAGTGATTTTATTTCCATAACAACCATAACCGGCATAGAATATTTAAACACCTCAGAAGCTGAAAATCTGAATTTTATGTTTAAAAATTGTTTCCGTCTCACCTCCATTGATGTGAGCAACTTCAATACAGAGAAAGTTAAGAATATGCCGTATATGTTTTCTGGTTGCACCGGTCTTACAGCCCTTGATTTAACTAATTTCAGCACTGCGAGTGTTGAGGACATGGAGAGTATGTTTAATGGTTGCACCAGCCTTAAAACAATAAAAGTAGGTAG